>MDSY01079958.1_pt1 | contig 19467 bp, 14 predicted proteins | sample 811131 | NCBI WGS metagenome assembly MDSY01 (sample SAMN05326643, study PRJNA326480) | marine metagenome | isolation source: seawater | place: Atlantic Ocean: South West | collected 2010
CCCCCCCCCCTTTCCCTATAAACCCACAGGCCTCGCGCGTCATCATCGAGAAGTACTACTCTCGCTTGACTCTCGATTTCGCCACGAACAAGCGCATCGCGGAGGATGTCGCGATCATCCCCTCCAAGAGGCTTAGAAACAAGATTGCCGGGTTCACCACGCACTTGATGAAGCGCATCCAGCGCGGTCCCGTCAGAGGCATCTCCCTGAAGCTCCAGGAAGAAGAGCGCGAGAGGCGCATGGACTTCGTGCCTGACGAGTCCGCGCTTGCGGTGGAGACGATTGAAGTTGACCGCGACACCATGGACATGTTGAAGTCCTTGAACATGGCGCAGCTGCCCGGCGTGACCCTGCAGACGCGCTCCGGGAACAGGTTCCAGGGGGGGCCACGCAAGGAGGGTGGCGGTGGCAACCGCAACTAAATTGTGTTAGTCAACATGATTAGAGGGAGAAGGGGTTTAGGTTTGCTTTAGCCTTCTTGTGACCGGAACGAGACAACTGGAACTGAATCTATCATCTTTCATAAGTCTAGCTAGAGCTATCTGATGGACTTTCAGTCACCTCTAAGTTTCCTTACTCTAGCGGCGAAATCACCCTCCTCACCAGCCCTTCTGTGTTTTTCGTCACCTGCGTCACGCACACCACTTTCGTCACCTCGATTTCAGTGGCGTCCGTCAGCGTCGCGGTGAGCACCGACACGTTGTTGAGCGCGGATTTCTTCACAGAACTCACGTCTAAAGAATCTACGTGAAACGAAAACGTGTTCGGCCCCACATCGGTTGTCTTAGGCTCCGAAGCCCCTATTCCCAATACCGTTCGTGTCGCGGTCATATCCACGGTGTAAGTCACTACCCACCGTGCGTTTGGGATCGACGAAGTGCACGTGTAGTCGATCTGGAGTTGAAGAGAAGGGAGGTCAGAGGTGTCAATCGCTTTTTGCGCTTTTTGGGCGATGACTTTTCAAGCCCGAGAAGAGGAGGAACGACCAAGGAATGACCGTGAAGGGAAGCGTATACGCACCTCGAGGTTGAGCTCGGCACCCAGGGGGGCGGGGTTGGGGGAGACCGCCACGCGCGACACCTCAACGGTGGCCATGTCGACGTCGCGCGCCGTCGACTGATGGTTGGTCGTGTTTTTTTGAAAGTGAGGTCAAAACAGACTCGGCACCGCTCACGGCACTTCCAAGAAACTTCGACTGTTGTTACGAATGTCCGTCGGTGCTCCGTGGCCGCCACTGCGACTCGCGCACGCACACTCGGCGTCCCCGTTCTCGTCGGTGCGCCTGCTCGTCCCCGCGTCGGCTCACCCAACACTGGACCCACTCGTACTGCGCGGTTCCGCACACCGGATTGGATCGGTGAATCCGTGACAAGGGAATTCTCAGCGTCCCAGAATCGGGAGACGTGCAGCCGTGTCCCTTCCACCTCGCCATGCCTCGCCTCGACACCCTGCTCGTGGTGCACACCGTGCACGAGAAGAGCCGATGGAAGCACGTCCCGTGTCGTGACGCGTGGGACGCGTTGGTCAACGCGTCTGGCTCAGAACCAGGCGCGCAGCTTCCCAGCACGATTAGAGGCGAGCTCGTTTTGAATGTGTTCCAGGCGTGCGGTCTCTCCGTGGAGCGAACCTTGGTGTCACGACGCTTGTTATCCTCAATAGTGGTCGATTTAAGAGATGATACAAACGGCTCGACTCAAAGCTCAGTCGGTCCGAACTTGCTGACTAACAACGCGGTGGTATCTCTGAGCCGGTTCGCCGCGCTAATCGCGCTGCAGTGCGGCGGCGACTTTGACGAAAAGTTGCGGGTAATGTTTGTCGCGGCGGATCGCGACGGCGTGGGTCGGTTGACTCAAGATCAGACGGTCAAAATATTCGCCAGTGATGCCGCCCCGGTGGTGAAATCCGCGGCGAACTCCGTGGGAGACCGAGGGAGCTTAACGTGGATCGTTGAGACGTGGCGAGACGTGGTGTCAACGCACTTCGTTGGAGGGTCCACGAGTTCCGCTCGAAACGCCTCATTCGTCGACTTCCCAACGTTCAACAAGCTCGCCTCCAGCGCGATCGACTTGCTTTCCGAACGCGCGGTGCATGAGGACGAGGAGGAAGGTGAACACACGACTGACCGGTACACCGCAATAGCTGACCGCCGGGATGTTTCGCACGCGCGGAACAAATCTCTCGAGCTGGGCGGGGGGCACCACCGGTCGAGCAGCGGCCCTCAATCCTCAACCGCGGCGGGTATTGCTGATGTGTTGGCGTCATTCGCGGGAGCGGGATCGCACGGCGGGAGCAGAGACGGCGGAAGGGACGACCCCCACTCGGGGGGCATGGGGCACCATAGGCGCAAAAGTTCCTACGAATCCGCGCACGGCGACTTTGCTTCTGCAAACACTTCGTCTGGAAATGAGCCGCAGTCGGTGACCAGAGCGTCGCGACACAGACGCGCGCACACGGTGGACCACGGTGGATCGTCCGGGATGACTCCTGGCCGGCCAGGTCCTAGGTCTAAAACTCCGGGTCCTAGAACTAAAACATCCGGCGGTGTGATATGGCAGATGTTCGACTCATTCCGGACTGGGTACACGAAAGGGCGGTCGAAAACGGCGGGGAACGAGTTGGAGTTGGGTTTCGACTCTAAACGGGATACCTCGTTTCTCTCGCCGGGGAGGGTTTCCGTGAAGAGAAGCGACTCTGCGAACCGGCTCTCGCCGATAGACTCGCCGATGTCGCCGTCTGTTGGTGATGACGACAGTTCTAGGCGCGGGAAAATCAACCGGAGCACTTCGGAACAACTCATGCGTTTGGAGACAAAGTCCGGGTCTCCAAGCGGAGCGCTGACGAACACGGGAAGCGACGCGTCGTTGGACGACGACGACTCGGACGAGGATGAGGATATGTATGAAGATGAACAGAACGGGTCAAGGTACCGCCACTCACCGGTCAACCTCACAAAGTCTGACCGGGAAAGGGAAGCGTTGAGGGTTTCCCTACAGCTGGCGCAGGAAAACACGGAGAAAGCGGAGGGCGAGCAAACCGACGAGAACGGCGCTGAGTTTGAAACCGCAATCGCGTTTGCGCAAGAAGTCGGCGTGCGTTTGTTCCTCTACAACATCGTCAAGATGTTGTTGGTCATCGCTTTGATCGCAGCTGATGCGTCCATCTGCGTGTGGACCATGTTCCACTTCGGCATCGTCATCGGGCTTTCCGTGGTGATGGTGATCAACATCGGCCTCGCGCTACTGTTTGGCTTTTTCGTCATCCGGTACACGGAAAGAGAGAGAGGGATGATGCACATGGAGTACGGACAGCACGCGTTCAAGGGGGTTTCGGATATCTTCGCGGAGAACAACATCAAGGGGCTCGGGGAGTCACTCGCAATAGTCACCTCGCAGATGCAGGAGCAACACGCACACGGGGACGGAAGGAACCGGGGGGCGAACCAAGTTGCAGAAGACGTCGTGTAGATCAGGTTGCGTAGATGGTTTGACTGCAATAAATAGAACCTTATTCTTATTCTCAGCGCCTCAATGCAAGCCCTTAACCCTAACCCTCAACAACCCTAACCCTACAACCTACCGTCCCGCTGCGATGAGCTCCCTTGTTTTGGCTAGGTTTTCGTTGACGACTTCCTGTCTGCTCGCGGGGAGGGGCGCGATGCCGTTGGCGTTGAAGTGCCCGGAAACTTGGTTAATCGCGTTGTAAAACGCTCGGCCCGAGGCGGTTTTCGTCGAGCCACCCGGCGCGTATTTCGAACTCCACGTGTTGCCATCCTTTTTCAACGCTGTGATTTGCTTTTCGCGGGTCATGTCGTAGATGTCTAGCGCGAGCACGACTTCCATCTCTTCAACAAGGTTCAGGGTGTCCTTCTGGTAGTTGGTCAAATCGGGGTTCGTGCTCGCCGCCGCGGCTTTAAACTGTTTTTGCGATTTTTGTTCGTACCCTCCCAAATCTGCTTCATCCCCGACGAGCAACCGCTGCCTGCACTCCGCGCCATCCTCGGTGGGGTCGCACACCTGCTGGCCGCGCACGGCCAGGGCGAATGTGGGGGTACCGAGGAAAGCCACAGCGGAAGCGATGGAGAGCACCGCAGCGCGCCTCGAGGTTTGTGTATCGAGGGCGACGCGATCGGTGTCGAGCTTTGAGGCGGTCACAACCGCAGTGCGTGCAGTGCGCGGCTTGGTGGTTTGTTTGGACCCAACAGGAGCAGTGACCGCGAAATGAGCGCCGAGATTGGCGACGGAAAAGCTCATGGTGGTGGCGTGTAAAGGATGTGCCGCGGAGATTGTCTAACGAGCGCAGCGCGTTGACTTTATCTACCTTGGTAATCGCTTTCTGCAACGTGGCAAACAGTCGCGCCAGCAGCTGGCGCGAGACCGAGTCGGTGCGACGTGCGTGATCTGGTGTTTGTCCCCCGTTTTTAGGGTCTGTTGACGGTCTGTGGACTAGTTCCGCCATCCACACTCGTCACTCTCGTGAAATTTCTGGCGGAGAGCCACCAGACGAACAAGATGTTCCTCGTTCATATACCAAAGGTAGAGCTGGGGGCGCGGCCCCACTGGTCTCGCCTGGTCTCGGTGTGGCAGTGGAGACGGCGGGGCAGTACTTGAGTTGGGGACAACCGGGCAGACCAAGACGAGCTTCCCGCCAACTGTTGCGTTTCGAGGAGGACCTTTGACGGGAAGCGGGAAGCGGCACCGGACAGCGCTTTGACGATGGCTGGAAACACGCGCGTCTCTTCGACGCTCGTGCTCGTGCTCCTCGCGTGCGTTTCAAACACAGTGTCTTCCGGACATCCACCCGGCACGACCTTCCGAAGGCCCACGGTCGTGTTCACATCTTCCGGTGCACAACCCGTCGCGTCCCCTGCTGAAGTGTCTGGGGGTGCGAACTTTGGGGGTGCTCGTGGTGCAGACCTGCCATGGGCAAATGACACCCCCACCCCAAACTTCACGGAAGCCATGCGCGTTGAGGCCGCGGCCGAAGTGAAACGCATGTTCCACCACGGCTACGACAACTACGTGCGGTACGCGTTCCCTCACGATGAACTCAAGCCGCTGACTCGCAGCTGGACCGACTCGTTGGGCGAGTTGGGAAATTTAAGGATGGAACATTTATCAAAAAGCTACCGAGGCGTGGCGTTGACTTTGATCGATTCCACGACGACGCTGGCGGTGCTAAATAACCGCACGGAGTTTGCTAAAAACGTGAAATGGATGGCGAACAATTTGAACTTTGATTTAGACGTTAGGGTCAACGCGTTCGAGTGTAACATTCGGGTTTTAGGGGGGTTACTGTCGGCGCACTCGATCGCCGCCGGGCTGATTGAAGGTGAAGAAAATTTGGAAGATGGTAAAATTTCATCATTCATGCCAGACTACGACGGAAGTCTTCTTCCCATCGCGTACGACCTCGGCAAGCGACTTCTAAAAGCCTTCGACACGGACACAGGCATGCCGTACGCCTGGGTGAATTTAAAAAATGGGATACGAACCGGCGAAACCACGGAGACGAACGTCGCGGCCATCGGGAGCTTCGCGTTGGAGTTTGGGACGCTCAGTAGATTGACGGGGGATTGGAGGTTCGAAACCGCATCCAAAAAGGCAATCAAAGCGGTGTGGCGGTTACGTTCCGACCGGGATCTGCTTGGAAACACAATAGACGTCAAGACTGGCCGGTGGATCAACCGATCCGGAGGCATAGGCGCTGGGAACGATTCGTTCTTCGAGTACCTGTTGAAAGCGTACGTCGCGTTTGGAGATTACGAAAGTTTCGATATATTTTCCGACGCGTACGTCGCGACTCAAAAGTGGTACACGCAAGGCAACGGGTGGTACCACGAGTCCCACCTTGATAACGGGATAGGGACGCACTTTCAAGCCACCAGCTTACAGGCGTTTTGGCCCGGTATGCAGGTGCTTCTTGGGGATATTGAAAGCGCGCAAAAATCCTGGGCTAACTTTTTTTCGCTGTGGCAAAAGTTCGGCGCCTCGCCCGAGCGGTACATGTACAAAGACAACAACGTCCATCCGAGCGAAAAGCAATACCCGTTAAGGCCTGAGTTAATCGAGAGTACGGCGATGTTGTGGTCAGCATCTGGTGATGAAAAATACAGACGCGCTGGGTTAAAACTGGCAAACGATCTACGTGACAATTGCGAAGTCAAGCACGGGTATGCGAGCGTTAAAGACGTGCGGTCGCTGGTTCCAAAAAAAGGTAAGAAAAAAAGTCCCATCTTGGAAAACCACATGCCGTCCTTTTTCCTCGCCGAGACTTGTAAGTACTTATACCTGCTGTTCGACGACCCACGAGGGTTTTTAGGCTCGACTAAAAATATAGTGTTCTCCACGGAGGGGCACCCGCTGCCGGTGTGGGTTGGGGGAGGGGAAGAAGGAGATGGTGGAAGACCTTCTGAGATTGATGAACAAAAAACTTCAGAAAAAGAAACCGAAGTTGACGATTTTTTTGATCTCGTCGCGCACGCTACGTCTGTCCGCGACACCGTTCAAAACAAAAAAGCCTTTCGAGCGCAAACCCCGCCTGGGGTGGTGGATAGAGACGATGCAGTTACGGATAAGAGGTACCAAAGAAGGTGGGTCGACCCTTCTCAAGCGTTGAGGGTAAATACCCATACGGGCGCCGGGTACGGGTTGAGTTCAAAAACGTGTCCCGACTTGGAATCGATACGCACGGCGGCGTGGCCCGTGGAGGACCATGATGCGGCACTGACTGCCGCTGATACCGACCCACTAGTCTGGAGCAACTGTATCGAGGGGTTCGTGGACACGGAGGATGGGCGCGTGAACGTGTTTCAAAAAGTCGAACCGCCCGTCGTCGCGGAGGAAGGATCGGCCGACATCGTTAAATCGAGTAATTCTAATTCTCCCGCCGCGCAGCTCGCGGTGTTAACTAAACAAATAGAAGAGCTTCACAAAAGCCTGATGCGGAACAAAGAGACCTTGCGGGTCATCGAAAGCAGAGTGGGAGTAGAGTAGGCATGGACTTTTGATAGACTACATAAGCTAAAAGTCGCTACTTTCCTTCCATCTCGCGAAACTTTTTCTCGAGCGGATCCTCATACATCGCCTCTAAGTCCGAAGCACTACTCAACGATTCGGATTGAATCCTCGCCACTGCTTCGGACGCGTTGACCTCCGCGGCACTCGCCATGTTTTCCTTCAAAATCATTTCTAGCTTTTTGGCTTGCGAAGACAACATTTGGACGCTTTGCTCCACCCTTCCCACGCGTTGTTTCGCTTCGCCCGCTCGGCGTCTCGCGTCTTCCAGTTGTTGTTGCACTGCTTTGCGCTTCGTGAGGTGAGTTCGCGCGGTATCGTCATCATCACTCTGTACAGCAGCGGTGGCCATGTTGTACAGCTCAACCGCTTCCGCATCCAACTCCGCGGCTTCCTCGAGCGTCAAGTTGAATGAATCTATCGCCGTCCTCAAAGCTGATTCTGCATTTTTCAATCCCTCCGCGCACTCCTCCACCATGCGCACCATCTCGGGGGTGATGCCTTGCTTTCTCAGTGCTTGGTCTGCTTGCCGCGCGCGCTTCTTGTCCGCCCCAAGGTTGGCGCCGAACTGCCCGCCGAGCACGGCGCCGAACGGGCCTAGTAACAAGCCGCCAAGCACCGCACCACCCACCGCGCCACCTATACTTTCATCCTTCAACGCCTTGCCCACGTCCTTGCCCTTGCCGAACGCACAGTGAATGGGGACGACGCGTTTGGGGTGACGCGGAGTACGTCCTCCAAGGCGAGGCGCGACCCCGCGGGGGGGGACCAACCGCGAAGCGAGCACGGTGCGCATGGAAGAAGTGATCCGAATGATGGAAAATCATTCTTGTTGTTGTTGTCGAGCTCGAGAGCTTCGTCCTCGCATCTTGGCTTGGCGCGCAGCGAGCAGTGCGATCTGGTCTTCTGGTGTTTGTCCCTCATTTTGACGGTCTGTTGACGGTCTGCTGACTAGTTCCGACATCCAGATGCTGAATCTTGAAAATTGCTTTTCCAGCCACCTGGATCTTTTGAACGACGAATAACAACGACGCATCAACTGTCGCCCTCCTTCATCTCCCCTCCTCCCAACCCCTCACTCCGGAGCGCGCACTGCCTTCCATTTGTCGCCGACTCTCCAGCATGCACGCCGCCGTCTGCTCCTCGGCGGTCCGCCAACCCGTTTTCGCGAGACCAAAGGGTTTGGGGTCGCGACGCTCGTTCGGCTCATCCATGAAAGTTCCCGCGCGATTCATCGGCGAACACAAAAAAATCAACACGCAGTCGCGCGCGGTGTTCATGGGAACCGTGGTGGAGCCCGCGACGAAGGTAACCTTCCCCGACACCTTCGACACGCACGACAACACGAAGAAGATGAAGTGCTTGGGCGCTGGTGTGCGGCAAAAGAAAATCGCAATCATCAACGTCAAGGTGTACGCGGTGGCGCTATACGCGGATGCGGAGGAGTGCAAGGCGGAGCTACATTCTGGCAAATCCTTACTGGACGGCAAGTTCCACAAAGCGTTACTCATCCAACTCGTACGCAACGTGGACGGTAAGACGTTCTGGGAGGCGTTGGACGACGCGTTAGCGGGCCGAATTCGCGAAATAGCGACCAACATGGCCACCGCGGAGGACGCGGATGGTAACTTCATGGCCACCGTCGCGGAAGCCGCGGAGGTCGCGGAGGAACGCGCGATGGACGGGATGGACGCGCTGAAGGACCTGTTCTCCGGGGCTAATTTGAAAAAGGACAGCAGAGTGCTCCTGAACTGGAAACCTGGCGCCGTTTCCGATAAAACGGTCACCGGGTTCGACGGCACGATTGAGATTGGAGTAGTGGGGGGCGACGCCACGGTTGAGTTGCAATCGATGGAACTCGCGCGCGCACTTTTTGACGTGTATTTGGGGGATACGCCGGTGAGCCCGGATGCCAAGACGGCGTTTGAAGCCGGGGCGAGGGGGTTATCGGTGGAATAAGCTGTACGTTATGACAATACGGGTTGAATCTATACCTTCTATTACTATGCGCTCACTTCGTCGTCTGCGTCGGCTTCAAACGCGGCGAAGCTCTTTTCTTTGTTTTCAGAGTCATCTCCCTTCAACACCGAGAACGCTGTTTCATCCACCCGGGCCCAACGCTGGCTGCACATCCACAGCCACTCACCGGTTACTGCGCAAGCATTATTAACACACGCCCATTTCGTTTTCTCGGTGGTAAGAGTGGAAGCGTCGTCGTTCACGTCGCCGCGGACGATGACGTGCGTGGTCTTTTTGTCTTCGTTTTCAGAAGTTTCGCATATCTCGTTTGACGTCGCCGCCCCCGCGCTGCTCGCCAGCAGCCACAAGGGGTGCCGCTCCGGCTTGGGTTCGCCACGCGCGGTTATCCGTGAGAACGCGATGGAGACGTCTTGAAGAGGACGAGCGAAAGGTTGGGGGGTGTCATTTGACTCCCCCCCAAGAAGTAACTGCCGCACGTCTCTGTGGCGAACCAGAGCTAACGAGTCGTCGCTCAACGCAACTGGCACATTCTTTGAATCAGTAGTGGTCGTGACTCCATCCGCGAACCCTTTCAAAGCGGAGTCTGCCAGCCCTGCCGCTTCCGTACCTGCAAAAAACAACCTGTGCGCGTTTGCAATGACAGTCACTACGTCTCTTAACTGCGCCCTGTCTCCGTTTTTTCCTTCGTCCGTCCACTCTTTCTCCATGACGCTCGCGCCCGGTTGCCGGAACCCCGCGGCTGATTGCGTGAAGAAGTGGTACCGGTCGATTCTGATTAGGTTTTTTAAGTTATTAGGCCACACGCGCTCGGTGTCATCGACTATTATGACGGACTCACAGCCCCCTAACACGATGTCCAAATCCTTGACCCGCGAGTTCGTGGATTCCTGGTTGGAGATTATTCGCCCGGAGAATAAAACGCCAGTCGGGTCGAGTAAGCTCGCCATCTCCGCCGCATACCGGTTATCCCCCATGGTGTAGATGTACAGCTGGCACAGTTTCGAGGCGGCGTGCAGGAACTCGTGCACCAGCGGTCGCAGCTTGGTGAACAACACGAGGTGACGCAGGCAGTGCGTGTGGTGTAAAGGGGGGGAGCAGCCGGGGTATGAGGGAGTATCCGTGTCTGTCATCGAAGGCTTCAACTCTGCAACCTCACCCGCCTTCATCTCAGTATCTGTATCTGTTTGCGTAGCAGCACTTGCGTCAATTTCTACACCCCCTCCCCCTACAGCATCCCTCGCGGCTCGTGCGATTTCCTCTTCCGACCCCCCTAAATCCGCAACCCGTCTCGCCGCTATCACGCGGTTCAGCAAGTCGTGCTGTTCCTGCGTCAACTCGCCGAACCGCGCCGAGTTCAACAAAGTGTGGTCCAAGTCCAAAACTAACATTAACTTGCCGCTTTTCACGACCCGTTGCTTCTCCTCAAGCTTCGCCTGGTCTAGCGTGACCTTCGAGAGCTCAAGGCCGTGGTGGATGTACCGCATGGAGGTTTGGTTTTTGTTTATCTCATCTAACGAGGCGTTTGAAACTTGTTTCTCTCGTCGGAGCCCGCACCGGACGCAAATGTCGTGCAGGAAACCGGGGTGGGGGGGACATTGCGTTGTTGAGGATGGTTGTTGCGAGCTAGGTATACCACCAGATGAGGTACCTGTAACACCGCTGGGTATCATTGGTACGCGTCGGCGTTTCACCGCTCGGCGAGGGGCGGTGGCAGTGGAAGGCCCGGCATCGCTCGTGAATGCCCTTACTTCTGCTTTTTGCCCGACTCCCCTGAGAAGCGCGTCCACTCCCCCGCGCCTGGTTGCCGGCGCGGTGACCACCACCGTGGGCCGAGGCGCAGGCGCCGGTGAAGGCGTCACCGCGGTCATCCCCGCCTCCAGCTCAGCGGCGAAGTCATCATCGCTGGACGACTCGCTCATCGCGCGCCGGAAAATGGTGCCGTGTTGCAGAAAACGAATCACTTGAAATATTTTTCCGAGCCGCGTCAGCTCATGTCCCTTCAGATTGGCCACGGGCGGACACTCCTCTCCGCGCACTCCACACACCATGCTTCCCAAGCGCGGGTTTTTCCTCGGCGCGTGCGCCGCGGTCATCGCGGGCGCGGATGCGCGCGCGCTTCTTTCCGAGTCCAACTCGGTACAAGCCAGCGTTCCCGTCCAGGATCTGGGGGTGTGTTCCGTGTGCAAATCTTTCGTCACCGAGGGCGAGGAGTACATCAACGACCCCGAGACGCTTGACCAGGTTTCACTGGAAATCAAGAAACTGTGCGAAGGCGAAGGCGACAACGCAGAGATGGTACGTATGGGACGAACCTTGTGATGTGCTTCGACGCCAACACGGGACGTCAGAAGGGCAACCACACCGCCTCGTCCCGCCAAAATCCGACGTCACCTCGAAAAAGAAGAGAGAGATTCCAAAAAAAGAAACCACTCGTGCTCCTTTCTTTGTTGACTATATCTCATACCCCTGACCCACATACCACCCCACCCTCTCCTCCCACAGTGCGAACAGCTGTTCGAAGACGTGGTGGACTACGCGGTCGGTTTCGTGAACGACAAGCTCACGCCGGAGGACTTTTGCGGCGAGCTCGGGTTTTGTGGCAGTGAATTGCAATCTACGGAATCCGGCTTTTGCTGCGGAGACAAATTCAGCGCGATGGTCAGACGAGCCGTGTCCATGGAACTCGCTGAGGGTTTAAGCCCTGAACTTGCAAACCCTAAAGCATTTGACACCGATAACCCTAACACCGCCCTAGACCCTACCCCAAGCCCTAACAAACCGAACGCGGCTGATTGCTTGAAGTGCAAGTTCGGAGTCAGCGCGCTGCACGAAGCCGTGATTAGCAACGACACCATCGACGCGTTGGTTTCAAAAGCGGATGACGCGTGTGAGAAGTACGCCGCGTCGATGGACCTGGCGACCACGTGTGAAGCTGCTGTGGCGACGTACACACCTGTTGTGGTGGAGAAAGCCACGGAATTTTTATCGGACCCGGCGAAAGTGTGCGCGCAAATCGGGATGTGCCCTCCGCCGATTGCGCCGGGCGAATCTGAATCTGAATCTGAGATCGAACCCGAACCCGAACGCGAATCTGAATCGCATCGCCGCTTTGGGAAAATCGTCGAGCTCGCCTCGGAGCGATTGATGATGATGGGCGGAAACACGTTGAAGGGCATCGCGTTCCTCAACGCGGTCAGGGGGAGGGTCGTGGAGTGAATGAGGGCTTAGAGAGCACAAGCAGCATAGTGACACTTGTAAAATATGAAAGTGTGTTCCTATTTTACCCACTCTATCCAATTGCTTCATTTCGCATCGCGCGACTAGGATGTTCGCGTCGGCCGCCCGCGTCCCCGTGGTTATCCCCACGAGAGTTCGATCCACCACGAATCGTGTCTCTCCCCAAACGCGCGCTACGGCATCCGATGGGGTCGCCCCCGCGATTATCGTCGGCGGAGGCAGGGTAGGATCCGCGTTGAAAGACATGGGAAGAAACGATGTGGTCATCAAGAGAGGCGATGCGTTCCCCGAAACACCCAAAGAGGGCCCCATATACGTGTGCACCAGGAACGAATCGCTACAGGGCATAATCGACTGGACCCCTGAAGGTCGACGGGAGGATTTGGTGTTCCTGCAGAACGGTTATTTACAGGGATTCCTAGACGAACGGGGGCTTGGGGGCAACACGCAGGCTTTGATTTATTTCGCAGTCGCGAAACTGGGCGAAGCGCCCACGGACGGCGTCACCGACGTCAACCCGGAAGGGCTGACTGCGGCGTACGGCAAGCACGCGATGGCGCTGGCGAACCGACTTGAAGGTGCCAACCTGGCGTGTCACCTTCTTGACAAAAACGAGTTCAAAGCGTCCATGTTCGAGAAGCTCATTTGGATCAGCGCGTTCATGTTGGTTGGCGCGAACCACCCGGGCGCCACCGTCGGCGACGTCGAGTCGGAGTATAAAAACGAAGTCGTAGAGTTGATCGATGAGTTGATTGACGGCACCAGTGAAGCTGAGAATGTTGCTTTCAAACCCGGGAGCGTCGACCGGCTGTTGGCGTACGCCAGGGCGGTGGCGCACTTTCCAACGGCGGTGAAGGAGTTCGAGTGGCGCAACGGGTTCTTCCACTCCGTGTCGGAGAAGCGTTTGGGAAATGGGGAGCCTGATCCGTTTCTGACGCACACAGCTTTGTTGAAGAAAGTGGGGGCGGTGTAGGTGTTAATCCTTGAGTTATATGGAAAGATCGAAAGAGAGAGTTACTGAACATGAAAAGATAGCAAGAGAAGTCCAGAGAAGAAGCGCACTGAATGAAAGCACTAAAGCGAGCGCCGGCTACATTTGTGAATATCGACTTTTTATTCAGCACTCCGAAATCTATATTTCCGATAGGCCCTCACTCTCAATCCGCGATTGACCTCTTCCACTCAACCACGCACCGTCTCCCCCAGACGCCTCCGTGCACACTCACGATGTCCTCGGCTGTTTACTCTTCCGCGTTTGCGCTCACTTCTGGTTTACGGACCAAGAGTTCTTCCCGCTCCGCCCCTCGCCGCGCCGTTTCCGTCCGCGCGAAGGGCAAGGTTTCGGGAGATAACAACGCTGCCGAGGGTTCCGATTTGTCGCGACGCGCGGTGCTCGGCGGGGCGGTCGCGCTTGTGGGCACCCTGGTAGGCACCCCCCAGGCGTTCGCCTCGGATGCTGACTTCGTGCGCGACACCAAGGAGATCATCACCATGCAGCGAGGGTTGTTACGGGAAGGCAAAGGCGATGTCAATGCGTACATGGCAAAAGCGGATGCGTACTTCGCCGGGTACAAGTGGGACCACCAAGGCCACACCAATTCGTTCTCCGCGCTTATGAGCAACGACATCGTTATTCGTGAGCAGAATAACTATTTAGTCAGCACGGGGGGGAGCTGGAGTGCTGAAAGCGTGCCTGCAACCGGTACCCCGAAGGCGAAGATCTTGGAAGGTTACCTCCAGAACGCCGAGCGGTGCGTGGTGAAGGAAGGGTACGGCAAATTCAACTCGCTGAGTATGGACCAACGCGCGGAGTGGAAAGCGATAACGTGTACGCAGGGGTTGGTGGCGCCGGCGGACTGAATTAGGGTTTTAAGGGGTAGGGCTTCAGGGTTCCTATGAGCGTTAGTTGTATGTATGATGCCATTGTGTACCCTAAACTCAAAACCTAAAGTACATTACACTCATTTCCCGGATACTCCGAACATATTAAACGCCTGCGCGGTGATTTGCGCTAGTGGCGGCCGCGTTCCTGATCCCGCGTCGCCCTTCTCTTTTGCGGCGAACGAACCGGAAGGCACACAAGGCGCTTTGAATTCTTTTGAAACGGTAGAGGTGGTATCGTTGCTCACCTTGCGCTTGAAAAAATCAGCAGTCACCACCTCTTTCGAAGGCGCCATATGCGTATCTAGTCCCGAACTGTCAACCATCGGGCCCGCGTACGTCGGTAAGCGCAGGTCGTACGTCCACGCAGCGTTTCTCAACCCAATAGCGACTAATACCCCCGACACGATTCGAACCGCGACTGGAAGATTCAATGCGCGCACAAGCATGTACGTAGTTGCGCCGGCCAACGCGGTTGTGGCGTATATGTCCGTGTAGCTGTGAAGGATGCGCACCGGTTGCGACGTTAATACGTCTCTAATGACGCCCCCGAACGTGGCGGTGAACATGCCGCACGCGATCGCCGCCAGACACGGCACCCCGGCTCGTATGCCGTTCTGTACGCCTATTACCGCGAACGCGCCCACACCTAGTGCGTCTAATTGGTCAACCCACCGGTCGCTCTCTCGTACTCCTAAATAGCTCTCCAGATGCGGCCACGCTAAAAACGCTCCACCCGCGCTCACGACGCAAATCCACAAGTACTCGACCTCCTCCATCCAAAACGCTCGGCGGCCTTTGCCTAGGAGTAAATCCCGGATGGTACCTCCCCCGACCGCGGTTATCGTGCCCACGATAGTGGACCCTAGAATGTCCATGCCCCTTGCGGCGGCGGCGAGACTGCCAGTCACGGCGAAAATGGCGGTGCCCACGTAGTCGGACAAGCGGAGCGCGCCGGGGACGCTTAAATCCGGGAACCTCGGCATGCCGTCTACTTGAACCATCTGATCCTTTGGTTGCGCGGTGGACACTGCGGTCTGTGTCCGTGGGGGCGGCTCGGGGGAGGTTTTTACGGTGGAAACTGGTTTTTTAGAGTGTTTGTCACCCTTAATGTGTTTCGGTGGCTTCCCCGATAGGCCCCTCGTCGTACTATAGGACGCGGCGAACGAGGACCTGGCGCTGGCATCGCGAAATCCAGTCGCACGGCACACAACATAACGAAATGGTGCCCACACGAGGTTGGTGGAGGTGTACCGGCCGTGGAACACATGGCGTGTTTGTGACACGGTTCGATCGAACGCGGGAAAAGTACTTGGGCGCGTCGCCGCCGTCACTGGGGCGGACGCCAGCCGCGAGGTGACCGCACGGAGCACCGACGCGCGCGACATAGACGAGTGGCTGTGAGGACCACAAGTTGCGAGATGGCGTTCTGGAAATTTCAAGTTTCCGATGATTTTTCCCGAAACGGCTCGTCGTACCCCTGCTCGACGACGCGGGGCATTCCGAGCAACGCGTCCGCCGGGTTCGTGTCTCCGCGTCGCGTGGCGCGAAAAGTACCGAACGGGTCGCTCCGGAATACGTCACACGTCGCGCTCCGTACCAAGCGTGGCTATTGAACCGGCACGGGTGGAGTGCGGGGGGAATCGCGAAGTCAACGAACACGCGTCTCGGGAAAACCAACAATGCCAAATCACGAGACCCCCCGAACCTCGATGAAGAGGGAAAGCAGTAAGGTACGATTGATTTGAGGATTTGTGGCATGCATACACAAGATACATGCCGTCGGAACACATCAAACATCGAGCGCGGGATGTATGTGGGTCCCTCCGCACAGTTCCGTGTCATGGTAATTTCGGCACCTCCGAGACGACAAATCGGGGATGAGGGTTCAACGTACCCTCATGATACACATCCCAGATCTCTCACCTGACGCACGCACTCACCAAATCCCCAATCTACCTACACACAGATGTCCGAGTCCACGAAATGCGCGGCCAGTATCTACGGCACAAAAGTCTCTCAGCCAAGGCTCATCGGAAACACTAAATCCACGAAACCAACCGGCGGCACGAAACTCGCGAAGAAGAGTTTAAGCAAAGGCGCGTACGGCAAGCTCATCGGCGTCGGCCCGCACCAACGCTCCGCGAAACCCGACCCCAGTTTAAAAAAAGTAGACCCGGAAACCAACGTAGTGTCCAAGAACTACGACGCGTTCGGTGAAGTTGAGTTGGGGTGGAGCAAAGATAGAGTGTTTGAGGAGAACGGAGTCGCGCGCCAAAAAGAAAACGTCGCCTCTGAAAACAAAAACGAAGACGGTACCGACACCAACGACGTCGAGCTCAAGAAACCCACCACAATCTACCACCCAACCGTAAAGTTCTCATCTAACGCGAAATACCGAACCGTCACCAACGACGGTTCGTATATCACCGCGCCTGATTTAACTGTACCGCCGCCGAAGCCCGGGAGCGCGGCGGACAAAATAGCGCACCCGCCGCCGCCGATGAAATCGACGGGCGATGAGCGTCTTGATAAAAAACGCCTCCGAAAAAAGATGGAACTGGAACGCGCGGCGGAGGAGGTTGAGCGTAATAAAAGTATCGCGCAAAAGAGACGGCAAGAGAAGCACGCATCGAAGAAATCCATTGAAGGTGCTGAGCTTGCTTTTTTCAAAAACACGGTCTGGAACATGAGCGAAAAATTCAACAAATTGAAAGTCAAAAACGACGCCAAGGAGAGAGTTTTATCGAAACTTGTCACGACGTTTGCGACGATCGATATCAAGTTCGTCGCTCAAAGACAGGACAAGGCTGATTTGAGGGGCGGCGGGGGGGTCGCGGGAGCGGGCAAGGTTATGTCGGTTAACCATCCTTCGTCTGACTTGGGGTATAACGAGTTGAAGCAGCAGGTTCTGGAAGCGGAGCGTTTGGCGCTGGAGGAGCGGGAGAAAACAGAACAGCTCGGGCACTTGATTTTGCGGATCAAGGACTTTGACCCTACGAGTGAAGAGGCGAGGTTGGAGCCGTTCAAGACGTTGACGACTACTCGTGAGACTGCAATCGCCGCGGCTACCGAGGCACTATCAGTAACCTCGAAAGCCACGGTCCCCTGGGTGACGCGAAAACTTGAGTTAGTGAAAAAATACCAAGACGAGGTTGAAGAAAGCATCGCTACCGAAAACGCGAGGAATGTGACGGCGCGGAACGAAGAGCACCAGGCGCGGGATATGCTCGCGCGAACCATGCATTCGGTACAGGAAAAAAGAGAATCGTACGATGTGCAATTATCTCAAAGAAAGATGGAACTTCTGTCGTTGAAAGCCCAAGACGAAGCCACCGCCGAACGTAAAAAATCGTTCATCGCCAATCTCGTAAAAATGAACGCGCAAATCGCCGAGGAGGAGGCGAACCGGAAACGCGGGGGGAAGCAAGCCTTGAGTGGGTTTTCGGGAGGGCTCGCGAAAGCGTTTTTATACGCGATGACTGGAGGGGCGTTGCGAGGTAAGGAAGCCAAAATAGATGCCGCTATTCGCAGAATTATCACGGTGATTCCGGATATCACGCCAGAGGGTCTTGTTGAAGGGTTCAAAACCAGAAAGCAACGCAAGCAGTTGACCAAAAACGTGGCGTCCAAGCGACAAGAAGAGCACGACTTGTTACAGGAAAAACGAGATGTTTTGTTACAGAAGCTGACGGACACCAAGAACGTGCTGTACAACGCGGATGGTTGGGAGGATAAAACTGTGGAGCGTCGTGCTAGTCGCGCCGAACGCCCAGGTGAAGGGTCTGGTGACAAGGTGTTTTTATTCGAGCACCACGCGCACCAAGCGCAGTTGATGCTGGGGGACAAGGAGAAGCAGCTCGCCAGTTTAGCTACCGGGGTGCTGAATTTATCGGAAAATGTTACTTCCTTTTCTGAAACGTTAAGTGCCACTCTTCCGGACTGGGAGGGCGCGATGAGGGAGGCGCGGGCGGAGATGGGGCCGGAAGGGGAGGGGGAAGAGGTGGAGGATGACACGAAGGAAGAGGAGAGTGAAAAGACGGAGTCGGACGACGCGAAAAACGCGGAGTCTGAGGAAAAGAAGGACGAGTCAAGTGCAGCTGCGTCCGTGGAAGACGACGTGGAACCGTCGGTCGCTGTAAAGCCTCCCTCCCTCGACTTGATGAACCAAACCGCGCGGGACGGGATCACCACGCTTCTGTTGTTCACGGAAGTCTTAGAGAAGACAAACGTCATCGCGCAGGCGGACGTTCACAAGGAGCGCGCGACGCAAGCGGCGGTCGAGCAAGGCGTTCACCCCAGCCGCGTTATTCTGTCGTCGCATGACCCGGAGTTGAAAGGGGGAAACACCTCTCCACCGGTCAACCCAGTGATCGCGAAACTTCGAAAGGAAGAATTGGGTTTTGGGAAAGAGAAGACGAAAGGCTTGTCAAGGAACCCTTCCATGCAATCCTTGAGTTCCGTCGGCACGGGCGATGTGAAAATAGTTCGGCAAATGAGCTCGCACAATTTGCGCGTCGGGCTCGGTATGGGCAATCAGTCAGACGATGATGATGATGACGATGACGATGACGACACCGGTACGGTGGGTAAAGAAACTGACCCTCGCGTGTCCCAGAAACTTTCCAGCGTCACTTTGTTCCGCGCGAATCAGAAGAAGGGTTTGGAAAACAAATGGGCGAAGGACGTGGAAACAGCGATTGACAAACCCAAGGGGGGGCGGCTGGTGAAGAAAAAGGTGATCAAGGAGAAGCCGAAAACAGCCGTTACAGGCGGGGAAGGTGATAATGAAACGGCTGTAGATGTGTAGGCTTGTATCTCGTATCGAGTATCGCATCGAGTCATGACAAAAACTAACTGAATCTACGTAACCACACTGTAATTCTCCCCGCCGACTCTTCCACCCTGCATCGCCCTTCTCACGTTCAGCTCGAACTGCTTGGGTGTCTCCGTCAAATCCCGCGCGGCTTCTTTGTTCAGCGGGTCATCGGGGTTCGGGTCCATGAACAGGAAGTTCAGGCCGTAGACGCAGCTTGAGATTGACAGCACGGGACTCCAGTCTTCGCGTAAGATGTTCAGACACACGTTTCCATCCGTGTCCACGTTCGGGTGGTAGATCTTCTGCGTGCACTTCACTTTCGGGGGTTCGTGCGGGTAGTTAACCGGCACGATAAACTCGAACGTGAACTTGCCTTGTTTGTAGTACCCCTCGTCGGGTTTGATTGTTATTATGAAGTGCGCGATTTTGCTAGGGCCGTCGGGGAAGTTGATGGTCATAGTCTTGGCCAGGGTCAACTCGCTGATGTCTTTCGCCAGGCGGATCTCGCCGGGGCTTTGTTTCGGGCCCCCAGGGCCC
>MDSY01110780.1_pt1 | contig 19467 bp, 32 predicted proteins | sample 811131 | NCBI WGS metagenome assembly MDSY01 (sample SAMN05326643, study PRJNA326480) | marine metagenome | isolation source: seawater | place: Atlantic Ocean: South West | collected 2010
CAGGTGTTGCTTTCTACTCTGGTCTTAACTCTAATGGTGACCTATTCATTGGTAACCAGGTTATTAACCCAGTTACAGGTCAGGTTACAAACGAAGATATTGCACAGTTGAATGTTATTGGTGAAGAAAACACAACTATCGAAACATTCTCTGAGGTTGTTCTTACTGATAAACTAACTGTAATTGGTGGAGCATCCAACCAGTTAGAATCTATCTTTGCTGGTCCTGTTACATTCCAAGGTTTAACAACCTTTACAAGTAACTTACAGTCTAAGAAGATCTCATACTTTAACCAAGATGGTACTGTTATTAAGCAGACATTACTTGCACCTAGACTTGCGAATGGTTTACCTGACTTCTCTAATATCACAGGGTATGATACTCCTGCTGATGGTGACTTAGTTTATGATATTAATTGGCAACCAGGTTTATCTCTTGGATGGATATATTATGGGCAAGCATGGAAAGAATTTGGTTTAACTGATACTGGTAATATTAATATTGCTACAGATGGCACAGGTAATATTGGTTTAGGTGAAGCAGCACAATCAGGAGAAAGAGTAAGAGTTAATGGTAATGTAAGAGTTGACGGTGACTTAGTTGTTACTGGTCGAGGTGGTGTTTCTGCTGATAAGTATGTCACTAGGAGATACGTTGGTGATGGAACAACTCTTAACTTCGCTGTTACCACTTATACAGGTGGTGTAGCACATACCGCAAGTTCAGTATTAGTATTCTTAAATGGTGTTGCACAAATTGGTGGAACTACTGCTCAAGTTACTGCTTCTACTGCTAACTACTCATGTAGTGGTACTAATGTAACATTTGGATCAGGTGATGCTCCTTTAGCAGCAGACACTGTTCACATTGTTGAGTTACCTATCTAAATATAAGGGAGGGTCTTTTTAATACGCTATGGCAATATCAAGGATTAGTGGAAATCAGATCTCCACTTCAACAGCAGCAATTATTACAACTTTGAGTTTTTTAAGCACTAACAGTGTTTTTAGATTACCTGCAGGTACTACTGCTCAAAGACCAACAAGTGTTAGTATAGGAACACTAAGGTTTAATACTACATTAGACGCTGCAGAAATATACAAAGCAGATGATGGCACTGGAAGTGCTGGATGGGCATCTGTATCTGGTGGAGGTCCAGCTATAGGAACTGATAGTGTTGTTAGGACAAATCCTAACACTATAGGAGAAAATCTTACAATTGGTCCTACAGCAAATAATGGTAATGAATACGCAAATGGAATGACGGCAGGTCCAATAACGGTGAGCACAGGTTTCACGGTCACCGTAGAGTCAGGGGCTTCCTGGAGTATAGTATAATGGAATTAAAAGTAAACACTATTCGTGGTCTGTCTCCTAATTTCAGAACCGACGTAGTGGATACTCTTGAGATGGGTGCTGAAGTAAAGTTACTCAATCAACAGTATCTTCCCGTACCTGCAGGTGGTGGAGGAACTAGACCACCAGCAGCACAAGATGGTGCTATACGTTTTAATACCGACAGTAATAAGATGGAATATTATGTTGGTAATGGATGGCAAGTAGTAACGGATATTGATACTTCTGATCCTGGTGGTGGATCATCTGGTCCATATGTTTCTGTTGATGCTCCTACTAATAGAGTAGAATGTTTCTGGGATGGTGCTCCTGCAAATGTTTCTGGTAATACATGGGCATCATCACAAGCACACCCCAATGTATCTAATGCTGACTGCGTAATGCAGAATAGTCCTACTTGGAACTCATCAATTACTGGTGGTGATGGAACTATGGGATATTGGAACTTTAATGGATCTAGTCATTATGGTTACATTAGAGAACTTAACTATAGTCAAGGTGGACAACATGGACCTAATAACAATGGTCAGTTGTCAGAATTTACTATGGGAACTTGGTTTAGAACTACTTACGGTTCACCAGGTGGTAATAGTTGGGACTCTGGAAACTGGTCATGGTTAGACTGGGATAGATCAGAAGTTCTATCATGGAACATTGGAACAACTGGAAAGGTACAGTTCTCTGGTTATAGTAATGCTGGTGGTTATTATGATATAACTGGTAATACATCATGTAATGATGGTAACTGGCACTTTGGTGCTTGCACTGTATCATCTGCTGATGGTCAAATAAGATTTTATGTTGATGGACAACCTGATGGTAGTCATAGTCATAGTTTCTCATACTTTGGGGCAAGAACTAGACGTTGGGGATTCATTGGAGATGGTTCAGAAGCAGGTGGAGAAAATGGTTCTAGAAACAATGTTTACTATGAAGGTGACATAGCACAGCAATTCTTATTATCAGTTAAGTGGACTGATGCACAAGTATTAGATCATTACACTAAAACTAGAACAAGGGTAGGTGTATAATGAGTCAGATTAAACTTGGAAAATTACAGGGAACAGCAACGAATCTTAATCAGATTACTATTGAACCTGGGTATACACTAAGAATAGCATCTGAAGGTACTATAGATATGGTAGGAACTGGTGCATTTCAGTTACCTAGTGGCACTACTGCTCAACGTCCTGCTTCACCACAGGCAGGTTACATGCGTTGGAATACAACTACTACTGAAGCAGAATTTTGGGATGGTAGTAACTGGAAGAATTTATCTGAAGAATGAGCACTATTAACGTCAACGAACTAAGAGGACACGAGACCACTGATTTTAGGGTTCAGATGCCTAGTGATGCTTATATTAATGTTACTGGGACACTTGAAGTTGAGTCTGGGTCATCACAATTTTGTTTACCAAAAGGAAATACTGGTCAAAGACCAACTAGTCCTGCTGCTGGTATGATAAGATATAATACTGATACATCTCAATTAGAATGGTATAACGGAACAGAATGGAAAGTAAAGGGTGGACCTGTTGCTGCTCCAGATGATGAGGGTGATGGTGGAGGAGAAGAAGAACCCGCAGCACCATATACTGATCTTGATACAGCAGATAGTAATATACAATGTTTTTGGGATGGTGCTTCTGATCAAGTTAGTGGTAGTACATGGTTATCTAAGAAAGCTCATCCTAATTTAAGTAATGCTAATTGTGAAATGGTTAATAGTCCTACCTTTACTTCAGCAGTAAGTGGTGGTGATGGATCTATTGGATATTGGAACTTTAATGGATCTAACCAGTATGGTTGGATAAGAGACTTAAATTTTGGTAGTAGTGGATCACATGGTCCTAATAATAATGGTCGGTTATATCAATTTACACAAGGTTGTTGGTTTAGAACTTCATATGGATCACCAAACTCAGGTGGAGGTTATGACTTTGATAACTGGTCATGGTATGACTGGGATAGATCTGAAGTTATAGGTTGGAACATTGGTCAGCATGGCAAACTACAATTTGCTGGTAGTTCTAACAGCACTTGTTGTTATGATATTGTAAGTAACACACCTGCAAATGATGGTAGTTGGCATTTTGGTGTTTGTACTGTTAATAATGCTAGTAGTAGTAACAACATAAGATTTTATCTTGATGGTGTTTTAGATGGAACCCATAGTTATAGTTTCTCATACTTTGGAAATGGTTCAAGACGTTGGGGATTTATAGGAGATGGTTCTGAAGCAACAAGTAATAATGGTAGTAGAAACAGTATTTACTATGAGGGTGATATTGCTCAACTTTTCTTGTTTGAAGAAGTGTGGAGTGATGCAAAAGTATTAGAACATTATACTAAGACGAGAACTCGTTTCGGAGTATAAATATAAGCATAGGAGTTATAGTATAACATGGCATCTGGTAAATTAACTATAGAAACCGCAAGTTCAACCGTAGGTATTAATTTACCATTACATCCTGCTGAGAACTTACCTCAAGGAACAGTGGGTGATATTTGTTATGTTAAATCAACTAACACTGCTGGTAGTTTGTATGTTTACACACCAAATGCTGATGCTTCTGCTAATAATTGGGTAAGCACTGCTGGAGGAACTGCAGCAGTACCAGGAACTGCTGCTAACCCTGCTTCTTCTCCTAAAGCTCTTAGAGATGCTGGTATAACTAGTGACGGGATATATTATATTGATACGGGTTCATTAGGAGTCCAACAAGTATATGTTAAGTTTGATTCGTTTGCTGGTGGTAGTATAGGTTCTACTAATGCTTGGGCATTGGTAAGTAGACACAACTCATATTCATATGGTAGTTACAATCAATATGGATACTTAGATTCTATTGAGACAACAACCTTTGGAACTAATAGTACAAGTGGTTGGTGGATAGATCAAAATGTATCTGGTAGAGGGTGGTTGAATGATGTCAACTGGGTTTGTTATGAAGATACTGATTTAGGACAATGGGCAACTGAAGCACAATCTGCTACATTATGGCAGACTTCATTTATTAATACAACTTCATCTGGTTATCCATCTAATATAAGTTATACATTTAACTCATCATCTTGGGATGCTAGTGGTGGTGCTGTTGTATGTTGGTGTGAAGGTACTGGATGCACAGAACACATAGAAGATAATAATGGTGGTGCATGTAGTGGATCGGATAGAATTAGAAATGATAATTATGGTGGAACTTCTCTTTTAAGGTATTGGGTAGCAGTAATATAATGTAATGGATTTTGCGAATTTATCTGAGGATATGCTATATTCTGGCATACCTATTGACTTGGTGGCAAAAGAAATCAGAATGCTTGCTTATAATCATATGATAGACCAAGGTATTATGGAAAGTAATGCTGAGGCATTTGCTGAAGATATGCGTCAGAGTGTTTATAGGTTACAGGAGAATAAACTCGAAAAAATTACGCAGAAAAAAATTGACTCCTTAGAGTCACAGTTTGCTATAGATGTTGCAACCAAGAAGGCAATTTGTATGAATTGTAAGTTTCTTATGAAACCTGACAGCATATATAAAAAGTGTCAGAAATGTGGATGTTACATGGAACTTAAATGGAGAGTACCAGGAATGAAATGTCCTATTGATCTATGGTAATAAATAACTTTATATTGGTAGAATAAAATGCCCTATTTCGCTTATAAAAAATCAGGTGCTGCTGCAAATACTGGATCATCTGCTCCCGACCATGATGTTTACTGTTGTGGCAACGGAGTCTGGAGTGATGTCTATGCAGATAGAAAACTACATGACTATGCACATTCTGCAGAATTTGATGGTGGAGAAGGATGTTTAGTTGTTGAAGACTCATCATACACTCCATAATCCTTATAAATACAACAGAACCAGAGACCATATTTGATGCCTAACTATGTCTACAGTAAATGCTGGAACGCTTAATGTCACAAGTACGCTAAATCTCCCGTCTTATACAAAGACACAACGGGATGCTTTATCGCCTACTGCGGGACAAATGATTTATAACTCAACTGATGGATCAGTTGATGTTTGGGATGGAACTCAATGGAAATCTGCTATTGGATCATCTGAGGCATTTATTCAAGCGTCAGGTGGAACTGAGTCTACGAGTGGAAATTATAAAATCCATACCTTTAATAATACTGCAACATTTGCAGTCACTGGTGCAGGTGATGAAGCAAATGGTAAAGTTGATTACCTAGTCGTTGCTGGTGGAGGAGGTGGAGGCGGTTTCGCTTCTGGTGACTTCAACAACTTTGGATCTGGTGGAGGTGGTGGTGCTGGTGGTATGCTTGCTGCTGGTGGATATAATTATACTGTTAATGCTACATCATACCCTGTAAGTGTTGGTGGTGGAGGAACTGGAGGAACTGGTAACTCTGCTGGACAACCTGGTGGAAATAGTACTTTTGGATCTGCTGTTACTGCTACTGGCGGTGGTGGTGGAGGTCAACAGGATAAACCAGGACAACCTGGTGGATCTGGTGGTGGATCTGGAACTGATGGTGACGGATATAACCAACCTAGAGGAACAGGAGTACCTGGTCAAGGGTATCCTGGTGGTAGAGGTGCATCTTCACAGAACGGAACTTCTGGTGGTGGAGGTGGTAACTCACAAGCAGGAGAAGATGGATATACACGACCAAACTCCAGACCTGCAAATGGAGGAAATGGAACTGCAAACTCAATTAGCGGTTCTGCGGTAACTTATGCAGGTGGTGGCGGTGGTGCTAATTATCCAGGTGGTCCTCACAACCCTAATGGTGGATCAGGTGGTGGCGGTAATGGTGCGTTGTCTCCTACTGAAAGTGGTTATGCAGGTACTGACGGTCTCGGTGGAGGCGGTGGCGGTGCTGCTGACCAAGATCCTCGTCAATATCCAGAACCAAAAGGCGGTAATGGTGGTAAGGGTATTGTAATTGTTAAGTATAAGTATCAGTAAAAACTATGGCACATTTCGCAAAAATCGAGAAAAGAACTGGCACAGTCGTAGATGTTGTTGCTGTTGCTGATAGTGATACATCTACAGCAGCAGGAGTAGAGAAGGAATACATTGGTATTGATTTCCTTCAGAAAATATTCCCTGACACTGCTGCATTATATGATTGGAGACAAACATCATATAATGCTTATAAAGGTAGGCATAGAAAAGAAGTTGATGGATCCCTTGTGTGGGATCAGAAAGCATGTCTAAGAAAGAATTATGCTTCTATTGGTGGTAAGTATGATTATATGAGAGATGCTTTTATTGCACCACCTATTAATCCTAATAATCAAGTCTTGAATGAGGATACCTGTCATTGGGATACCATAACACAGGCAAATCAAACTACAACAAATGATGGTGGACCCCTTGACTATACGGACACTTCCGACTATAGTGATAACTCTAAGATGACTCCTGCCACATGGGAGTGGACTAATGAGACAAAAACTTATGTCTCTAAAACTGCTCAAGTTGTAAAACCAGCAGTATATCAGTACAACTCTTCCTCTAAAACTTGGGAAGCATGAACCCCCTAATGTATTATGATTACATCATGGTTTGCGAAAGCAATCTACTTTGAACCGAATTTACTACTAGAAAAACTACCAGACTACGAAAGAAATATCAAGCAAGCACTTGAGAAGGTAGGAACTATTCGTACTGATATTCTGAATGTAGATTCTACATGCGGTATTAGAAAGAATTTATTTGAAGTGGTTGAACTTGATGGTTTAAGACCATTAATATTTGACCATTCACAAGCATTTGCAAGACAAGTTGGATATAAAGAAGATATTACATTTAAAAATATTTGGACTGAAATAAGTAAGAAAGGAGATTATACATTTCCTAGAAGTTTTCCTAGATCTGTTGTATCTGGGATTTTTTGTGTCAAAGCATGTATGGATGATTCTATTAAATTTTTCCAAGGTGATAATTTTCAAGAGGTTAAACTGTTTACTGGATCAATTATATTATTCCCTAGTGATGTTAAATATGGTATGACATCACAATTAGGTGATGAAAATATTCTCATACATTTTACGTTAGCATGAAAGAGCATATAATACCATCTAATAGTTTTATTGCTGGATGGTATATTGAAGATAACGTTTGTGATGGATTGATCTCGTACTTTAATGACAGTCCAGATCAAGGACCAGGACAAGTTGGGCAAGGAATTAATGAAGAGTATAAAGTTTCAACTGATGTAGCAGTTATACCAAGGGTTAAGGATGAGAGGATACAAATATATCTTGACAGGTTAGGAAAAGTATGCGATAATTATACCGAACGTTATCCTTGGAGTTCTACTAATCACAGTTCTTGGGGTTTAAATACCAATTTTAATATACAAAAGTATAAACCTGATGAAGGATTTTTTGGTTGGCATACTGAAAGATCAACTTATAAAAATTTAGTAGGAACTAGACATCTAACATTTATGACATATCTAAATGATGTAACTGATGGTGGTGAAACTGAATGGTATCATCAAGGTCTAAAGATACAACCACAAAAAGGATTAACTGTCATTTGGCCCTGTGATTGGACACATACACATAGAGGTATACCATCACCAACTCAAGTTAAGTATATAACTACAGGGTGGTATACTTATAAGGTACCAGGATTTGATTACACAGAGTTTAATGGAGGTTAAATGAACTTAAATTACACTTATTGGTATTTTCAGGGCATTATAAAACCTGAGATATGTGATCGTATTATTGATATAGGAAAGGATCTTAATATTAGACAAGGTGAAGTTAATAGAGCAGATACTAAGGGAACAGACAATTATACTGAAGAGGAGATGAATGATCTCTTAAAGGTTAGAAATTCACATATTTCATGGATAGATGAACCTTGGGTTCATAATTTAATTAAACCACTCATTCAACAAGCAAATGAGTCAGCAGGTTGGAATTTTCAGTGGGATTATACTGAGAATATGCAGTTTACCATTTATAATGAAGGACAGTTTTATGAATGGCATCCAGACCAACATCATTATGTGTACGGTGATGATGAACATGAAAATATGAAGGGTAAGTATAGGAAACTATCATCTACATTACTATTAAATGATCCTAATGAGTTTGAAGGTGGTGATCTTGAATTCCATTATAATAGGAAAGATCAATGTATTGCTAAAGAATTGAATACACAAGGATCATTAGTTGTATTCCCATCATTTGTATATCATAGAGTACTACCTGTTACTAAAGGAACAAGGTATTCTCTTGTTAGTTGGAATTTAGGAGATCCATTCAGATGATTTATATCTCACAAGTTGTAATACCATGTGAAGAAGAGATTATTCAGTTCTTTAAGGATAATCTTCTTAAAACATATGTCTGGGATGAAACAAGAGTTCTTAGTATGGATAGAGGTGGTATTGGAGTTAAGACAGAATGTGATACTTATAAAAAGATATATGAATTAGTAAAAGATGTTAAGAGGAGAGTATACCATGACAATAGATTTTCTGTACTGCAGAATGTAGAGATAGTTAAGTATCCTTGTGGTGCATGTAAGGGATTTCATCACGATAGGGCAAGACCTACAACAACTGGTGCATCAATTACATATATCAATGATGATTATATTGGTGGGCATACTATAGTTGAAGGTGTAGATGTTCAACCATTATCAGGTAGGACAGTATATTTTGATGGAATGGAATTTAGACATGGGGTAAGTAATGTTTTGAAACGGGATAGATATACTATATCAATGTGGTATGGTAAAGATAAATCTATGCCACTCAATGATGAATTTCTGGAGATTTAACAATGGAATGTGTAAATGACTTCTTAGATAAGGAATTATTTAAGAAAATACAAGATGATATTTTTGATAAGGATTCAACTCCTTGGTTTTGTATACCAGATATATCTGGTGAGGGTGAAGAAAAGGATGCTTACTTCTGCCATATGCTTTACGACCAAGAGAGACCATGTAGTAATAAGTATTGGATTGCTGAAGCATTGAAGTTTGTTATTAATGCAAGATCATTAATTAGAGTAAAGGTAAATCTATATCCTAGAACAGATACTTTAGTTCATCATACACCACATACTGATTATGATTTCGATCATAAAGCAGCAGTATTATCTCTGAATACATGTGATGGACATACTAGCATTAAAGGTATGAAAGTGGAATCAAGAGCAAATAGAATAGTATTCTTTAATCCTCAAGATCCTCATAATAGTACTAATTGCACTGACCAACAATTTAGAGCAAATATTAATATTAATTATTTCTAATGCAATTAATTAATCCCAGAGAATTATATACATTTGAACAGTTCTTTGATACTGATATTGAAAAGGTATCATTGACAGATATGGCAGTATCTATTCAGAATATATTGAAAGATGAGTTTGGGATTGTATGTGAATTAGAACATGCTAGTGAAATATTTGATTGTGAGATAGAGGCACACAATGATTTTGTATCATGTGTATGTCAAGAGACAGGTAATTTATATCATTACTGTCTTGAAGTTGTTAATCGTGAAGGTAAATTTAAATTTGATTTAAGACCAAAGAAGATGAGGTTCTTTAGAGCATACGTCTTTAGATGGTCTAATACTATGGAAATAGATAATGTCAAATATATTTTTTGATACACCTTCTGGGTTACCAGTTATATTAATACCTAATTTTTACTCAGATATAGAATTGAGTTCAATATTTGATGAGTTGAGATTTTTATCATCTATTGATAGATTTAAAGATCCAACAGATCCAGATGGACCTGGTACTGCAATAGCAAATGGTGTAGTATTAAAATCTGGTAAAGGTATGCACTTAGATGTTGTATATAAGGATCGATCTGAGTCTGACATATTAAAACTAAATCGTAAGTTGTTTAAGAAAGAGACTACTGATTTATTAGAGTGTTATCACTCTATGTTTAGATATGTAAGAAGATCTAATTCAGATAATACTAAACTACATTATTATACTAATGGTGATTACTATAAATCACATGTAGATGATTGTGTTATAACAGCAATTACTTTCTTCTATGAAGAACCAAAAGGATATACTGGTGGTGATTTAATATTAGAACATAGACTTAGAATACCTTGTCTAAATAATTCGCTGGTGGTATTTCCATCAATTATGTGGCATGAAGTCACACCCATAGTTATGAAAGACTTTAATCCTGGTATGGGTAGATACTCAATGAGTCAATTCTTGGCAATGTAATTATGCAAATTATTAACTTTGAAAATGAAGAACCTAAGACAAGGTTTGCACCTATATTTAATTTTAACATCTATGAGAATAATGTAGATGTAAGGAATATTAAGGATATAATATTATCAAAAGAACAAGAGATTATAAACACTAATCCATATACAAGTGATTGGAATACTGGATTAGGATGTAATAGTATGACTTCTAGATCTAATTGTTATAATGTAATTAAATGGAAAGAAGCATATTTTTTAAAAGAAGTAATAAGATCATCACATGATAATTTTATAACAACTCTTGGATATGATTGGGAAGATAAAATATATGTTCAATGTTGGGCAAATGTTATGAGAAAAGGTGAGAAGATAAAACAACATCAACATTGGACAAGTGAATACACATATCTTGGTGGACATATACAATTAGATGATATAGAAACTAGTACTCATTATGTAAATCCATATAATCAAAAGTTATATTCATCCTCAAATGATAAAGGTAAGGTAACACTATTTCCTAATTGGTTGGAACATTATACTGACACATATGATGGTAATGATTTTAGAGTATCAATAGCATTTGACATTATTACTGAGATAGTATATAATGAGGACATTTACGAGGATAGAAAGGAACACTGGGTTCAATTATGAAACTCGAATATATTCGAGATGTAATTGATAATGTAATAGGTGATATACCTTTCATATATGATCTGTCAGTAACTACACCACCACCTGAATTAGTTACACAAAGAGCACAAGATCATTTTAATAGAGGTAAACCAGAATCATTAAATCAGACTTACCAATTAGATAATACTTGTAAGTCTGTTATTGTATGGAATGTTTTTAGTCGTGTTGCATATGATTACCACTATAAGAATAACTTCTTACCAGAGATCATTAGACGATTAAATACAATATATGATTATAATTTTGGGTATGATGATTACCTATTAAATAGAAAACAGTTTGCTATTAGATCAGGTGCAGCAACATTAGCAAAAACATCATTAGCATTTCATAAAAGATTTGGAATGAATTATAAGATTGATCTAATCTTTACTGATGCTAAATTTGATGATACTATTGTTATTGATGGTGAACCTCACTATAGTAATTGTATTGGGTGTGATGCACCTTGCGAATATAAATGTCCTATGGGATGTACAATGAACTTTGATCTTGTTGATTGGGAGAAGTGTTCTAATTTTGTAGATGTTCCTGAAGCATTTAAAGATCTTGATAGTATTTGTAGGATATGTCAAGACAGTTGCCCTTATTCACAGGAGTTGACTAAAAGAATCCTCGAAATTAACCCTCGTTACGGAGAACGTATTCATGCCACATTTACATAGATGGAATCAACCTAAAGGTAATAATCCATTTGCACCTGAATTTGATATATCTTTATGGGTTGATGAATTACCTGATGTTTTAATTGATGAGTTATTAGGTTTAGTTAAGAAACATGAGGAAGAAGGATTATTTGATAATGATAGATGGGAACATTATAATATATTTCAATGGGAAGGGTTTGCTGTAAAAGAATTACAAGAGATGATACTAACATCTTATGAAGCATTTTGTAATTCTCTACACATAGAGAAAGAAGAAAGAATATGGGTTAGAGGTTGGGTATATCCTCAGAAACCAGAGATAAAAGTTAAACGAAGAATGAATATAGGTAGACACCAACACGCAATGCACGAGAACGCATTTCTAAGTGGTGTGTTAAATATGCAAGATCATTTTATTGGTACTGATTATGATATACCTTATGTTGGATGGACAGGTATAGGTAGTAAGAAAGGTAGATTAACACTTGCACCATCATCATTACCTCATGCAGTTAAAGCATTAAGATATGAAGATACTGATAGATATACTATTGCATTTGATTTAATAACACAGAAAGGAATGGATCATTTCTGGTTCTCTAAGTTAGATAGAGATACATCAAAAGATCCTTTGAATTTAGCGATTGAGTTGTGAACACACAGTTATTAGATAATGGATTCTTATTAGTTAAGAACTTTGTTCATGTTGACTTAGCAAATAGTCTGTATCGTGAGTTAGTTGATACTGGTCAGACTAGATTGCATTTCTTAGACAATGAATTTCATGGACCTTGTTATAACTATCAGTCACCAAAAGCATCACAAGAGTTATTATTCTATCTCTTACATAACATGGTAGATATAGTTGGAGAATCATTATTTCCAACTTATTCATACATGAGATTATATAAACATAATGCTTTTTTAAATCCTCATACAGATAGACCTGCATGTGAGGTATCATTAACTGTACATCTAGGATCAGATAAAGAGTGGGAGTTTGGTATAAGAAACTATCGTAATAATAATGAGTTTAATGTAGTATTAGATCAAGGAGATGCACTGATATATCTGGGATGTGTAGCACCACACTGGAGAAATGGTAAGTATAGTGGTGAGAATTTTGCACAGTGTTTTTTACATTACGTTAGAAGTAGAGGTCCAATGTCGTGGTGTATTAATGATATTAATAGATCATTACCAGAGGGTAATTGGGAGGATGAATTGAAGAAGGAGTATGACAATATACTAGGTGGCACACAACCGTCCTAATCCCTAAAAATTGTGATAGACTACATGGGTCACAGTAATTATCATGCCATCTTTTACACTAACATGCACAGATGAAGACTCTACGGTAACAACTAAGGAGTTTAAGTCTGCATACCTACAAGAAGTTGTAGAAAAAACAGGAGACTTCCTTAGAGGAGTTGGATACTATTTTGATGATTTAACTATCGTTAAAGTAGATGAGGAGACTATTGAAGATGATGATGAATCTTATGAGGAGTATGATCCTATTACAAGTACACATTCTATCATTGATCCGTCATACCTTAATAAAGACTAAAGATCTATAGGGGATTCGTTGACAGAAATGAGTCCCCTATGCTAATATATACAGATGTAGTTCAGTAATACTGAAGAGTATCAATGGGTAAGACTTTTCGCCGAGGTGGTAACGAATGAGGTTACTATTCTCCAGGAAAATCATTACGGGACAAGCGTCAAAAAGGAACAAATCGCACATCTAAATGGGAGGAATCTTATGACTACAATCAACCCAAAGGACATAATCACCCTAAAAAAAGAGCAACCAACACCGAGGAATTCGGTGATGTTTGAAGATGATGGGTTAGATTATGAAGATCAGATGTATGATGACGCTTCATTTGATGGAGTAGAAATTGAGTACACAGCAACATACTAATGAAAGACCAAGGATCAATAGCAGATAACGAGTCCAAAGACCAGAAATGGAACCGAGGACTTGATATTTGTATCGAATCAATCCATAAAGCAGATCCCGCTTTGCGTGGATGTGCTCATAATCAGAAGTGTTTCCATGAAATGATGGAAATACGTGATAAAATACTAGAGTATACACATTCGTTGAGGAGATGATTGGTCTTTACTCTCAACTATTAAACAAGGATCAAAAAATGATCGTAAAAGATGCTCTAATCATGTATGTCTGTCAATTACAGAAACAATACTTTAGAGACAATGTTATTCCTATGGAAGAGTATCAACGTAGGATGGCAGAAATAGACGATCTAACTGACAAATTACACCTTAAGGATCTTTATAAACATGACCGTTGAAATGTTTTCTCCTCGTTGGTATTATAAGGGTAAAATTACCTTAGAAAACCAACAGGAAATTGAACGTAGTTTTTCTGAGTTTATGGACTTAGAAAAGAACTTTATTAATCCTGATAACATTAATGGTGAACTATTAACATCATATAGTTTACCAACTAATGATACAGCACCTTGGGAAAGGTGGTTAGAATTTATTAAACCATGTCTATCTGAACTGGTAGAAGAATTAAAACCTAAGAGAGATATAGAAATAGTTCCTCAAGAGGCATGGATTAATCGTTATCAAAGAGGACACTATCAAGAGTATCATTGTCATTCTGTTCAGCATTGTAATCTTGCAGCAGTATATTTTTATAGATTAGAAGGTGGATGTACTAACTTCAAATTCTATAATAATCAACATGCAGCATATAAAGCATGTGGATTAGATGATATGTTTGATATACCAACAGCAGCAACTATAACACCTAAAGTACAACAAGGTGATATAATTATATTCCCTGCACATTATCCTCATTTAGTATCACCTAATAAGAGTGATTTTGAACGTGTAACATTTAGTGCAAACTTTGATGTCGTGCCAGCACGTAATGTGTCACATGGTGCAGTAGGAAAGGACTTAGATCTGATATAATAGGATTGAGTTCAAAGATAGTTATGAAATTGCGACCAACTAAGCAAGATGTGATCTTGAATCATACTTATACTTTCGAGTGTGATGCTACATTTGGTACACTATCTCAAGAGAGAGTTTATAAACTATTCACAGATGGTAGGAGAGCATCAGGATTCTTAGAATTACAATTAGAAGATTGGTTTGAAGGTCTTGAATTTGTAGATGGTAAAGGATATGACCATATCAATCATTTGGTAGAGGGTCAACTGTATGATGCTAAATGTTTTACTAGACATGGTGCTAAATTCTGTCCTAGTGTTATGTTAGGTGCAGGTAGATCAGTTGATGAAGAGAAACTATGGGAACATGCTATGGATATGATTTATATCTTTACAGATGTAGTATCATTTCCTGAAGTAAGAGTTAGATTTGTTAAAGGATCTGATCTTACACAATATACAAACGGATCAATTCCATTCGGAGATCGTGATGATTTATTTGGATGATTGTATTGATGGTATGAAACAATTAGCAGATCAATCTGTTGATGCTGTTGTTACATCACCACCTTATAATTTAAACATTAAGTATAACAAATACAATGATAAAAAACCAAGAGATAAGTATATCTCATGGATAGAAGATGTGTTTGTTGAATGTAAACGTGTACTGAAAGATAATGGTCACCTATTTGTTAATATGGGATACTCAAATGTAGATCCTACGATAGGGTTAGAGGTCATGTTTGCAATTAAAAATACATATAATTTACAAAATAATATAGTTTGGGTTAAGTCTATTCATGTAAATAACAAGACGAGTGGACATTTTAAACCTATCAATAGTAAACGCTATTTGTGTCCTACTTGGGAGAATTTGTTTCACTTTACCAAAGATGGTAATGTAGAAATAGATAGACTATCTGTTGGTGTTAAGTATGAATATTATGAAGCAAATATTCGTGGTAATAATACGATTGAGAACAAACCTAATTTAAGGGACAAAGGTAATACTTGGTTCATACCATATGAGACTATTAATAGTAAAGAATTGCGTGGTAAACATCCTGCTACTTTTCCAGTTAAATTAGCAGAGGATTGTATTAAACTAACAGGCATAGATTGTGGTGTAGTTCTTGATCCTTTCATGGGAACAGGTAGTACTGGATTAGCAGCAAATAATTTAGGTTGGAGTTACATAGGGTATGAAATAGATGAAGATTATGTTAAGTTTGCTGAAAATAGGATAAATGGAGGGTTGACTTCTATATTAAAATGATATATAATACTACCAATGAGATTCGTGGAAGTTACACCAAACGGAAGCAATTTCAGAAGTTAAAACAAACTTATCGAGGACTATTATGTCGAAAGCACTAGAGGTGGGACAATGGTATACTTTACCTGGAATCCCAGATATAGAAATAGCGGTATTAATTACCAAAGCATTTTTAAAGTATCCTGAGTGGATAACTCAGAGAGATACAGAGAACAGACTTAAGAAGAAAGGTGTTATAGATCACCTAAGAAAACTATTCCCTACTCATCATATTGTAGCAGTTGGAGAATTAACTGAAGAGGATGATTGGGAAGATAAAGTATATGAAGCAGGTCATACTTGGAGACTTGATGCTAACACAAGAGCAAAAGTGTGGGAAAGAGGTTTAGTTAATGAACTTCCTAAAGGTGTATTAGCAGTTAAGTTTAAGGGTAAAACTTTAAAAGATATAAGGAATATTTACTGGGCATTTGATAACCCAACAGCAGCAGAAGTAGCAGCAGAAGTTGTTACTGGATGTCTTAAATCTCTTGGTATAGAGTTACTTACTAAGAAGTTTAGGGATGGGCAATTTGTTACTTCTCTATCATATTGTTGTAAATTTGATGCACCAGATGTATATGGTACTAAAGGATTATGGTCGGAACCTGATGATGATTCAGTAACTATAACTGAATACAAAAGGACTCAGACTTTACATGCAGTTAGACATTATGCTGATACAATTAGTGCAGTTGATGAACTGTTAAGTAAGACAGGTATAATATCATATTTCGATCAAACATTTATAACAGCACTATTCTTATTCCATAGAAAGTACGGTTGCTTTGATGATAACGTAACTAACCTATGTTTAAACCTTACAGGTAGACTTAAGGATGAAGATGGTGAACAGGCATTAATAGCAACTGCACCTAATAAGGATGCTAAATTAAATGCTACTGCATGGATTGATAGGGAGAATAACAAATCATTCTCTAATTATCAAGATCAATGTATTATTCAAGACAGAGGAAAAATGGAAGGTTTCTATCAAGGAGTGCCATTCTTTACCTACTGGTTATCAATCGCATCACAAAATGGTCTTAAGCATAGACAAAATAAAGGTGCAAAAGGCGGTTATACCAACTGGTTTGAAGGTACATTCCTTAAGACCAATAAAAGAGCAGCAGTTGAAAGACTAGAGAAATCACTGTCAATCTAGAAACTGTCCACTAAATGCCCCATTTCATCCTGATCTGGGGTATATTAATATTGTTGAGAAATTCCTATGAAATTCTTTTCTGCCAAGACACAAATCTATGGCATTAAAAAAGCACTCAAAGCGAGTGAACGTGATCCATTTCTTTATAATGAAGAAGAGATCATTAAATTAAAAACTTCTCTTCGCAAATTGCGTGAAGAGCAAGAACAAACCCGACAAATTCAAAACGGAGGATTTGGTTATGACGTTTAAAAAGATTAATGTCGAATACGATCAAGATTTTGACAACTGTCAAGAACAAGAAGATGATTGGGTTTCTTCAGTAATAGGAACTGAAGATGATGCAATTTATGATGTTCTTGCGGAGATTAAATGACAACAATTCCACGCAAATTGAAGATGCTACTTGACTCTTATGATGAGGGTATTCTTGATTCAGATGGTCAAGTAGAAATGGCACAGTTCTTAATAGATTGTGACCTACACAATGAGTTATTACAGTATCAGAAACTATGTGATTATTTGATCGCTGAAGGTTACTGTTATGATGTACATCAGGAGGCATAATGAATACTTACGAAGTCCTATTACAACGTGAAATTGGTATTAATAAGACCGTATTTGTTCACGATTGTTATTATGAAGATGAAGCAAGATTGCTTGCTGAATCTCAATATGGACTTCCAGTATTAAGAGTATTGTATAAAGGACAATCTAATAATAGCAGTGTTAATGATGTTCCTGAACCCTATTATGGTGGCACTTGGTTATCAACAATAGGGTCAGGAAATAGTTCTATTACTAATATATTAGCATTACCATTTGGTATCTTAATTATTATATTATTAATAGAATTTTGGTGGTGGTTTGTTGCTATAACTTGCATAGGAGTTGGGTGGAGAACATATCAATATATCAAAGACGACTAGGCATTTATTTTTGTTAATTAAGTGTCGATATTCTAACAAAAATATGATAAATAGTGGTAGAATTAAGGTCAACAAAGATGAACTGAAATCTCATACATTATGAGTCAATAGTTTACAAGGAGGTCTAATTGTCTAACAGTTTAATTTCATTCAATCATTTGGCACATTGGAAACATAGTATTAATCAATCATCACAAGATGATAAAATAGATGAGTACTTTGAATGTCTAATTGATTGCGATACACACGACCAAAATAGTTGTAGGAGGGTATGTTCAGAGTTATTAGTTTAAGGGACAATTAGTAAGAATTAAGTTAAAAGAGGGTTTACATACCCTCTTTTTTATGGTATAATGTATTTGAATAATATCATTATTATGTGGTACATTATTTTCTGGACAGCAATTACTATGTTCATACTTGTTAAAGTAGGTGCATTTAAGAAATGAAAGATACAATATTATTTGGAGATTGTCGCAAGACATTATCAGCATTTCTACCAAATAGTGCTCGTATGTGTGTAACAAGTCCACCATATTACGGACTAAGAGATTATGGTGGAGAAGATAATCAAATAGGTTTAGAACAATCACCAGAAGAATATGTTAATGAGATGGTGAAAGTATTCAGAGAAGTTAGAAATATATTGACTGAAGATGGAACACTATGGTTAAACATAGGTGATAGTTATTACAACTATCGTCCTGGTAAGGGTGCTAATTACCCTAAGCAAAGTGTTAGTGAGACTAGACAAGATTTACCTACTAATAGTAACAAACGTGCTAACAAATTAGAGGGACTAAAAGAGAAAGATTTAATTGGTATTCCTTGGATGTTAGCATTTGCATTACGAGCAGATGGATGGTACTTAAGGCAAGATATTATATGGCATAAACCTAATCCAATGCCTGAAAGTGTAAGAGATAGATGCACTAAAGCACATGAATATATGTTCCTCTTAAGTAAGAATAAGCATTACTATTATGATAATGATGCTATTAAAGAACCAGCAAAAGATTGGGGAACCAGAGATAGAACTAACGGCAAATATCATAATGAGGGAACAGGATTACAACCTCATTCTGGTCTCACTAAATCATATCCAAAGAAGAATAAACGTAGTGTATGGAGTATAACTAAGAAACCATATAAGGGTGCTCATTTTGCTACTTTCCCACCTGAATTAATCATCCCATGTATTAAAGCA
>MDSY01153536.1_pt1 | contig 19466 bp, 17 predicted proteins | sample 811131 | NCBI WGS metagenome assembly MDSY01 (sample SAMN05326643, study PRJNA326480) | marine metagenome | isolation source: seawater | place: Atlantic Ocean: South West | collected 2010
GCGCCTTTAGAGCCAGTTGTGGAAGAAGAAGTGCCTCCGGCGGCCTTAGAACCAGTCGAAGAAGTAGAAGTGCCACCCGCGTCTTTAGAGCCAGTTGTGGAAGAAGAAGTGCCTCCGGCGGCCTTAGAACCAGTCATGGAAGAAGAAGTTCCCGCCGAAGAAGAAGTGCCTCCGGCGGCCTTAGAACCAGTCGTGGAAGAAGAAGTTCCCGCCGAAGAAGAAGTTCCTCCGGCGGCCTTAGAACCAGTCGTGGAAGAAGAAGTGCCTCCGGCGCCCTTAGAGCCAGTTGTGGAAGAAGAAGTTTCCGTCGAAGAAGTAGAAGTGCCACCAGCACCTTTAGAACCAGTCGTGGAAGAAGAAGTGCCTCCGGCGGCCTTAGAGCCAGTTGTGGAAGAAGAAGCTCCTGCCGAAGAAGAGGAACCCTCCTTAAATAATAATGTAAATGAATTTAAAAGTGATGATATTGAGGATGAATTGCCGGATGAATCAAAAAAGAATTTATTTAAACCAATACAAGAGAGAAAAGCACCTATTTCACCCAGACCACCCATTCGACCACGATTTTCTCCTCCTCCATATAATCGACAAAATTCTACAATTCATAATACATCTAATCATGTAGAAGAAAGTAAAACATTAATTGGACTAAGACAATTTAGAAGTAATATTGTATCAACATGGAGATATGTAAAGGATGCTCTAACACATAATCCTACAAAATAAATATTACACTTTATGAATAGGAACCTTTGTAATCTGGCTTAAGTTTTCGACCAAGGGATCATTATGATAATCAAACATGTATTTAATTTCAATAATTCCGCTAGCACATAATTGTTTCATACAATTAAAGCAAGGATAATGTGTAATGTAGGCAATACTTTTATCGCAACTAACTCCTCGTTTAGCACAGTCAATAATGGCATTTTGTTCTGCATGTATAGTTCCAATTTCATGATTATCCACAATAATAGGCTCATGTGGACATCCGGGTAAATATCCATTATAACCTTGAGATACAATGCGGTTATCTTTTACAAGAACACAGCTTACTTGTAATCTAGAACATGGTGACCGTTTCCTAGTGCATGTTAGTATATCTTTAAAATATTCATCCCACGAGGGTCGATTTGTCATAATAAACACTATAACATAACTTTAAATAATTTATGTTATAAATGGAAGAGTTTTATCAAAATAACATTCACCGTTCATATTCCAAGAAATTTGAATGGGAATAACTTCAACTCCGTTATGATAAGCTTTATTTAACGCAGTTTTATATATTGGATCTACATTCGACCCTTGAAATCCGGTGCAATCAGGTCTTTGAATAACAAATATGATAATAGTTCGTATAGTAGGGCACTGTGATTTTAAGTATTCTAATTCTTCAATATGTTTTAAAGCTCTAGGGCTAACCGTATCGGTTTGTTTTTTTCTATATCCATCTGGAAAGTAAGCAATTTTAGAATATACATCACATTTGCTATAATCTTTATTCTTTCTATCTTTATCATAAATATCTTCATAATCACCACAAGGAACGTTCTTAACTTCGATAATAGTCTGTGTTCCAGTTTTGTCTCTACATACAAAATCAAATCTAGAATTTAAAAAGGTAATTTCTCTTTGTATGTTAGAAATTGCATCTAGATTAGGTATGCACCCTTTTTCTAAACATATATTTACAATTTTTTCTGCGCTTTTTGGATGAACCCCAATTAAATAAGAGCTATTTTTTTCTATTCTTTTTGCAAGATGTATAACATGAGTGCATAATTTAGGTTTTTCATGAATAGTCATTACAATATGTTGGTCTTTGTTAACATATCCACAGCATCCTAGCGAAGGAGCATGTGCGATAATATGTGTATTATTTGATATAACATCAGCAACGTAGGGTGATTTGCATGTACCAGATGGTCGTTTTTCAACGATACCTTCAATAAATTCTGGTAGTTTGTAAAGATACATTGTTTCCATAGGGCGTTTCATGTATTAAAATGAATAAATGAAACTTCAATTATTTTTCTTCGTTTTATTTTTTTTTGATTTGACTATTTTTTTACGGGTAGTATTTTTTTTTTCATAAGGATCATATTTTAAGAACCATGATTCATATTCTTCGCTCGTTTTTTTAGTTTTTAATTCTTTATATTTATTTTGTCTTATTTCTCTAAGTTCTTCACGGCCAGTTTGAGTGCCATAACATGTATGAGAAAATCGCTTTAATAATCCTTTTTGCGCTAATCTATTTTTTTGTTGCACTATAAATAAATAGTGTGCCATACATAAAATACGATCATTGTTATAATAGGGTTTATTTGCGTATAAAAATGCCAAGTAAAAGCTTAACATGGTATCAATTGTAGCAATTTTTAATGTTTGATTATGATAGGTATATAGATTATAATTATGACATGCTACGGTTGTATATAAAAATGCTACAGTATCTTTATCAATAATTAATTCATAATGAATAGGAATAATATCAATAAGCGCATTGTGTTTTTTATATGTAACATTAGTAATTCCATTTGACAATAAAGTATTTTTAACATGATTGATTACTTTTTCTGGATTTTCACACAAAACATCAAAGTCTGGAATTTTTGAGATTTTTTTCTTTATTGTTTTTGGCATATATTCACCATACAAACTAGCAGCAAATGCACCAAAAAATACAACATTTTGTTGTATAAAAGAATCTTTTACAATATTATATATTTTTACACTATTAATACTTTTTTTATATAATGGTCTTTGAAAAATAACGTGTTTGCAGTTTTTATATTTAAGTGGAAAAGTATTATTTAATAAAACAAGTCGTCGTAATACTTTTTCCCATCGTGATATATCTCCTTCTGGTCTAGATAATTCTAAATACATGGACATTCTTAAATAATTTGCTGGAGCATAATGTATTTTTGAATACACTAATGCATTTTTATGAAGAGCGTCATATAATTTTCGAGGTAATTGAGTGATATCAGCAACTGGTATAAAATTAACAAAAACTTTATAGGTTCCATGATGAACGCCAGAGCTAGCTAATATTTCTTTATAGCCGTGTTTTTTGTATAAATCACATAAATCTTTTGCATGTTTTATAGCGTTAAATGAAAAAAAATCATAATCAGGTAAATCTACTTCTTTATTATAAAATTTGTTTTCATCTGGTAATATATTGTTAATCGCGGTTCCTCCATAACAAATTAATTTTTTTTTAATAATAAATGTTTCAACTATAGACATGATTTCACTAATAATTGGATTTTGTAATTTTTTTTTTTTATTTATTTTATCGGATAAATCTATCGCTTTTCTTAATATTTGTAATTCTTTTTTATCTAATAGATTGTTCATTAATATAAAATAAGATTTTTATTTAATAAGATGTGCATCTAGTTTCGGTGCCTACTTGCATGCATCTTTTGAGACCTTTACATGATTCATTTGGTTTTACCGGTGTAGATGCTGGTATAGTAACATAATCTGCTCTTAATTCTGGTGGTTTTAATACAAAGGAAGATGGATTTTCAGAAGATTCAAACATGGTATTATTAAATTCTAAATTAGTATCAAAATTTTGAAAATTCATACCTACCATTTGGCATCCATAGTCATAAGATTTTGTTCCATTCATATTCTTAAATGATTTATTTAAATTTGGTAATACAATAGACATATTTAATTTATTATATTGAGTAATTTCGGCTGAATTAGTAGCAAAACCAATATCATCTTGTCTATATAGACGCAAAAAAGGAGAACCACCTGAATCAGGATTAGAAGATGCGGTTATATTTGTAATTTCTTCTAATTTTGTATTTTCTAATGTATTATCATTTTTTAATACTGCAATAATAATTTTCTTTTCTAGTTCTTTTAACCTAACCTTTCCTAAGTTATTTCCATTATATTCAAATCCATAAGATGAGCCAAGTAATAAATTGTTATTTTTACTAAATGTTGTTTGTAAAATATTAGCCATTTCATTGTATATAATTTTATTTTTACTATTTATTCTAAAAAATAATATCAACGGATCTTTATAAGCAGTAGGACAAAAAGCAGTAGAAAAAGCGTATGATTTTATCATATCCATCGCTTTTTGAAAATTCAATTGATTATATGTTTCTTTATAAGTATTACTATTGATAGATGATGCAGCTATAACCGGATTATCATGAATGGAATAAATTTCAAAGTCTAGTAATCGAGCACCTTGTAATATACAATTTTGTAATGCACAAAAATTAACATAATCATTCTTAAATTCTCCAGCGCAACAACAGTTATATGCAGCTTTAATATAATAATCTCTTAATCTGTATTTAAAATAATCATCAGAATAATTAATTGTTTTAAGTGCAGGAGCATCATCGGTAATCGCGATTCTTTTACAGTTTTCTTCATTAAGGTCTAGCTTATTAATAACATAAAAAATAAAAATAAATATTAAAAGTAAAAATAAAGCAATAATCGATAATTTTCTATAAAAAGATGAATATATTAATGGTACTTTAGATTCGGTCGATGACATAATATATATATTTATTTTATTATAAACTAAAAATAAAAAATAAATGTATATACTATTATGGCTGGGGGATTATTAAATTTAATCGCATATGGTAACCAAAATATTATTTTAAATGGTAATCCTAGTAAAACTTTTTTTAAATGTGTTTATGCAAAATATACAAATTTTGGATTACAAAAATTTCGAGTAGATTATAGTGGATTAAGAGAATTACGTATGTCAGAGAAGTCAGTATTTACATTTAAAATGCCTAGATATGGAGATTTATTAATGGATACATATATAGTATTAAATATACCAACTATATGGTCTCCTATATATGAAACAGATTCAGAATATAGGCCATATAATTTTAAATGGGTAAAAGATTTAGGTTGCATGTTAATAAAAGAGATTTCTATAAGTGCAGGTGGTCAAATATTACAACAATATAGTGGGGATTATATACGTAATTTAATAGTTAGAGATAACTATAATATAGCTTTATTTAATGAAATGACAGGAAATATAAGTGAACTAAATGATCCAGCCAATGCAAATGATAGAGGAGGGAATTATCCAAATGCTTATTATGATAGTTCAGATTCAGGACCAGAACCATCTATACGTGGTAGAAAAATATATATTCCAATTGGTAGTTGGTTTAGTTTTTCAAGTAAAATGGCTTTTCCATTAGTATGTTTACAATACAATGAATTAAATATACAGGTAACCATGAGACCCGTAAAAGAATTATTTACTATACAAGATGTTACGGATAGTTCTTTACCAACGATTCAACCTAATTTTAATATTTCCGAGCAAGCATTTTATAGATTTATACAACCACCTCCAGACACGACATTAAGTGCGGATTCATATGAAGATAAAACAACTAGTTGGAATGCAGATATTCATTTAATAAGTACGTATTGTTTTTTATCAAAAGACGAGGCTCAAGTATTTTCATCCGATGAACAAAAATATTTGATAAAAGATGTTAGAGAAGAAGTTTTTAGAAACATATCGGGTGCTAAAAAAGTAAAACTAAATTCGGGGGGTATGGTAGCTAGTTGGATGTGGTTTTTTAGAAGGACTGATGCGTATTTAAGAAATCAATGGACAAATTACACAAACTGGGAATATGATACATTACCAAATAATGTTGAGGTATTTACATCAGATACAGATTTATATACAAGTGGAACATTCAGTGAATATAATGAAAAGTTAATAATGAATAAATTTGCAATACTATTAGATGGTAAATATAGAGAGAATGAATTTGATGCAGGTATATATAATTATATTGAAAAATATAGTGCAAGTAACAATTCTGCATCAACCGATCCATCGTTATATTGTTATAATTTTGAAATAAATACATCGTTATATGATACACAGCCTACAGGTGCTATAAATTTAAGTAAATTTACAAATGTAGAGTTTGAATTAACGACCTATTTGCCTCCAGTAGATCCATCTGCGCAATATTTTAATATATGTGATGAAGATGGTGAATTAATTGGTGTAAATAAATTTTCATGGGATATTTATCAATATACATATGATTTACATGTATTAGAAGAAAGATATAATATAATACATTTTTTAGGAGGAAATGTATCAAAAATGTTTGCTTATTAAATATATTGAAACATATTAGTAGTATTGTATATAGTAGGCATAGCTCTAGTATATTTTACATTTGGTATAATCATATTAGATGATTCTTCTATTTTATTAGGAGGTGGAATAATATATGGTTTTTTAACAGATTTAGAAAGAGCTTGTATGTATTGTATTAAATAATAAACTAATAAAATAACAATAATAAATATTACAAAATTAAATAAATGTTTCATATATTAATTGATTAGATAAAAAGAAATATTAATATCATTTAAATATATATATGACGGAAAACTCAGTAGAGAAAAAAAACTAGAAAAATTAGAATCTATGAAAAAAAGCTGGATAGAGTATGCTAAATCATTGTTAATATTATTAATAACGGTTATAATATGTAGTTTTTTGGCATTAAATCTAATATTTGTAGGTTATGTTCCAGCAGAAGTAATATTTCCAACAAATCCATGTATGCCTCCATATATGTCTAGAATTCCACCAGAATGTGAAGAGTCAATCGATTTTAGGTTTGAAAACGACCAAGTTCAAAAAGCAAATCAAAAATCATTATTTAAACGATGTCTTCCATCTGCATTTAGAAAAAGATGGGATGAGGGATTGTCACCGGAACTAGTAAAATTATTAGATGATGTACAATTTGCTAGCAAAAAACGTCAATCATTTGAATATACAACAATTACTGCTAGAAATAGAAAATGGGATGCATCTGGTATTTGGAACCGTATACAGTATTTTTTTGAAGTAGAAGCACCTATTGTGATGGGTAAAACATTTTTAAATATGAGAAAACAACATCATATACTTCATAGTTTATTTAAAAATATGGATAGCCGTATTAGTTTTTTAATATTATTAGTAGTATTTATTATTTTAATTACTACAAATGTATTTTTTCCCACATTAGCGGGTTTTTTTACTATATGGCAAATTTTGGCTTTACTAAACTTTATTTATATAGTTGTAACGCAGCATACATATATGATAACTATGTTGTGTATACCCTTATTAATTTTATTACCTATTGTACCATTATGGGTGACTTTATTTTTTGCTAAAGATTGTTATTTAAATTATTTTGGGTTATTTTTGTTAAATAGTAAAGTTCGAACCATATGCGCATGTAAATTAAGTGAATATTGGCCGATTGTATCATTAGTATTTGTATTTTTTGCTCTACAAAAAGCAGCAGTTTATTTAGATGCAACTACAGTAACATGTATGTGGATTGTATATGTTATATTTATTATTATAAATCGAAAGAAAATATTGGGAGAAAGTAGTGGAGGAAAATCAACATCAGCTACATGTGAAGGAACAAAGATTTTTACTCAGAAATAAAATGAATCAATAAAATGAATCAATAAAATAAATGATAAAATACAATTAAGAAATAAATTGTATTTTATTTATATGGCAGAATTACCACAAGTCAGTATATGTACACCAACTTTTAATAGACGACCTTTTTTCAATATGCTAATTGAGTGTTTCAATCATCAAACCTATTCAAAATCATTATTAGAGTGGATTATAGTAGATGATGGAACAGATAAGATAATAGATTTAGTTCAAGATATACCAGAAGTAAAATATTATGCAATAGATAAAAAGATTTCTATAGGAAAAAAAAGAAACATGTGTAATAAATATGCATCTGGGGATATTATAATTTATATGGATGATGATGATTATTATTTACCAAATAGAGTAGAACATGTTGTATCAAAGTTACTACCATGCAATAAATTATGTGCTGGGTGTAATATAATGTATATATGGGATAGTGAATTAAAAATAGTTAAAAAACTGGGTCCTTATTCAGAAAATCATTGCACGGCAGCAACACTTGCATTTAAAAAAGAATTGTTATTAGAAACATCATTTGATGATAATGATTGTTTTGGTGAAGAAAAATCATTTTTAAAAAATTATACATTATCCATAGAATATTTAAATCCACAAGAGACGTTATTGGTTAATTCTCATCCACATAATACATATTGTAAAAAAAATGTATTAATGGATGCATCAAAATATACTAGTGAAACAGATTTAAAAATAGAGGATTTTATATCGAATGATGCTCACAAAGAAATATTTATTAATATATGTAATACATTACATGAATATAGTTCAGGATTACCGATAAATAAGCCCGATATATTAGTAAAATTAATAGAAATGTATGAAGAAAGAGAAAAAAAATACATTGAGTCAAATATAAATAATGTATTTTTAATGAAAGATGAAAATGGAATAGAAAAAAGTTTGGATAAATATGAAATATTAGGTATTATTAAGCATTTGCAATCATCAAATAAAATGTTATTATCTATTTTAAACGAAAAAGAGTTTCAATATAGAAACTTGTATTATAAACAAAATAAAACATATCCAGAAATATCATATGATTCATTAAAATTACAAATTAATCAAGTAAATTAGTTTTTAAGAGTTTATACATTCTATTAATATCTAATTTATTAATATTATATTCATAAAATGATATTAATTCTTCTTCCATATTTTCGTTTTCCATAATGTAATTAAAATATAAAAATAAGTCTTTTTTATCCATATCTAATTTTTGACAAAGTTCTTGAATAAAAATATAATTATTATATTCGGTGCTATATTTGGTAAGAATTTTTGTAAAGCGGATTTCATTGATATTTTTTTCATTAAGAATACTATTATGAAGTATAAACATATTATTAAATATTTTTAATAAGGAGCTCATTTCGTTGAGTTGCCATATTTGTTTTTGAAATGTAATTCTATCTAAATAATCACAAAAGCAATATATATTTAATATTTTTTTGTATATGAAGATATCTTTGCTGGAAGAAAATTTATCAATGATATTTTCATGTAAAAGTAATGCTACAGTAGTTCTATCAGTTTCATTGATTAAATATTTATTTTCATTAATATTTGTTTTTTCATTCAGTAATTTTTTTGTTAATAATTTAGTGTTATCATAATTCGATTTATGTCCTAAATAAGATTGAATAATATTCATAAAAAAAATATTTTTATTTTTACTATAAAGTTTATATAAAATAAATATTTGTCTTATTGAATTTTGATAAATGGAATTACATATAGTAGTATTATCGAATAATTGTAAACATAATTTTTTTTTTTCAGATACATTAGGTGAAATCAAGTGATATGTATGACAAACTTTAGATAAGGCTTGTAATTTTTTTTCAATGAGATTATTACCAATACATATAATTGGTATATTACTAATATCTTCTAATTTTTGTTTTTTTGTTTTTTTAGGCCTTATAATTTTAATTAATGATGTAATACCACCTTTATCACCAGTATTCATACTGTCTATTTCGTCCATTATGATTGCAATGTTTTTTATTTTTTTATTAAACATGCTAAGAACATTTATATTACTTCTTTTATATTTTGTAATACTTTCAATAAAGGCCTTATTTCTGACATCACTTGAATCATAAATAATAATATCATAATTTAATTCTTTTAAAACATTATGAATAAAATATGTTTTACCTATTCCACATTCACCATATAAATAAATACCACGAATAATAGATAAATCACTCTTATTTTTTTCAAAATGAATTAGATTTTGTTTTATATTTTCTGCAATAGACTCTCTATTTAATAACTTATTAATATTCATTGATTATTGGATATAAATAAATTATCTTTAATCAAAAATTGCATGAATTACTTTTTTGGATATGAACATACATTTTCTCGATTTGTAATACCATCCCATGTAATTCCACATCGATTTGCCCATTCAAATTGTGAACACATTTTAGAGCCTTGATGTATTCCTTGTCCGCCAGGAAACATATCTGAACTATTTGGATCAATGATAAGTCCTTCATTCATACAAGAGCCTAATTTCTTAAAATTAATACAATCCGTATTATTAGAAGCAGACTCTGCAGCACTTTTTACATCAGGATCTACTAAATATTTTTCACCGCCTGGAGATTTTAAAAATCCAGCATCTACCCAGTAATCAGGACATTCAGATACAACTGGAGGATAAAATACTTTATCCTTATTTACGATTAATACAGTTGCAATAATGGCTAAAATAACCATTAATGCTATAGTAGCAACAATTAAAGCATTTTTATAAAATTTCATTATACAATATAAATATAAAATTTTTTTATAGCTCTATAGTATGGATATAGAGACAAATAATGGAAGAGTGGATTTATTAAATAATATACCTGATGGAACACCTACCTTTATGCAGGATAAAATACCAGTGCAGTCAAATAGTAATTTTAAAAATATAGTAAAGGCGAATTATACAGAAACTCCAGTATCTAGAGCTTTTTTTTCAAAAGAAAATGTTGAAATAATTCAAAATGGTATACGAGCAGGTGTATATCAATTATCAAATTCTCAATATTTAATAGATAATCAAAGTATAGAATCGCTAAATGTAATTATGAGTAGCATATATTTACAGTATTCTATTAACAGCAATAAAAATATATCTCAGCAAATAACCGCTTTAAATAATTTAGTATTTAAAGAATGCACCATAAAAGTTTTAAATGAAGTAAAAGGTTATATGAAATATAAACAAGATATATCTACATTATCAGAACCAATACAATATCCAACTATGTCATCTACTAAAAATACGGAATTAGAATTTAAACCCCGTTTTTAATTTATCTTTTAGTAAAGTTAATTCATTATCCCATAATGTTTGAATAGGTGTTGCTTTTAATTCAGCCAATTGTTTTTCAATGTATGTTTTTTCATTGGTCAGCTCTAAAACATTTTCACTATTTACACTATCCATGGGCATTCGCAATAAATAATTGTAACTTTCATTTTGTTTTACATATTCTTTAGAAAGTAGCAAAATATCTATAGTTGATTTACTTTTATTTCTTAAATCAATTGTATTTGCGATAATTTCTTTAATATAATTACACTTATTGACTAAAACAATTAGTTTGTCATTTAAATCTTTAATCAAATAATCTTTTCTTATTTGATACATATTTAGTCTAAATTTATAAAATTCAACAATAATGTGATGTATTGACTCATATTTTATTAGTTTTTCATCATGATTAAATAAATGCATATTATTTTCATTTTGAAATGAATATAATTTTAGTAATTTTTCTAGTTCATTATATTCCCCATCTGAACTAGTAGCTGATAGTAGCGTCGGAATAATGTTTTTATGAAATATTATTTCAATTGAAATTGACCGTTCTGTGCCATTATCGTTATAATCTTTAATATATTTATTTTTATTTTCCAATAATGTTTCTAAATATTGTTTATAATCATCTGTCCACATCCCAATAGGCAATTCACTAATAATTACACTATCTTTTTGAATTTTATAAATGCCTTTTACAATATACTTATTTCCGTTTGTTTTATTAATTGTTCCTAAGAAATTATGATAGTAAGGTTTGATGTTTGTATTAGGTGTTTTATTACGAAGAATACATTGAATATATTCAATTAATTCAATTGGATGATATGGTATAATATCCGTGCTAAAGCCCGTGCCAATGCCCTTTGCACCATTTACTAGAATCATCGGTATAATAGGTGCATAAAAGATAGGCTCGACCATTTGTCCATCATCATTAATATACTTTAAAATTGGATCATCTTCTTTCTTAAAAATTAGCCGTGTAATCTCATGTAATTTAGTAAATATATATCTTTCTGAGGCTGAATCTTTACCACCTTGTAAACGAGTTCCAAACTGTCCATTTGGACAGAACAGATTCACATTGTTTGACCCCACAAAGTTTTGCGCCATATTAACAATTGCCCCATTCAAACTAGCTTCACCGTGATGATATCCACTATGTTCAGATACATATCCACTAAACTGCGCCACCTTTATTTCTTGTGTCAACCCCTTTTTAAAAGCAGCAAATAATATTTTCCGTTGGCTTTTTTTTAATCCGTCAATTGAACTAGGAATAGAGCGGTCACAATCATATTTTGAATAATGTATCATTTCTTGGTTAATAAATTCTTTGTAAGAAATGGATTCTTTTGTTGTATCTGCATATACATCTCGATTGTATTCACCAAGCCATAATTTTCTATCACTTGCGCGTTTTTTATTAAATACCATGTCAATTAATTCAAGCTCTTCTTCTTGAAATGAAAAGGTAACAATCTTCTTGTTTTCAAAATATTCTTTAAATTCTTTTCCAGTGCTTGTTCCTAGACCTTTATAATATTTAATTTTCCATCCTGAACTATTATTTTCTTGCTTCCATTTTTCATATTCACCTTCATTATAAAATTGCATACATTGACTACCTTTGGTAGCTTTTAAAATAGGAGTATTCATAAATCCTATAAAATTAGGAATAGACAATAGTGATAACCATTCATGTTGAAATAAATTCAGACCAAGTCCTTTAATATGAGTTCCATCTAAATCTTGGTCTGTCATAAATAATACTTTACCATATCTTAGGGTGTTAATATTATCAAGAGTATATTTTTTCCCTGATTCTAAACCTAAAATCTTTTTGAGTTCGGCAATTTCTTTATTTTCAGATATTTTTTTTTGTGTTTCGCCTCGAACATTGAACAATTTACCTTTCATTGGATAAACTCCAATAGTATTTCGGTCACTTTTAGAAAGACCAGATATTACTCCTGCCTTTGCTGAATCCCCCTCACACAACAATAAAGTGCATAAGGAAGATTTGACGGTTCCTGCGTAATTTGCATCTACCAACTTATGAATTCCGCGAATTGTTTTCGATTTTACACCATCTGTTTTTTTAGCATCTTTATTATTTTTTATTTCGGTTAGCGCACAAGCGGTATCCATAATGCCCATTTTAGCTAGTTTTTGAATAAATGAATCGCTGATTGTAAACGTAGAGCCAAATTTAGCTACAGGTGTATTTAAATAATCTTTTGTTTGACTATCAAACGCTGGATTTTCAATGGTGCTATTTACAAATAGCATTAATTGTTCTTTAATAGCAGTGGGCTTAACATCTATTTTCTTCTTTTTCAAAATAAGCTCTTTTATTTTTCGAATAATTTGTTGACAAATATATTCAACATGCTTTCCACCTTTAGATGTATAAATACCATTCACATAAGATACTTGCATAAATTCATGATTAGGAGATAAACATGCACCTACATCCCATCTTCCATTGGAAGAAGATTCAAATACACGCGGGGTTTTATCTTTCTTTCCTACAAACATATTGATATATTGGTCAAATCCCTTAATTCCCAAAGTTTCCCCATTATATTTTACTTTTAATGTTTTATCTGTAATCCCTGCAATATCATATACCCTTTTTTGAAATAATGCAACCATATCTTGTGATAAATTGGGTATTCCAAATCTAGCGTAATCAGGAGTGAATGAAACTTTTGTATAAGGCTTTTTTGAACACTTTGTAATTTTAGGCTTGTGAATAATATCTAAATTTTGTTCAAATGTTTGAATATATTTTAATTTACGGACATGGTCTATCGTTTCAATTTGTCCAAATGTAGACCAAATTAACACTAACTTAAATCCAAAACCATTTTTGCCTCCTACTATTTTTTTTTCTGATTTATCGTAATTAGTAGATGTTCTTAGATGTCCAAATATGAGTTCAGGAATCCATACTTTATACGTTGGATGTTCAGCAATATCAATACCATTACCGTCATTAATCATAGTAATTGTTCCATTATCAATCGTTACATCAATATAAGATACATGTTGAATTGTATCAGATTTAGGTTTATTTTGCATCCGGATAACATGGTCTCTGCAATTTACAATACCTTCATCAAATAATTTATATAATCCAGGTATAAAAGAAATATTTTTCTGAATAATACTTCCATCTTGGTATATAAATTCATTATTTTCAACTAATTCAATAGATCCAGTATATGTGTCTGGATTATCTAATATGTGTTGTTTATCTGTTTTTTGTTGATATTGTTCAGATAAGTCTGCCATGTTTAGTATATTTAACAATATTTATATCTTTTCAATTTTATAATAATGAATATAAATTTAGATTATGTTCAACAAGGAAATAAGTATTTGACTCATTTAACATGCTTTAGTGGTAATTGTCCAGCAAAACGCGTAGTTCGAACCTTTTCAACAAGCACAAATAATACAGATTTGACAAGAGCACAATCCAGGTCTATATTAATTAGAACAAATGGACGAGGAGGAGGGAGATCAAAAACATCTCGTAAAATTAATATTTACATTAATTTATTATCATTGGATGAAAATACGATTAATAAATTACTATATACCATAGGTTTAGACGCAACCGCTTGCGAAGTAGCCAAAATGGCTCGTTCAAATTTGAATGCAACAACTGTGGCAAATGTAAAATATGTATATAATTCTGTTGTAGATAATTTAAGCGATTCTGTAAAAGAATATTTAAAAACTCTTTGTAATTAATTTTTTTCTTTTAAATATATATAATGGTGAAAAAAATCATGAAGAAAAATGGTAAATATCACGTAAATGGTAAGACATACAAACAATTAAGAGGTTCAAGAGTTGCAGTATGGAATGAAAATGCGTATAAAACAAGTGGAGGATTAACAAAAAATATGTTAGTAAAAAATAAACATGGTAGATATGTTTCAAAAAAGAAGCACCATAGTGCTAAAAAAGAAAAACGATTACAAAAATATGGATATTATGCAAAAAAAGGTAAATTTGGTTACGTATTTAAAGGAAATAAGAAAAGTTTAAAAAAAAAGAGAAAGACTAGAAGAAAGACATCGAAAAAATAAATATATTTTAATTAGATAATCTAATTATAATATATATATATGGGTAAAAATATAAAAGATAAACTTAAAGGAAAAATAAAAAGAAAATTACATGATATATTAGCAGAAAAACGTAATCCAAAAACATATACTAAAAAAAATAATAACCAATATATATCAATCGGAAAACTTCCAATCATAAAAAAAGTTAGATTAAAAATGGATAAAACCGAATCTTTACCTAAATCCCCAATAATAATTCCAAGAGCTGAAAATAGAAAGAATAATTCAGACTTATATAATATGAGCAGACAACAACCCTTTAGTCGTTTCAAGAATTTGAAGCAGAAACAGCCCACGTCATATTCCACGCCGCAGCAGCCGAAGCCGAAGAACCTATCATATTTCACGCCGACCTATTTTCCAAGGCAGTCATCGACTCCTACTCCTTCTTCGTATCAGTCGCAATATTCTCCAATAACCGCCCGCACTTCCTCCACCGCCGCCTCTTTATCCTCGTTGCCGCCGGCGGCGCCTACTCGACCGGCACCGCCGCCTCCTTCAAATTCATCAACAAAATCTCAAAACTCACAATGGACATCCACGAATTCTCCATTATCAGATGCATCTATAGAAACAGATGATAGGTCTACACAATTGTCTAGCAATTTATCCGCTAGTTCTTCAAATAGATCCAATACCTCGTCTACCACTCCCTCCTCTTTTACCCCTTCTCCTCCGCCGAGGAATGTGTCATTGCGGCATCGACGAGTGAGAGGCAAGACCGCATCGGCTGAGAAGGCGTTCGAGCGGTACAAGAAGGTGGGGGCGGCAAGAAAGGCGGCGGCGGAGAAGCGGGCGGCGGCGGCCGCAGCGGCGGCGGAGCAGGAGGCGGCGGCCGCGGCGGCGGCGGCCAAGGCCAAGGCGGAGAAGGAAGCGGAGGCGGCGGCCGCAGCGGCGGCAGCCAAGGCCAAGGCGGAGAAGGAAGCCGCCGCGCTGCAGGCGAAGAAGGAAGCGGCGGCGGCCAAGGCCAAGGCGGAGAAGGAAGCGGCGGCCGCAGCGGCGGCGGCCAAGGCCAAGGCGGAGAAGGAAGCGGCGGCGGCCAAGGCCAAGGCGGAGAAGGAAGCGGCGGCGGCTAAGTTGGTGGAGGCCAAGGCGGAGGCCGCAGCGGCGGTCCGCGAGTGGCAGCAGCAGCTGAAGCAGAGCAGGTCGAGTCAGGGGAAAGTGCAGGCGGCGGTCCGCGAGTGGGAGCAGCAGCAGCAGCAGCGGCAGCAGCAGCCGCTGCGGCAGCAGTGGAAGCAGCGGCGGCAGAAGAAGTCATCGTACATGGGGAATACCGAGTCCTGGTCAGCATCCCCCTATAAGGACCCCCAAACTCCCTTCCATCGCACGCTTCGCGAGGGCGCTAAAGGAATAAAGAGAAGAAGGAAAACAAAAAAAAAGAAAAAAAGGAGCACACAGAAAAAAAAGAAAAAAAAGAAAAAAAAGAACACAAAGAAAAAAGAAAAAAATAAAAGTATTATATAATGAATAAAACTATAAAACATAAAAAACAATCTAAACGAACATCCAAAAAAATCTCACAAGCATCCAAAAAAATACATATAGCCATACCATCACATAATAGACTGGAAATGTTACAAAAATATACTTTGTCTCTATTAAAGAAACATAAAATAGATTTTAATCAAGTATTTATTTTTAGCTCACCAGATTCTTATAAATTGTATAAGACAATACAAGAACAATGGGGGTTTCATTTGATAAAATCAAAAGATTCTATAAAAGGAATTAGAAATCATATTATAAAATATTTTAAATCTGGAGTAAAAGTATTAGAAATGGATGATGATATACAAGATATAATGAATACAAAAAAAGGAATAAAACGAACTCCAGTAAGTGATTTATATAGTTTATTTGAAGAGTCCTTTGAAAAATTAAATGGTAAAGGACTATGGGGTATGAATACAACGGATAGCACTAAAACACCAAATGGTATTGATAAATTTGGAACATATACTATAATAAATTCATGTTGTGGATATTTTAATGACAAACGAATAAAACTTACGGTAAAAGAAAAAGAAGATTTTGATAGAGTAGCTCAGTTTTATATGTTAAAGCTACCTATATTAAAGCGTGGTGCATATGGAATAAAAACGAATTATTGGAATAATCCTGGTGGAATTCAATCAAAATATGATAAAAAAAAACGTATAAAAATTCAAAAAGAAAGTGCGGAAATATTAATGAAAAAGTTTCCAGGTATTTTTCGAAAACAAACAAGACCAAATGGTTTAGTAGATTTACGGTTTAAAGGTTCAAATCCATTGCACTATATATAAATTTGAAACTATTTTTTTTTACAGTATTTATAAGGAGCGCATGAAGCTCTCATTGTAAATCCGCGTATTTTTTTACGTAAACATCTTTTCATAGAGTATTTTCTTGGAAGAGAAAATAATTTACCATCTTTTCGTAAACATATTTTTTTTTAGATTTATTACAACACGATTTATATTTTAGTTTTTTTTTAGCCGTTTTTTTTATTTTCATGCTTAATAAAGTATAGTGATAAAATAAATATATAATTGATAACATTTAAATAAGTTTTATCAATTATAAAATATGAAGAAAACATTGTCATCGCTAATTATTAAATCTTTGGAGTTAAATCAGAGTAAAAAGATAATTGGTAAGAAGATAAATAATTCATGGACATGGACAAATAAGAAAAAAGTATTGGGTTCGATTCAGTATTGTCAAGATTACTTAAAATCCGAGAAAATAACACGAGGAGATAGAGTTGCATATAAAGGAGCAAATAGTGTGGAGTGGCTTGCGTGGAATATCGCATGTAATTCATTAGGAGGAGTATGGGTGCCGATGTATGATAATCAAAGTGATAGTTATTGTGATTATATAGTAAACGATTGTAATCCAAGTGTATTAATTAGTGATTCTCCCACAAATAGTAAAATAAATGTAAAAATACTAGATAATACGATTTATCCTGATTTAGACGTATCTCATATTTCTTGTGAACATAATGAATTATCAACACTGATATATACATCTGGAACTACGGGAAATCCAAAAGGGGTAATGCTATCAAATGAAAATATAATCAGTAATATTCATGCTATACGGAGTAGATTTCAAGACATGCAAGAGACTACTTCGTTAAATATATTGCCTTGGGCACATATTTATAGTCAAACGTGTGAATTGTATTACAATGTATTATATGATAATAAGATGGCATTATGTTCTAGTCGAGAAGATTTTGTAAATGAGCTCAAGGAGATTCAACCAGATGTGCTATACTTGGTTCCGCGAGTATTAGAATTGATTAAATCAAAAACAGATTTTCTAGATGTTCCTATATTGCATAATATAATGCCATTGTTACTAAGGCGAGTATTTGGTAAAAATGTAAAAGTTATATTTGTAGGTGGTGCTAGACTACAGCCACATGTAAAAGAATATTTTCATAAATATGGATATACGTTGTGTGAAGGATATGGTTGCACTGAATTAGCTCCAATGGTATGCGTTAATCATATGAATGACCCGCGCAACGAAGATTCAATTGGAAAGATTTTAGATAATGTATTGGTTGAAATTGTAAATAATGAAATTCAAGTATCTGGACCAAATGTGATGATGGGGTATTGGAATCAAGAAGAAGCAAGTAAAGAAGTTCTAGTAGAAAGAGATAATAAAACATGGTATAAGACGGGGGATGGAGGATATATGGAAGATGGTTATTTATATTATACAGGAAGAAATAATGACAATTATAAGTTAAGTAATGGAAAGTTTGTAAATGTGGATTATGTGGAATCAATAGTTAAAAAGCATGTTAAATGCCATTGTGTTGTATTTACACAAGACAATGTAAATAATGAATTAATTATCAGCCAAGAAATAACGCAAGAATTTTTAGATTTTATCAACAAGGAATTACCAAAGTATTTGAAAATATATCAAACACATTGGTTGAAAGAAAATGAATGGGATGATTATTTAACGCCAAAAATGAGTGTAAAACGTAAGAAACTTATCCAAAATTTTATGGATAAAAAGATTGATTTAATTATGTTAGAAGATTAAACTATTTTCGTAACCATTCTTCCGCTTGAAGTTTTGATTCATCACTGTAATAATGTTTTAATAATGATTTTAATGAAGTCAAGGATTCGTAACCCAGACGCTCATCTGATAAATCCATACTTCGAGTAGTTATTTTTTCCCAAGCATTTCTAAAACTACGCAATTCTTTTATGATTTCTTCACGAGTCATTTGATTCAATGGTTTTGGCATTGGTTTCCACATTTTTTTATAATTTGTAATAACATTTGTGTTTCGTCTTTGTAGTAATTTTTCTGCTTCATTTTTATTTATATTATCAAGCATAGGCAATATATATTGGATATCTTCACTAGACATGGATTCTCCTCTAACAGTCCAAAGACCATTTGCCATTTCTTTTTTAGA
>MDSY01047179.1_pt1 | contig 19464 bp, 19 predicted proteins | sample 811131 | NCBI WGS metagenome assembly MDSY01 (sample SAMN05326643, study PRJNA326480) | marine metagenome | isolation source: seawater | place: Atlantic Ocean: South West | collected 2010
TGTAGAAGATAATTCTTTTGAATATGCTGAAAAGATAGAAAGATTAATTAATATAAATAAAAAAAATGACACAGAAAAAAAAAGAAACAATTAAATCATTAGCTATCCACTCAAAAGATGTGGGCTCATCAGAAGTCCAAGTTGGATTATTGACCGATAAAATTTTAAAATTGTCAGATCATTTTAAGAAATTTAAAAAAGACAAGCACTCTACTATGGGCTTAACTAAATCTGTTAATCGAAGAAAAAAACTATTAGCTTATTTGAAAAGAAAAAATCCTGAATCATACAGCAAGGTAATCAAACAATTAAATTTAAGGAAATAATGTTCAAAATTCATAAAGAAGAAATCAAGATTAATGAGAAAAAGATAACTTTAGAAACTGGAAAAATTGCAAGACAAGCCGATGGAGCAATTATAGCTACATGTGGTGAAACAGTAGTTATAGCTACAGTAGTTGGTGCAAAAAAACTTAGAGACGGTCAAGATTTTTTTCCACTTTCAGTAAATTATCAAGAAAAATATTATGCTGCAGGAAAAATTCCAGGCGGATATTTTAAAAGAGAAGCAAGACCTACTGAATCCGAGCAACTAATTTCAAGATTAATAGACAGACCAATACGACCCTTATTTCCTTCAAGTTTTATGAATGAAGTACAGTTGCTTCCAACAGTTTTATCTTATGATGGTGAGAATCAAGCAGATGTACTTTCAATTATTGCATCCTCTGCTGCATTAGCTATTTCAGGACTACCTTTTGGTGGACCTATAGCTGCAAGTAGAGTTGGATACAAGGATGGAAAATATTTATTAAATCCATCTCCAAAAGAATTAGAAGAATCCGAACTGGATTTAGTCGTTGCGGGAACAAAAGATGCGGTATTAATGGTTGAATCAGAAACATCAGGATTAACAGAAAAAGTTATGTTAGATGCAGTTAAATTTGGACATGAAAATTTCGTGCCAGTCATCGAAGCAATAGAAAAATTAGCCAAAAAAGCGTGTAAGACTAAGTGGAAAATTGAAGCTCCAGATCATTCAGAAGTTAAAGCAAAAATTACTAAAGCGCTAGAAGCAGATCTTAGAATAGCATTTAAAGAAATCGATAAGAAAAAAAGATCAACCGCTATCTCAGAGGCAGAAACAAAATGTAAAGAAATGTTTGTAGAAGATGAAAATGTTAGTGAGAATCAAGCAATGGCTCAACTAAAATCACTTGAAAAAGATATTGTCCGAACTGCAATTCTAAAAGATAAAAAAAGAATCGACGGAAGAGGATTAGCTGATGTTAGACAAATCAAATGTGAAGTTGGAGTGTTGCCAAGAACTCATGGGTCAGCTTTATTTACTAGAGGTGAAACTCAAGCTTTAGTAGTGACAACACTAGGAATGTCAGACGACGAACAAAGAGTTGAAAGTCTAAATGGCATGCAAAGAAATAGATTTATGCTACATTACAATTTTCCACCTTTTTCAGTAGGAGAGTGTGGAAGAATTGGGACTGGAAGAAGAGAAGTAGGACATGGAAAATTAGCATGGAGAGCTATAAACTCATCTTTACCAAGGCAAGAAAATTTTCCTTATACATTAAGAGTTGTATCAGAAATTACAGAATCAAATGGTTCTTCTTCAATGGCTACTGTTTGTGGCACTTCACTAGCTCTTATGGATGCTGGTGTTCCTATGAAAGAGCCAGTAGCAGGTATAGCCATGGGTCTAATTAAAGAAGGAGATGATTTTTCAGTACTGTCGGATATTTTAGGAGATGAGGATCATTTAGGAGATATGGATTTTAAAGTGGCCGGCACTAAAAGCGGAATAACCTCTCTTCAAATGGACATTAAAATTGAAGGTATAACTTTTGAAATAATGGAAAAAGCTTTAGATCAGGCAAAAGGTGGAAGAGAACATATCTTAGGTGAAATGGATAAAGCTCTAAAGATGTCAAGAACAGAATTTTCTAAGCACACACCAAAAATGGAGATTGTAACAGTAGATAAAAAAGATATAGCAACTGTCATAGGAAAAGGCGGAGCAACTATCAGAGAGATAGTTGAAAAATCGGGAGCCAAAGTAGATGTTAAAGATACAGGAGAAGTAACAGTAGCGGCACCAGATGAAGAATCTAGAAAAATAGCTATAGATATTATTAAAAGTTTAGTAGCAAAAGCTGAAGTTGGAAAAATATATAAAGGTAAAGTGGTTAAAGTAATGGAATTTGGAGCTTTTGTTAACTTCTTAGGAAAACAAGATGGTTTAGTTCACATCTCAGAACTTGCAGCAAAAAGAGTTGAAAAAGTTGGTGACGTAGTTAAAGAAGGCGACGAAGTTTCTGTAAAAGTCTTAGGGTTTGATCGAGGAAAAGTAAAATTATCTATAAAACAAGCAGTATAACTAGCTTGTAATATTTTTAGGATCTGGCATTCCAACTTTATTATATCCAGCATCTACGTAGTGTATTTCACCAGTTACACCTGCAGCAAGGTCACTCATTAAATATAAAGCTGAATTTCCAACATCGTGAATATCAACATTTCTTTTTAAAAAAGAATGATCTTCGTTCCATTTGTATAAAAATTTAGCATCACCAATTGCTGACGCTGCAAGCGTTTTGATTGGTCCAGCGCTAATAGCATTAACCCTAATACCTTTTGCGCCAAGGTCTCTAGCTAAATACTTAACACTTGCTTCAAGAGCTGATTTGCACACACCCATAACATTATAGTTTGGAATAGCTTTTGTAGATTCATAAGTTAAAGTGAGCATACTGCCACCTTCTTTCATTATTTCTGAGGCTTCTTTGGCTACCTCAGTGAAAGAAAAACATGAAATCAGCATACTCTTTAAAAAATTGTCTCTAGTAGTATTTAAATATTCACCTGATAATTCTGACTTGTCCGAAAAAGCAACTGCATGTACGACAAAATCTATTTGTCCCCATTTAGCCTTAATATCTTCGAAAAGTTTTACTGTTTCTTCTTTATTTTCAACATTACAACTAAGTGTAAAGTCTGAATTTAAAGACTTGGCAAGTGGTATAACTCTTTTTTTTAAAGCATCGCCAAGATATGTAAAAGCTAATTCAGCCCCAGCTTCTGCTAATTTTTGAGAGATACCCCAAGCAATAGATCTCTCATTTGCTACACCCATAATAAGACCTTTTTTTCCCTTCATTAGATTCATAAACTATACTTTCTCGAAAATTAAAGTTGCATTTGTTCCACCAAACCCAAAGCTATTAGACATAACAGAATTCAGTGTTACATTTTTTTCTACTTTAGTAATAATAGGAAATTTTTTTGCTTCTTCATCCATCTCATTAATGTTTGCAGATGCTGCTATAAAATTATTTTTCATCATAATTAAACAATAGATTGCTTCATGAACCGAAGCAGCCCCAAGTGGGTGTCCAGATAAAGATTTTGTAGAACTAATTTTAGGAATATTATCTTTAAAAGTGTTACCAACTGCCTTTAATTCCGTAATGTCACCAACTGAAGTAGAGGTTCCATGAGTATTAATGTAATCAATTTTATTTTTTGAAGTATTTAGTGCCATATTCATGCATCTCAACGCACCTTCACCTGATGGAGCTACCATATCATAGCCGTCGGAAGTTGCTCCGTAACCAGTTATTTCTGAATATATTTTAGCTCCACGTGCTTTTGCATGGTCATAATCTTCTAGTACTAAGACTCCACCACCACCAGCAATAACGAAACCATCTCTAGTTTTATCATAAGGCCTAGATGCTTTGTCTGGAGTATCATTGTATTTAGAAGATAAAGCTGTCATAGCGTCAAACATTGCGGTCATAGCCCAATGAAGTTCATCGCTACCCCCTGCAAACATAATTTTTTGTTTACCTGACTGAATTAACTCTACAGCATTACCAATACAGTGACCAGAAGTTGCACAAGCAGAACTTATAGAATAGTTTACCCCTTTAATTTTAAAGGGAACTGCAAGTGTTGCAGAAGCTGTACTAGCCATTGTTCTTGGAACAATAAATGGTCCCATTAATTTAGGTGTTTTGGCTCTAGTTTTATCAACTGCTAAAACAAGGTTTTCTATAGAAGGACCACCTGATCCCATCACAATGCCTGTTGAATTATTACTTACATCTTTTTCTTCTAATCCTGAATCTTTAATAGCTTCTTTCATAGAAATATAATTATAAGCAGATCCGGCCCCCATAAATCTAATTATTTTTCTATCAATATAGTCTTCAAGTTTTATTTTAGGTTGTCCGTGAACATTACTTTTTAGATTATGTTCTTTATATTCTTCACAATAAGAAATACCTGACTTGGAATTTAATAATGATTGGTAAACTTCTTCTTGATTATTTCCAAGACAAGAGACAACTCCGATTCCTGTAACAACTACTCTTTTCATGATTTAAATACTCCTACTTTTAAATTTGAAGCTTTATAAATAATTTTACCATCAGCACTTAAAATTCCATCTGCGAGACCTACAGCTGTACCTTCTTTTCTTAAAATTCGTTTCATATTAATTTCATAAGTTGCAAGCTTCACTTTCTGTAAAACTTCTCCTGTAAACTTAACTTCATTTACTCCTAAAGCCCTTCCTTTACCTAAATCTCCCAACCATCCTAAATAAAATCCAACTAGTTGCCACATTGCGTCTAGCCCTAAACACCCTGGCATAACTGGATCATCTTTAAAATGACAGTTAAAAAACCACAAATCTTTTTTAATGTCTAGTTCTGCTTTTATGCAACCTTTATTATAAGTACCTCCGTCACTTGTAATTTCTGGAATACGGTCAAACATTAACATTGGAGGTAGAGGCAATTTAGCATTGCCATCTCCAAAGAGTTTACCTTTGCCACAATCTATTAACTCCTTATAATTATAACTATTTTTTTGCATAATTAGATAATATTTAACTTGATATACATATTAATTATATAATAATAAAGCTTACGAGAGACAAAAAATCACAGTTATTAGAACAATAATTAGTGTAAATAGAAGACAAATTATGGGTAGTATTAGCTTTAAAGATTTTTATAAAGTTCCAGATCTTAATTTTGATATATTAAGACTAAGAAAAGATCTTGAAATTATACTAAAACAAAAAAAATTTGATACACCAGGTATTTCAAACTTTGGTGCGATATCTTTAAATCAAATCCCAAATGACGAAGAATCAATTAAGGGAAATAATATTAGAGGTGTGTATTGGACCAAACCAGATGAAACTGGAAAGGAAGTAGCGAGAGATGTCGGTATCGATGAATCAAAATATACCCAGCTAGTACCAGAATTTGAAAATACTTATTTTGCTGAAGTTTACAAAACTTTAAAAAAAAAATTTAAAATTGGAAGAATAAGAATTTTATTAAAAGAACCTAGGTCAACTCTAAGTTGGCACAGAGATCCTGAACCCAGATTACATATTCCTATAATTACAAATCCTGGATGTATGATGGTGATAGAGAATATCGCAAAACATTTACCCGCAGATGGATCGGTTACAATAACTAACAATACAAAATATCATAATTTTTTTAATGGTGGAGAGCAAAAACGTATTCATCTAGTTGCCTGCATGTTAGAGGATAGATTTAATTAAAAGTTTCCCCATAAACTCTTTTTCTCTACCCATCCTGAATATTTATCAACTTTAATTTTACACCAATCACCTTTACATTTAGAAATTAAACAGAGACGGCCCTTTTCAAGAACAGCCAATGGTTTAGAAAATATAGTAGAATTTTTAAATATTATAACCTTGTTTTTTAAAGTAAGAGCTGCTTTTTTTTTAGATAACTGTGACACGTGTATCCAACCTGTATTATTTTCATGATCTTTAATTTTTCTAAAATTATTAGAAACATCTTGCACTAAAACAGGAAGATATTTTTTTTTATAAAATATTTTTATTGGATAATCTTTAGATGGGCCTTGTCTTAAATTTACAGTATTATAACGTAGCGTGGAAAAATACTCTTTAGCTGTCAAAGAGTTAATTATAGGAAACACGAGTATGGAAGCAAGAATTAAAACTCTAATCATCTTTTATTGCAGTCTGTAATACATTTACTATTTTTAGTAAGTTTAATTTTTCTAAAATTCAAGTTAAGTGTATTAAAAACTATCATTTTTCCAGCTAGAACATTTTTTTTAAGCAAAATAGACTTAACCACTTCGTTAGCCTGAAGCGTACCTGCGATACCAGCGACTGTTGGCAAGATTCCCTCAGCATCACACCTATACTCTTCTCGTGGTATTTCAGGCATAAAACATCTATAGCAAGGAATTTTTTTAGAAAAATTAAAATTAAATATATGAGCTTCAAATCTACTTATCGCTGCAGAAATTAGTATTTTTTTATTTTTTAAGCAAAAATCATTAATTAAATATCTAGTTGAAAAATTATCTGAACAATCACAAATAATATTATATTTATTTAAAATATTTTGAATATTTTTTTTATCAATTTTTATTTTGTAAGCTTTAATTTTAATCTTGTTATTTACTTTTTGTAAAAATTTTTTTGCTTGAAAAACTTTATATTTTCCTATGTCTTTTTCGTTAAATAAAATTTGTCTATTTAAGTTTGAATAATCGACCTTATCATGATCAACAATGCCAATATTTTTTATACCTAAATTAGTTAAGTATAAGGCCACAGGGCAACCCAAACCACCCATGCCTACTATCAAGACTCTTGAAGAAGAAATTTTTTTTTGGCCTAAAATACCAACCTGTTTTAGTACTATCTGTTTTGAGTATCGTAAAAAGTCGAAATTACTTATTTTCATAATTAGTACTATTTAGTACCAGTAGAGCCAAATCCACCTGAACCACGCATTGTATCGGACAACTCTTTGACTTCCTCTAAATCAGCCTGAACAACAGGACAAACCACCATCTGGGCTACCCTGTCTCCATTTTCAATAATAAACTTTTCTTTACCATGGTTAAATAAAATGACTTTTATTTCACCTCTATAATCAGCATCAATAGTTCCAGGTGTATTCAAAACTGTAATATTTTTTTTTACGGCTAGACCAGATCTAGGTCTTATCTGCACTTCATAGCCTATTGGAATAGCTATTGATATGCCTGTTGGAACTAAAGCTTTTTCTCCAGGAAAAATTATTACATTATTTTCAACATGTGCAGCTACATCCATTCCTGATGAGCCAGGTGTTTCATATTTTGGAATTGATACAGTGGTTGATAATTTTTTAATTTGTATTTTTATCATCAATTAAAAATTTATCTATTATTTTTTTGGCAATTTTTGAAGCAATGAAACTTTTCTTATTTTTTGGTAGATTTTCTATTTTACCGTTTTTTTCTATAATTGAAACTTTATTATAATTAACATTAAAACCTGTTTCTTTTTTTGAAACATCATTCGCAATAATTATATCACAATACTTGTGGTTTAATTTTTTTACAGAATTTTCAATTAATTTTTCTGTCTCAGCAGAAAAACCAACAAGTATTTTTGGTCTTAATTTGTTATTTTTTCCAAGATACTCTAAAATATCTTTATTTCTATCTAAGCTCAAACTTTCAAAATTTTTTTTGTGTTTTTTTATCTTTTGTTTACTTTTGTTCTTGGGTTTAAAATCAGATACTGCTGCGGCACAAATAGCTATATCTACTGGCAAGAGTTTTTGCACAGCATTCATCATTTCTTCACCACTACTAATTCTTTTGACATTAATATCTTTTGAATAATTTAAAGAAGTAGGTCCAGACACTAAAGTAGTTTTTACTCCAAGCCTAGTTAATGCCAAAGCTATTTCATATCCTTGTTTGCCACTCGATTCATTAGAAATATATCTAACTGGATCAATATATTCTCTCGTTGGACCTGTAGTAACTAATGCACTAATTTTTTTAGTTTTTACCAAATCTTTATTCTTAAAATATTCTTTTAAATAAGAAAAAATTTGACGTGGACTTGACATTTTCCCCTCTCCATATTCACCGCAAGCCATTTCACCATTGATTGGTCCAACAAACTTATATCCATAGTCTAGTAAATTTTTTAGGTTATTTTGAGTTGCTCTGTGTAACCACATCCTAACATTCATTGCGGGAACTAAAACAATATCCTTATTAGAAGCAAGGATAACAGTAGTTGCCAGGTCTTCTGCTTTACCGACACTTAATTTTGTCATCATGTTTGCTGTTGTAGGCAGAACTATAATTATATCAGCCCAACGAGATAAAGAAATATGGTCTATTTCTTTTTCATTATTTTTATCAAACATATCCTCAAAAACTTTGTTATTTGACAAGGAGGTTATAGATAAAGAAGTGATAAACTTTTTACCACTCTTTGTAAGGATCGTTTTTACCTCTACATTATTTTTTATTAATAACCTAATAAGGTCCAAAGCTTTATATGCAGAGATTCCACCACCAATTACTAATAGTACTTTTTTGTATTGAACTGACATTATGACAATTAAAATACTAATAAAACAGCAATTACAATACCTAAAAAACTTATGATAATATTGTTTCTCAAGTTTTTTAACTTTATTTGTTCAATTTCTAAACCTCTATTATTTTTTAAGCCTATATTTAATTTACCCTCGGCTAATAACTGTAATGCATAATTTGCTTTATCCATAAAATTGGGAAAATCAGGTATTCTTTTTAAAATTTCTGAAGAGGTATTTATAGCTGTGTCTATAGTAGCTTTGGGACTTTTTACATTTTTAATCCAATTCTCCAATACAGGTCTAGATATTTCCCAGATATTAGTTTCAGGGTAGAGTTGTCTGGCAACACCCTCTACAGTTACCATAGTTTTTTGCAATAATAAAAGAGGTGTTTGTGTAGGCATGTTAAATTTTTCTGTAATCTCGAAAAGTTGGGCTAACAAGTTTCCACCTGAAATATCTTTTATAGATTGTCCAAAAATTGGTTCCCCCACAGACCTTAAAGCTTGTGCAAATTCTTCCTTGGAGGCATTTTGGGGAATTAAACCTGCTTCAAAGTGAACTTCTGCAACTTTTATATAATCTCTTTTAATAAATCCGTACAAAATTTCTGCTAAATATTTTCTGTTATTTTTATCCAATCTACCCATAATTCCAAAATCAACAGGAATGATATTACCTACCCGGTCGACAAATAAGTTTCCTTGATGCATATCTCCATGAAAAAAACCATCTCTTACTGCTTGTTTAAGAAAATGTTGAATTAAATTTTCTGAAAGTTTTTTTAAATTTATGCCAGATTTTTTTAGTACATCTTGTTCTCTTATCGAAACTCCTTCTACCCTATCTAAAGTAAGAACTTTTCTAGAGGTGTAATTCCAATAAATTTTTGGAACATTAAATCCTTCATCATATTTTGTGTTTTCGTATAACTCGTTTGCAGCGGCGGCCTCAAATCTTAAATCCATTTCAATATTTGTTATCTCTCTTAATAAATGAACAACTTCTACTAATTTAAGTCTCTTTGTTTTTGAAAACAAACTTTCTATGATGTAAGCAAACAGCATTAGTGCATTAAGTTCGTCATTAAACTGTTTTTCGATATCAGGTCTTAAAATTTTGATAGCTACTTCCTTTTGAATATCATCAATTTTTATTTTTGCTATATGTACTTGAGCAATGGAAGCTGCTGCTATGGGTTCACTCAACTCAAGTATGTTTTGATATAAATTTTCACCAATTTCTTTTTTTAAAATTTTCTTAGATTCGTATAGTTCAAAAGGAGGCAATTTATCTTGTAGCTTAACCAAATCATCGGCTAAGTTTTCCCCTATAATATCTGGTCTAGTAGCTAAAAATTGACCTAGTTTAATAAATGTGGTGCCCATTCCCTCCAATGCGTCACATAGTTTTTCCCCAGGCTTTTTTGATTTATTTATTAATTTTTTTGTTGAACCAATTGAGAATATATCAAAAAAAAATTTTACAACAAAGGGTATGTCGTAAATTTCATTAACCGTATCAATTGCCCCTGATGACGCAAGTTTTCTTGCTATCCTGAATAATTGAAAAATACTTTTAAACATATTTAGATTTTCCAACCTGAGTGTATAGCAGAAATACCATTAGATAAATTTCTAAATTCAACATTTGAAAAACTGTTTTTTTTTAGTAAATCTACAAGCTCATTTTGGTTATAAAATTTATCTATACTATTAACTAAATAGTCGTAAGGCTCTTCACTACCTACAACAATTTTACCAATTAATGGAATTAATTTAGAATACTTTTTGTATAATAAATTCAAGATTTCATTTTGAACAGTAGAAAATTCTAAACAAAAAAAACGCCCACCTGGTTTTAAAACACGCAGTGCCTCACTTAGACACTGGTTTATGTCTGTAACATTTCTTATTCCGTAGCTAATTGAGTAAAAATCAAAAGTATTTTCTTTAAAAGGTAATTTTTCAGCAGAATTTAAATACCATTTAATATTTGTAAAAAGTTTTAATTTTCTTTTCCCTGCTTCAAACATTCCTTTGTTAGGTTCTACACAGCAGAGATTATTTTTATTATTATTTTTTTCAGAAATTATTTTAGCCAAGTCACCTGTACCCGAAGCAACATCAATTATTAAATTTCCAGGTTGCGGGTTCATCCAATCAATTAAGCTTTTCTTCCAAAGCCTATGGATACCTAAAGACATAATATCATTCATTAGATCGTAATTCTTATGAACTTTACTAAATACGGAGTTGACTAATTTAGTTTTATCTTGATTATAGACTCTCATAATTAAATTATATGCCAGAATTACCAGAAGTAGAAGTCGTTAAAAAGTCATTAGAGAATAAACTTAAAAACTTAACAATAAAAAGAGTGTATATTAGCAATAATAAACTTCGGTACAAAATAGATTCTCAACAATTTAATAAAATAAAAGGTCAAAAAATAGTTTCAGTCCAAAGAAGGTCAAAATACTTACTAATTAATTTAAGTAAAAATTATACAATTTTAGCACATTTAGGCATGACGGGAAAATTTTTAATTATCGATAATAACAAAAATTATAAAACAAGTTTTTATTATTCTTTAAAAAAAAATGACACAAAACACAATCATTTATATTTTTTTTTCAATAAAAAGATTAAGTTAGTTTATAATGATGTAAGAAAATTTGGTTTCATTAAAATATTTCTTAGCAAAGAAGTTTATAAGTGCGAGCATCTTGTGTCCTTAGGACCAGAGCCTTTATCTGCTAATTTTAATTTTAGTTATTTGAAAGAGTATATTCGTAATAAAAAAATAAAAATCAAAAACTTATTAATGGACCAAAAATTTGTTTCCGGCCTTGGTAATATATATTGCAACGAAGTATTATATTTATGCAAAATAAGCCCTAACAGAAGTATTGAAAAAATTAATCAAACAGAAATAAAAATGATTTTAAAATTTATTAAAAAGATTTTAAAACAAGCTATTTTTCTAGGAGGTTCTTCTATAAAAAATTTTTCTAGTGTAGAAGGTAAAAGTGGGAATTTTCAACAAAAATTTAATGTTTATGGCCGAGAACAATTAAGTTGTAGAAAGCAAAAATGTTCAGGAATCATAAAAAAAGTCTACACATCTAATCGTGCATCATTTTATTGTACAAAATGTCAAAAATAATTGAAGTTGACCCTAATGTTTTAAGGGGATATACACTTTTAAAACATGCCAAATACAGCATCAGCAATAAGAAGAGTAAGAAGAGTAGTCAAACAGACTTCTGTTAATAGACTTAGAAAAAGCAAGTATAGAGCCGCTATTAAAAAAATGGAGGACCTAGTTAAAAAAGGAGAAAAAGACAAAATAAAAACTTTTTTTCCTATATTTCAGTCATTGTTAATGAAAGTTGCAAAGTCAGGTACTATAAATAAGAAAACGGCGTCAAGAAAAATTTCTAAAATTTCAAAAAAAATTTAAAGTTAACTTTAAAAGCTTAACAATTTAAAGCTTTTCAACTTGAGAGATTAATTGTCTTCTACAAAACCTATATTTAGAAAAAAAGAACCTACATATAGATGTTTAACTTTAAAGTTGTAGAAAAAAAAATATTTTAAAAATTAATTAAAGAAAACTTGTAATTATTTTTTTATTCTAGATACAACCTAGGTCTATTTATTTTTATATTTTTAAAAATATTTCTTGCAATAATATTTATTAAAAAATAGAACCTATTTTAATATCTCATGGAAAAAAAATCTACAAAACTTCAAGAAACTTTTTTAAACGAAGAAGAAAAAATTTTAATTTGGGAAGATGTCCAGAATGCATTTGAAAAATTTTTTGGGGCAGAAGTTTACTCAAGCTGGTTAAAAAATGTCACATTATTAAAAGAATATAACGATTATCTTATTCTAGGAGTGCCAACAAGATTTTTTAGAGATTGGATAGTTTCAAGATATTTAGATAAAATATTATCAGAATTAAAAAATTTTAAAAACAGCATTAATAGAGTTGAGTTTAAAATAACCGATGAACATAAAGTAAATGCCAGTGATATAAATAAGATAGAAGACTTCAATAAAGTAACAGAAATTAAAGATTCAATATTAAATTATAATAGACTAAACCCTAATCTAAATTTTGATAATTATATATCTGGAACAAGCAATGAAATTGCACTTTCTTCATCAAAAAAAGTTTGCGAACAAGTTTCGAGATACAACCCACTTTATATCTACGGTGGCGTAGGCTTAGGTAAAACACATTTATTAAATGCTATAGGACTTGAATTAGAAAAAAAAACTAATGTAATGTTTATCTCGGCTGAAAGATTTATGTATCATTTTATTAAGTCAATTAAAAAAAATGATATGGTTAATTTTAAAGATTTTTTTAGAAAGTCATCAGTTTTTATTATTGATGATATTCAGTTTATACGTGGAAAAGAAGGACTACAGGAAGAATTCTTTCACACTTTCAATAGTTTGATAGACAAAAGCTCACAAATAATTATTTCTGCAGATCGGGCGCCTATGAAGCTAGATAGAGTACAAGAACGGATTAAATCAAGATTAGCAGGTGGATTAGTTGTTGATATAGATACTCCAGACCTAGATCTAAAAATAAAAATTATAAAAAAACGGCTAGAAGACATTCAAAATCAATTTAAAGAAAACAGTAATATCAGTGAAGAAGTTATCAAATTTATAGCAACGGAAAGTAAGACAAATATTAGAGAATTAATTGGTGTAATAAACAGAATTGTTACTTTTAGCAAAATACACAAGAAGGTTTTATCTATAAGTGACTGTAAAAATATACTTAAAGACGTATTCAACCAGGCAAAAATTATTACTGTGGACAAAATACAAAACACCGTTTCAAATTATTTTAATATCGCACTAGCAGAGATGCTATCACAAAGAAGATCTAGACCATTGGCAAGACCAAGACAAATTGCAATGTACTTAGCAAAAAAATTAACAACAAGGTCGTTACCTGAAATAGGTAGACGTTTTGCCAATAGAGATCATACTACTGTTATACATGCCGTTAAAACAATAACTAGGCTTTCAGAAAAAGACGAAGAAATGAAAAAAAATATTGACCAACTGCATAGTCTTTTATTAGAAGAATAAACCAATGGAATTTTCGATTAAAAGAGATGTACTTTTAAAATCACTTACACTTGCTCAAGGTATTATAGAAAAAAAAAATACCCTCCCTATCCTGTCGAATATTTTATTAAATGTTAAAGATGGTAAATTATCAATAATAGCTACAGATTTAGATTTAGTATTTTATGATGAGATTAGTGAAGTACAAATTAAAACTGGAGGTGCCACAACAACATCTGCTACAATTTTGTATGACATACTTAGAAAGATATCAGGAAATTCTGATATCAAATTTGATTTAAAAAATGAAAATAAACTAAGTTTGATTACTGATAATTCAGATTTTAATTTATTATGTTTGCCCACTGATAATTTTCCAAATTTTGTAGATGATTTTGAGGATAATGAGATTTCATTTAATAAATCTAAACTTCTTACACTTTTAAATAAAACAAAAATTTCTATTTCAAATGATGATACTAGGCATTACTTAAATGGTATATATTTACATACAACTGAGGTTCAAAATAAAACATACCTAACAGGAGTTGCAACAGACAGTCATAGATTGTCTTCTAGTAGCATCGAAATAGATTCAAATAAAACTTTTCATTCACTTATTTTACCAAAAAAAACTGTTTTTCAATTATGTAATTTATTAACAGATACAAATGAGAAAGTTTTAATAAAAACTTCTGATAACAAGGTTCAATTTAGAATTGGAAAAGCAACGTTAGTTTCAAAAGTTATAGATGGTAAATTTCCAGATTATAGGAAAGTTGTTCCTGTTGGAAATGATAAGATACTAACAGTTAGTTCTATAGATTTTATTCAAGCAATAGAAAGAGTCATTACAGTTTCTTTAGATCGTAAAGAAGGAGTAATGTTAGAATTGAATAAGAATAATATTAAATTTTCAGTAAACAGCACAAACTCTGGTGAAGGTAATGAAGTAATAAAATCAAACTTTACAGGTGAAGAAATGAAAATTAGTTTTAATTCTAAATATTTAGTAGATATTGCTTCTGAGGTTGAAGATAAAAATTTAAAAATAAATTTAAAAAATGCTGTTTCCCCTGTTTTAGTCGAAGATATGTCTGACAAAAATAGTTATTACGTGGTAATGCCAATGAAAATCTAGTAAAATGTTTATACATCTTTTTTTTTTTATTTGTGCTAAAACAGTTGATAACATTAATTAATTTAAGTCTCATATTTATACTCATTTCGTAAAAAAAGAAAAAAATGATATAAGTTTCTATCTATAAATCAATTATAAATGTCAAAAAACTTAGAAAAAATACCCTCACAGTCATACAGCGCTGACTCTATTAAAGTATTAAAGGGTTTAGATGCTGTAAGAAAAAGGCCGGGTATGTATATTGGCGACACAGATGATGGGTCTGGTCTTCATCATATGGTCTTCGAAGTTGTTGATAATGCAATCGATGAAGCATTAGCTGGATATTGCCAAAATATATCAGTGGTTATGAACAAAGATAATTCTATTACAGTTGAAGATGATGGAAGAGGAATACCTACTGACATGCATAAGGGAGAAAAAATGTCAGCAGCCGAAGTAATCATGACACAATTACATGCAGGTGGTAAATTTGATCATGATTCTTATAAAGTTTCAGGTGGTTTGCATGGCGTAGGTGTTTCAGTTGTTAATGCTCTTTCTGAAAGACTAGAATTAAATATTTTTAGAAATGGCAAAGAATATTTAATAGCTTTTAAAAATGGAAATTCTTTAAAGCCTATAAAAGAAATAGGTAAAACAAAAAAAAAAGGAACAAAAATTACTTTTCTGCCATCAAAAGAAATTTTTACCTCAACAAAATTTAGTTCGACAATTTTACAAAAAAGAATGCGTGAGCTTGCTTTTTTAAATAAAGGTATAAGTATTATTTTAACAGATAGTACCACAGCTAAATCTAAAGAGTATATTAACAAATATGAAGGAGGTATCGTAGAATTTGTTAAATACATTAATCAAAAGAAACCACAATTAATTAATAAAAATGAAACTGCAATATTTAAAAAGCCAATATTTGTGACGGCTGAAAAAAATAAGGTAGTAGTGGAATGTTCTTTTGAATGGAATGGAGGATATTCTGAGGACGTTCTCGCATTCACTAATAACATCCATCAAAAAGATGGAGGTACGCATCTTCTTGGTTTTAGGAGTGCACTAACAAGAGTAATAAACAAATATGCAAATGATAAAAATTTAGGCAAAAAAAATAAAGTTACTATTTCTGGAGATGATATTAAAGAAGGTCTAGTAGCAGTGTTGTCTATTAAAATGCCAGATCCAAAATTTTCTTCTCAAACAAAAGATAAGCTTGTTTCTTCAGAAATAAGACTAATAGTTGAGAGTGTGGTTAACGAAAGGGTTGCAATGTGGTTTGATCAAAACCCCTCTGTCACTAAGAATATTTTAGAAAAAATTTTACAAGCTGCAATTGCAAGAGATGTTGCAAGAAAAGCTCGAGACAGTGTTAGAAGAAAAGGTACTTTTGAATTATCTGGATTACCTGGAAAACTAGCTGACTGTCAAATCTCGAAAAGAGATGGAACAGAGTTGTACATAGTAGAAGGAGATTCTGCAGGTGGTTCAGCTAAACAAGGAAGGTCAAGAAAATACCAAGCAGTGCTACCTTTAAGAGGAAAAATATTAAATACCTACGTAAATAATAAAATTAAACCTAATGGGATTAATAATGACTATGCAACAAAAGCACTTGCAAAAATGATGTCATCCAATGAAGTTGTAACCTTAATTAATGCACTAGGAACAGGTTCTAAAGATTTTAATGTAGAAAACTTGAGATACGATAAGATTATAATCATGACCGATGCTGATGTAGACGGTTCACACATTAGAACACTATTACTCACTTTCTTTAACAATTTTCCATTTAATAAATTGATAGAAAATGGCCATTTATACTTAGCCCAACCGCCTTTGTTCAAAGTGACAAAAGGAACAAAAAGTACTTATATAAAAGACGAGAAAAGTCTAGAAGAGTATATTTTAAAAATCTCTGAAAAAACTGGAAAAATAAAAAAAGGATCTTCAGAATTTAATAAGTTTATGGAAGAACAAAGACAAAAATTGTCTATCCAAAGGTTTAAGGGATTAGGTGAAATGAACCCAGAAGAACTGTGGCAAACAACTTTAAATCCTGAAAATAGAACTCTATTACGCGTGCAATATTCGAAAGAAACAAAAGAAAAATCAAAAGATGATCAAAAAATTATTGATATTTTAATGGGCGATGATGTTGCTCCAAGAAAAGAATTTATTACTAGTAATGCTTTAGAAGTAACTAATCTAGATATTTAGTTTAAAATGAACCTTTCTACTCTTTTCAGACTAGAAGAAAATCTTCATTTAGATAAAAAAACTTTAGTAGACTTAAGATGGATAGCTATCATTGGCCAATTAATTGCAGTTAATTTTGTTTATTTTTTTTTAAATTTAGATCTTCCTATAATTGAAACCCACATTATTATTTCAATAGGTTTTATAACAAATATAGTTCTACAATTTAAAATTAAAACAAATCAGTTAAAAGATCTCAACTCAGCTCTATTTCTTGTTTACGATCTATTACAGCTCAGTATTTTACTCTATCTGACAGGGGGAATATTTAATCCGTTCTCGCTGCTTATAATCGTTCCTACCATAGTCTCATCAACATTTTTGAGCATGGGAACTACAATAATTCTCGGGACCTTGACAATAAGTTTACTTTTTTTTCTGAAAGAAAAACACATGACACTTCCTGGTTTAGATCTATATAATTTTAGTTTTCCTGAATATTACGTAGCTGGAGCTTTGGTTTCTATAATTATTGGTTTAGTTTTTTTAAGCTATTTTGGAATAAAATTTTCAGGTGAAACAAAAAAAAGATCAGAGGCTCTAGATAAACTTCAAAAAGTAATGGCAAAAGAGTATGAACTTGATTCACTTGGTGGACTAGCTGCTGCTGCTGCACATTCTCTGGGTACACCACTTGCAACAATTTCAGTAGTTGCTAAAGAACTTAAAAAAGAAATTGGAGACAGATCAAAATATTCAAAAGATTTAGATTTATTAACTAGCCAAGCTAAAAGATGTAGTGAAATTTTAAAACGAATTTCAAAAAAAGAAATTAGCGATGATCAATTTATTAATCTAGTAAAAGTAGAAGATCTTTTAGAAGAAATTATTATATCATTTGAAAAAACTTCAGAAAAAAGAATTACCTTATCTGAGAGTGGTGACAAGAATAAAATAAATATTAAAAGATCGCCAGAGATCGTTTACGGACTAAGAAATTTTATTGGAAATGCCATTAAATTTGCAGATGAGGAAGTTGTCATAAAACTAATAAGTGATGACAAAAACCTTGTATTATTAATAAATGATGATGGTCCAGGTTATTCAGAAGATATCATTAAATTTATTGGTGAACCTTATTTAAAATCAAAGTCTAAAAAGATAAGCAGTAAAGCTGGTCTTGGGTTGGGAATATTTTTAGGCAAAACCCTTCTTGAAAGAAAAAAAGCCCAATTAACTTTTTCTAATAATGATGATTTAAAAGGTGCTTTAGTTAAGATAACTTGGAATATATTAGATATCAAAAATTAATCTACAGTGGTTTCTTGCTGAGTCATGTAGCATAAAACATTAAAATCAATATTAAATTAGAAAGGTTGTGATTGTAAAATTTTTTACTTTCTCTTAAATTTAAAAGTATAAGAAAGAATTTTATAGGCCAATTTTGCTACTAAAAAATTATAAGAGTTAAAACCTTTAATTGGCGATAATTCATTAATATCAGCACCAACAATATTTGAATTTTTTGCAGCAATTTTAATGATATTTAAAGTTTCATCCCATAGTAATCCTCCTGGTTCAGGAGTTCCCGTTGCAGGCATAATACTTGAATCTAAACCATCGACATCAAATGTTAGATAAACAGTCTTATTTTTTATCATTTTTTTAAATTTTTTTAAGTCCCACTTTAATTTATCTTTAGCCCAAAATATATTAATTCTAGCTTTATTTTTTTTTAAAAAAGGTATTTCACTTTCAGAAATATTTCTAATGCCAAAAGAGATTATAGATACATTTTTATGATCCAGACATCTTTTAATAGCTGAAGCATGGGAAAATTTTTCACCATTATAACTCTCTCTTAAATCTGCATGTGCATCAAAGTGCAGCAAGCAAATTTTTTTGTGTTTTTTTACAAATGGAGCGATACATCCAGGAGTAATGGAATGCTCCCCGCCAAGAGTCATTGGAAAAAGTTTTTTGTCTAAAATTTCTTCATTTACATCTGACATTTTTTTTAGAGCCTTCTTAATGTCTTTATTAATTTTAAATGGTTTTAAAGTTTTGATGCCTATTCTTTTATAAGGCTCATAGTTTAGTTCCTCATCATAAAGCTCTACTTGGTGAGAAGCTTTAATAATTTCTTTAGGTCCATTTCTGGTACCACCACCGTAGCTAACTGTTTTCTCAAGTCCGAAAGGAACAACTACAACTTTTTCTTTAAAATTGATTTTATTATCAATTCCCAAAAAACCATTTTTATTTGAAAGATATTTCACTATTTAAATATTTTTGAGAAGTTTTTTTTAGCTCTATTTTTCCAATTTGCTCGGTGATAGGCATCGCTTGCTATTAAGGGTAATACGCTCGTTGCTTCGGCAAATACCATTTGTTCTTTTGTTACGTCAACCTTACCCCATGAGCTTGCTTCTTTTAAAGTTGAACTACTACAAGCTCCATCACGTGTATCAGCAACTGTAATTTGAATAGCATATTTATGCATGTCTACTTTTTTCCCCAACAACTCTGCACATACAACAGTATCTTGAACAAAGTTCTTTGGAACACCACCTCCAATCATTAA
>MDSY01084638.1_pt1 | contig 19455 bp, 24 predicted proteins | sample 811131 | NCBI WGS metagenome assembly MDSY01 (sample SAMN05326643, study PRJNA326480) | marine metagenome | isolation source: seawater | place: Atlantic Ocean: South West | collected 2010
ATTCTTTTACTATTTCTTTGGGAGTAAAATTTTTTTTTTCTATTTTTGTTTCTTTATTAAGAAATTTTTTTTTCACTGTATCATCCATGTATTATAATTTTTCAATTGTAAAATTTGAATTTGTGTAGATGCAAATATCTGAAGCAATTGTCATTGCTTTTTTTGCTATATCTTCAGCTGATAATTTTTCTTGGTCAATAAGAGCTCTTGCTGCTGATAAAGCATAAACTCCACCACTACCAATTCCAATTAATCCATCTTCAGGTTCTACTACATCTCCAGTTCCTGAAACAATTAATGATACCGATTTGTCAGCAACAATCATCATTGCTTCTAATTTTCTTAAATATTTATCAGTTCTCCAATCTTTAGCTAATTCCACACAGGCTCTAGTTAATTGATTTTGATGTTTTTCTAATTTACTTTCTAATCTTTCAAAAAGAGTAAATGCATCGGCAGTTGCTCCTGCAAACCCTGCTATAATTTTATTATTTCCTAATCTTCTAACTTTAGTAGCATTTGACTTCATTACTGTATTGCCCAAAGTTACTTGTCCATCACCAGCAATTACAATATCATTTTTCTTTCTAACAGCTAATATGGTTGTTCCATGCATATTATTGTTTGAATTTTGTTTTATCATTACAATTTATAATATTTGTTACTATTGGATAAATAATGTATTTTTCTTAAAATGTAAGACCATATATAAAAAAAAATAAAAAAAATGAGAAAATCTAAAATTAATAGAAAAACTAGTGAAACAGATATTTCAGTTGAAATAAACTTAGACGGAAAAGGAAAATTCAATATTTCTACTGGAATTGGATTTTTAGATCATATGTTAGAACAACTTTCTAAACATAGTTTAATTGATATAAATTTAAAAGCTAAAGGTGATTTAAAGGTAGACGATCATCATACTACAGAGGATACAGGTATTGCTTTAGGAGAAGCTATATCTAAAGCTTTGGGTAATAAAGAATCAATTAAAAGATATGGTAATTTTTTTATACCAATGGATGAAACATTAACCAGAGTTAGTATTGATTTATCTAATAGACCTTATTTAATTTGGAAAGTTAAATTTACAAATAAACAAATTGGAAAAATGGATAGTGAATTATTTAAAGAATGGTTCCAAGCTTTCTCTCAAGCTACAGGTTTAACTTTACATGTTGAAAATTTATATGGAGATAATAATCATCACATAATTGAAACATGTTATAAAGGACTTGCTAGATCTCTTAGAGAAGCAATATCAATTGATCCAAGAGAAAAAGGAAGAATTCCTTCAACAAAAGGTAAATTATAAAAAAAAGTGAAAATTGCTTTAATAGATTATGGATCTGGAAACTTACAGTCAGCTTATAAAGCATTAGAGTTAGTTAGTAATTCTAAAACAAAAGTTTTTATAACTTCTAATCCGAAAAATTTATTAAAAGCAGATAAAATTATTTTACCTGGTGTTGGCTCATTTGCAGATTGCATGAAAGGACTTAAATCAATTTCAGGTATGCTTAATATATTAAATGAAGTTGTATTAGAAAAAAAAAAACCATTTTTAGGCATATGTGTTGGTATGCAGCTTTTAGCTACTGAAGGTAAAGAAAAAGGAAATCATAAGGGTTTAGGATGGATTGAAGGAAAAGTTATAAAAATTAAAAAACATAAACAAATAAAAATTCCACATATGGGATGGAATACAGTTAATACTATTTCTAAGCATCCTATTTTAAAAAGAAAAAAATTTGAGTCATATTTTGTTCATAGTTATAATTTTATTTGTAAAAATAAAAAAAATATTTTAGCGACTTGTGATTATAAACAAAAAATTACTGCTATAGTTGGGAAAGAAAATATAATAGGTACACAATTTCACCCGGAAAAAAGTCAAAAAATTGGTTTAGAAATTTTAAAGAATTTTATTTCTTGGAATTATTAATATGATTTTATTTCCAGCTATTGATATAAAAAACGGTTCATGTGTTCGTTTAGTTCAGGGTAAAATGAGTGATGCAACTATTTTTAATGAAGATCCTATAGATCAAGCAAAAATTTTTGAAAATAAAGGATGCAAATGGATACATATTGTTGATTTAGACGGAGCTATCGAAGGAAAACCAATTAATAAAGAAATTATTAAAAAAATTATTTCTTCGGTAAATTTAAAGATTCAATTAGGTGGTGGAATAAGAAACATGGAAACTATTGATCAATGGATAAATATTGGAGTTGAAAGAATAGTATTAGGTTCTTTAATTGTAAATGATCCAGAATTGGTTAAAAATGCAATTAATAAATATCCTAAAAAAATAGTTTTAGGTATAGATTTAATAGAAAATAATTTAGCTATAGAAGGATGGGTAAAAGAAACTAAATGTACTGCTGAAGAAGTAGCTGAAAATTTTAATAATTTAGATATAGCTTCAATTGTTTGTACAAATATAAAAAAAGATGGAGCTATGAAAGGTATAGATTTAGATTTTATTTTAAAAAATGCAAAAATTTTTAAAAAACCAATTATTGCTTCAGGAGGAGTAACAGATTTTGAAGATATTAAAATTCTTAAAAATAACGAAAAAAAAGGAATAGAAGGAGTTATTTGTGGTAGGGCTATATATGAAGGAAAAATTGATCCAATAGAAGTAAATAAGATTTTTGAAATAAAATAAAATGTTAAAAATTAGAATTATTCCTTGTTTAGATGTTAAAGATGGAAAGGTTGTAAAAGGAACTAAATTTGTAAATTTAAAATATGCTGGTGATCCTGTAAAACAAGCAAAAATTTATGACAAACAAGGAGCTGATGAATTATGTTTTTTAGATATAACTGCAAGTAGTGATAAAAGAAATATTTTATACAATCTAGTAAAAAAAACCGCTCAAAATTGTTTTATGCCATTAACAGTTGGAGGTGGGGTCAGATCGATTCAAGATATACGTAAATTACTTTTATGTGGGGCTGATAAAGTATCAATTAATACTGCAGCAATAAAGAATCCTCAATTAATAAAAAATGCATCAGGTAAATTTGGAAATCAGTGTATTGTTGTGGCAATAGATGCAAAAAAAATAAAGGAAAATAAATGGGAAATTTATACTCACGGAGGAAGAAATAAAACAGGGATTGATGCAGTGAAATGGGCAAAAAAAATGGAAAGATTAGGTGCAGGTGAAATATTATTAACCTCTATGGATAAAGATGGAACTGCATCAGGATTTGATTTAGAATTAACTAAAAAAATTTCTAATAGTATAAATATTCCAGTTATTGCTTCCGGTGGTGTCGGTAATGTTAAAGATTTAATAGATGGTATAAAAATTGGAAAAGCTTCTGCTGTTTTAGCTGCTTCAATTTTTCATTATGACAAGTATACTATTTATGAAGTAAAAAAAAAAATGAAACAAAAAGGGATTGCAGTAAGAATTTAATGAAAAAAAATAAAAATACAGGAGATATTTTAGACGCTCTTTTTTTGTTAATTGAAGAGAGAAAAAAAACAAAAAAAAAAGGTTCTTATACAGTCTCTTTATTTAATAAAGGAATGAATAAAATAGCTCAAAAAGTATCTGAAGAAACTGCTGAGACAATAATTGAAGCTGTTCAAGGAAAAAAAAAATTAGCTATACAAGAAAGTTCTGACCTTTTATATCATTTAATAGTAATGTGGTCTAAATTAGGGATTAAACCTTCTCAAATATGGAATGAATTGGAAAAGAGAATGAAAAGACCAGAAAAAAAAATAAAAAAATGAAGTATGACAATAAAAATATTTTTGCAAAAATTTTAAGAAAAGAAATTCCATGTAAAAAAGTTTATGAAGATAATTATGCATTGGCTTTTCAAGATATAAATCCTCAAGCCAAAGTACATTTATTAGTTATACCTAAAGGAAAATATATTTCATTCGTAGATTTTTCAAAAAATGCGTCAAAAAATGAAATCAATGGTTTTTTTAAAGCAGTTAGTAAAGTTGCGGAAGAAGAGGGACTTGTAAAAGGAGGTTATAGAATTTTAGCTAATCATGGAGTTAATGCTGGGCAAGAAGTACCACATTTTCATATTCATATTTTTGGCAAACAAAAATTAGGTTCTATGATTTCGAAAAATTAAAAATTAAATTTTTCTGAAAACATTATTGATCTATCATATAAAAAACTACTTGGAAGTATAAATTTATTAGTATTTTTCCATAAATTTTCTAAATTTGTTACTTCTTTATCTTCAATTCTTCCTTTATAAAAAATTGTACAACCGCAATAGTGAGCTAAAAGAGATTTGATTGGTATATCCTTAGTATATAAAACCGCAACACCTGATTTATCTTGAATAACTAAAGTTACTGTGTGCAGACTAGATAAATTATCTCTAATAATTCCTATAGGAATTCTATTTGTATAAGGAAATTTATATTTTTTAATTTTTTTTTGATCGAAATCATTTATAGATAATTCATAATGAATTGCATTCTCTAAATAAGACAAACGTAATCTTAATTCAATTCCCATAGGAGCATGTATATTTTGAAAATTTTTTGTTTTTACTAAGTTTGGACTGTATCCAATAATAACACCTAATAAAAAAATAATACAAACTGTTGCTAAGTTAAATTTTTTCTTTATTTTCATATTATCTTTACGTTTATAATTATAAGAGTATTTTATTATTATGATAAATCTTTTAGTCTTGAAAGAAAATAAAGAAAATGAGAAAAGAGTTGCTCTTGTTCCAGATGAAATAAAAAAATATTCTGATTTGGGCTTTAAAGTTACAATTGAAAATAATGCGGGTGTTAATGCAGGTTTTTCAAATGAAGATTATAAAGATCAAGACGCTATTATTTCTTTAAATATTAAAAAAAGTTTAAAAAATAGTGATATTATTATTATGATTCAAAAACCAGATTCTAAAATAATTAATCAAATGAAAAATGGTGCAATTGTTTTAGGACTTTTATCTCCAAATAAAAAATCACCTGAAAATAAAATTTATAATAAAAAAAAAAATTTCAGCTTTTGCTTTAGAAAATATTCCGAGAATAACAAGAGCGCAAGATAAAGATATTTTATCATCACAAAGTAATTTAGCAGGTTATAAAGCTGTATTAGATGCAGCATATGAATATTCAAAAAGTTTTCCAATGATGATGACTGCAGCAGGAACTGTTACTCCTGCTAAAGTTTTAGTATTAGGAGCAGGTGTCGCAGGGCTTCAAGCCATAGCAACAGCAAAACGTTTAGGCGCTGTTGTATCAGCTTATGATGTAAGATTGGCTTCAAAAGAAGAAGTTGAAAGTTTAGGAGCAAAATTTATTGTTTTTGATGAAGAAGTTTTAAAAGAAAGTCAAACAGAGGGTGGTTATGCAAAAGAAATGAGTACAGAATATAAAAAAAAACAAGAAAAAGCTTTAGAAGATGCAATCCCTGAAAATGATATAATAATTTGTACAGCTTTAATACCTAATAAACCTGCTCCTAAATTAATTTCAAAAAAAATTATTGAAAAAATGAAGTCTGAATCTGTAATAATAGATTTAGCAGTTGAATCTGGTGGTAATGCTGAATTATCTGAAGTAGATAAAATAATTAATCATAAAGGTGTAAAAATTATTGGATATTCAAATTATCCTAGTAGAATTCCAGGTGATTCAAGTACTTTGTTTTCAAAAAATGTTTTTAATTTTATTAAAATTTTAATGGATGAAGAAAATAAAAATATAAAAATAAATTTAGAAGATGAAATTATTTCTAATACATTAATATCTTATCAAGGAAAATTAATGAATTTATAAATTATGGAACATTTATTACAAGAATTTACAGTATTTATTTTAGCTATTTTTGTTGGATATTATGTTATATGGAGCGTAACACCTGCTTTACATTCTCCTTTAATGTCAGTTACAAATGCTATTTCTAGTGTGATTATTGTTGGTGCACTTATAGCAGTTGGACCAGCACTTTTTGGTATTTCAAAAATAATGGGGTTTATAGCAGTTGTATTAGCTTCTGTAAATATTTTTGGTGGATTTATTGTAACTCAAAGAATGTTGCAAATGTTTAAAAAGAAGAAAAAATAAATGGAAAATTATTCAATACTTGCATATTTAATTTCTGGAATTTTTTTTATTTTAGCTCTTAGAGGACTATCTTCTCCTGAAACAGCGAGAAGAGGAAATGTATATGGTATTACAGGAATGATTATTGCCGTAATAACTACATTACTTTTACCTGAAATAGAAAGCTATGGATTAATAGTTTTAGGAATTTTAATTGGTGGAATTATAGGAGCTTCAATTGCTTTAAAAATTGAAATGACAGCTTTACCACAATTAATTGCCGCATTTCATAGTTTAGTGGGATTAGCTGCGGTTATGGTTGCAGGTGCTGCTTTTCATAATCCAAGTGCATATGGAATTGGAGATTCAGGAAATATCCCAGTTGCTAGTTTAATTGAAATGAGTTTAGGTTCATCAATAGGTGCAATTACTTTTTCAGGATCAATAATTGCTTTCGGAAAATTACAAGGCATTATGTCAGGAAATCCAATTACCTTTAGATTTCAACATTTTTTAAATGCTATTTTAGGACTTACGCTAGTTTTTATTACTGGTTTATTTTGTTTAGAGCAAACCCAAAATTTATTTTGGGGGCTAACTATTCTTGCATTTATTATCGGTTTTTTGATTATTATTCCAATTGGTGCGGCAGATATGCCAGTAGTTGTATCTATGCTTAATTCTTATTCTGGATGGGCAGCGTGTGGTATTGGATTCACTTTATCTAATAATTTATTAATTATAACAGGAGCATTAGTTGGATCTTCTGGAGCAATACTTAGTTACGTAATGTGTAAAGGAATGAACAGATCTTTTATAAGCGTAATACTTGGTGGTTTTGGTGGGGATGAAGTTGCTGCAAAGGGAAATAAAGAAGCAGAACAACGTCCAGTTAAAAGTGGAGATTCTAATGATGCAGCATTTATGATGCAAAATGCAGAATCTGTAATAATTGTTCCAGGATATGGTATGGCTGTAGCACAAGCACAACATGCTTTAAAAGAAATGTGTGATATTTTAAAAAATAAAGGAGTAAATGTTAGATATGCAATTCATCCTGTTGCTGGAAGAATGCCAGGACATATGAATGTATTATTAGCAGAAGCAAATGTACCATATGATGAAGTTTTAGAATTAGATGAAATAAATAGAGATTTTGCATCTACAGATGTAGTTTTTGTAATTGGAGCAAACGATATTACAAATCCTGCTGCTAAAACAGATCCACAAAGTCCAATTTATGGCATGCCAATTTTAGAAGTAGAAAATGCAAAATCTGTTTTATTTAGTAAAAGATCCCTTGGTGCTGGTTATGCAGGTGTAGAAAATGAACTTTTTTTTAGAGACAACACAATGATGTTGTTTGGTGATGCTAAAGAAATGTGTGAAAGTATAATTAATGCATGTAAATAACTGTTAAATTATAGATTTTAATTTCTTTTCAACTAAATCCCAAAATTTTTTTTCTATTTTAGTATTTTCTAAATTATTAATTTCTACAATTCCTGTTGGTGAAGTAACATTAATTTCAGTTAAGTAATTCCCGATAATATCAATTCCAGTAAAAAAAAGTTTTTCTTTTTTTAACCAAGGTTTTAATTTTCGACAAATTAATTTATCTCTAGATGTTAGAGTAGTTTTTTCAGCTGTTCCACCTCTACTTAAATTAGCTCTAACCTCATCTTTTGCAGGTATTCTTTTCATTGCACCAATAGGATTTCCATCAAGCAGAATAATTCTTTTATCTCCTTTGACAACATCGGGAATATATTTTTGAATTACAATTGGAAGTTTTTCTTTTTTTAGAATATTTTTTATTCTTTTGTTTATATTTTTCTCATTCGATGAAATTTTAAAAATACCCTTCCCGCCTTTTTCATAAAGTGGTTTTACAATTAAATTTTTATTTTTTTGTATAAATTTTTTAATTTCATTTTCATTTTGTGAAATTAGGGTTGCTGGGGTTAATTCTTTAAAAAAAGTAACATATAATTTTTCAGGGGCATCTCTTATACTTTTGGGATTATTAATAATTAAAGTTTTTTTATTTAAATGTTCTAGTAAATAAGTAGCAGTTATATAATTAATATTAAAGGGAGGGTCTTGTCTAATTAGTAATACATTGATTTTTGATAAATTAATTTTTTTTATTTTTCCTTGTTTAAAAATATATTTTTTTTTTTTAATTATTTTTAAAGAAGCCGCATTTGAAAATAACTGATTATTTTCTAAATGCAAATCTTCAGGTTTATATATAAATATTTTGTGTCCTCTTTTTTGAGCTTCTTGTGCTAATACTAGTGAACTATCAGACTCGTGATGTAGTTTATCTAAAGGATCCATTTGAATTGCTATTTGCAATTTAACCATCTTTTTTTTGGAGTTTCCTTTGATATTTTTTTCGTCTAGGATCATCTTTCATTATGGCATGACTTACTACTTTTATAACTCCTTTAATTTCATTTGCGTGTTCTATAACTTTTTTTAATTCTTTTTTATCTTTAGATATTCCAATTATATATAAAATTCCATTAACAACTTCGAAATTATAATTTATTGAAGATACTTTTTTATCAGAAATAACTTTATACCTTATTTGTGTTTTAATTTTTACATCAATTAAATATTGTTTTATACCACCTTTATTTGTTACATCTATTTCATTAATAACTTCTCTAACTCCTAAAACTTTCCAAGATAATTTTACAGCATCTAATCTATGTTCGGGTTTTTTAACACTTCCTGTAAGTAAAACTCTACCTTCTACAACTTCTATTTCTACATTAATAAACATATTTATATTATGATTTAAAAATTCTTTATTTATTCCTGCATCAATCATCCCATCACTTATTGCTTCTTTAATACCTTTTTCTTTGACACTAGAAGATGTTATATTAACTGCTGCACAACTGCTGAGGACGATAAAAGTAAAAATTAATATAGTTATTTTTTTAATTTTTATATACATATTAAATATTATCCAATACTTTTAATTAATTTAGTATAAAAGAATTTTTTGGGTTTTTTAAAAATAATAGATAATAATTCTGATAAATCTTTAGTACTAAGTTTTTTTTTTCCGAAAGATATTATTTTTTTTAATTCATCATCTTTAATTTCTAAATTTTTTTTATTTTTTTCTTTTGGAGAAAGTATAATTGTAATTTCTCCTTTTAAATTATCATCAATATTTTTAAATTTATTAAGATCTCCTCTATAAAACTTTTCATAAATTTTTGTTAATTCTCTTGCAATGACACATTTTCTATTTCCAAAAACTGAAAACATGTCGTTTAGTGTTTTTTTAATTCTTTTTGGGCTTTCATAAAAAATTAATAAAGAATCAATATTTTTATAGTTATTTAATATTTTAATGCGTTTATTCTTTTTATTTGGAAGAAAACCAATAAATAAAAATTTGTCGGCTGGGAACCCAGATCCAACTAAAGAGGTAGTTACAGCGCTTGCTCCTGGTATAGGCGATATCTTAATTTTTTTTTTAATAGCTAAAGTTACTAATTTTATTCCAGGATCAGAAATAATTGGCGTTCCTGCATCAGTTACTAAAGCAACAGAATCTCCGTTTTCAATTTTTTCAATTACTGATAATAATTTTTCTTCTGATGTATATTCATGTATAGAAATAATTTTTTTTGATTTAATTTTATAAAAAGATAATAATTTTTTTGTTACACGAGTATCTTCACATGCAATTATTTTAGAATTTTGTAAAATTGTTAATGCTCTTATTGTTATATCCTTTAAATTTCCAATAGGAGTAGATACAATATATAAATCTGGAGGTAATAAGGTATTGTCAATTGTTAACATTTAATTTAGATATAGAATATGTGCTTAAAAAAAAATATCTATAAATTATATTTTAGACTAATTTGTTTTTCTTTAATATTTTTTTTTATTTTAACTAATTATTCATTTTCAGCAGTATTAACTGAGGAAGATATTAAATATATAGAATCTCAAACCAAAGATGATGATGAAAGTGATGAAGATTATATTCAATATGAAGATATAAAAAAGAAAAAAAAAAATACTCCATTTATTTTTTTTAATAAATCAAAAAAAAAAATAAAAAAAAAAGAAAGAAAATCAATTTACTGAAAAAGAAATAATAAAATCCGATAAACTAAAAATAGGCGTTCTTTTACCTTTGACTGGAAAATATTCTTATATTGGTCAATCTTTGTTAGATACGATGCAATTAGTTATTTATGAAAATAAAGATATTAATAGTGAACTTTTTATAAAAGATACAAAAGCAAATCCTAGTCTAGCTAAAAAAGCAACAAAAGAATTAGTTAATGAAGGAGTTGATGTTATTTTAGGTCCTTTTTTTTCACGATCATTAAAAGAGTCATTTAAAATAGCTAAATATAAAAATATTCCTATTATTTCATTTTCTAATGATTTTCATGTAAAAGATAGAGGCGTTTATGTTATGGGTTTTGAACCAGAGAAACAAATTAATAAAATAACGGAATATACAATAAAAAAAAAATATACAAGATTTGCAGCACTATTACCTAATACAAAATATGGTAAAAGAGTTTTAAATACATATAGAAAAACATTAAAAAAAAATAAATTAGAAATTAGTAAAGTAGAATTGTATGATTTTAATACTACAAATATAGAAAAAAACATTCAAAATTTAGTTGGTTTAGATAAAAATCCGCAAATTGAAATAGATGAAGAAACTGGTGAAAATCCAATTGAAAAATTTGATCCAGGATTTGATGTATTACTTTCAATTGAAACAGGTAATCTTTTAAGTGAAACAGTAGCTTTATTAACTTATTATGGTGTTGATTTTGCAAAAGTGAAGTTAATCGGCACTGGTGAATGGTATGTAGATAATATTGGAGCAGAACCAGGTTTATTAGGTGCATGGTTTGTTGCACCAAATCCAAAATTATGGAAAAATTTTAATAAGAAATTTTTTAAAATTTATAATTATGAACCTATAAGATTATCATCATTAGCGCATGATTCGTTGAAAAGTATAATAGAAATAATTAGTAAAAATGATAATTTGTATGAATTAAATTATAATGATTTTGAATCTACATATGGATTTACAGGTATAGATGGAGATTTTAAATTTTTATCTGATGGCACTGTTGAAAGAAAACTTTCAATTTTAGAAATTAAAGAAAAAAGTTTTAAAGTAGAAAAATTAGCTAAAAAAAAGAATTTTTAGTTAAAAAAATTTAAAAGTTTTTTAAAAGCAATGACCCTATGACTTATTTTGTTTTTTACTTTTTCTGGTAGTTCTCCGAAAGTTTTGTTATATCCTCTAGGTATAAACATGGGATCGTAGCCAAATCCTAAATTTCCTTTAGGAGGCCAAGTTAAAGTTCCAAAAACTTTCCCCATAAAAACTTTTTCTTCTTTTTTATTCCATGAAATAGCAAGTACAGATATATAGTAAGCTAATGGTTTTTTTTTATAAAGTAGCTCATTAATTTTTTTCATTGCCAGATTAAAATTTTTTTTTTTACCAGCAAATCGAGATGAAAAAATACCGGGCTTACCATGAAGTGAAGGAATAACTAATCCAGAATCATCTGCTATTGAAATTTTATTTGTTTTAATATTAACGTAACGTGATTTTTTTAATGCATTTTCAATAAAAGTTGAACCATCTTCTATTGGCTCTTTAAGTTTAAAATCTTTCGCTGTGTAAATTTTAGTATTTAATTTCTTTATAAAAGGTAGCATCTCTTTTATTTTACCATCATTGTGACTAGCAATTACAATGGACTTAATTTTTTTTTTGTTTTTTTGCATGGATATTGAACTTTATAAAAATTATCTTACATACAGTTTAATTATATTTATAACTTAAATATGGATAAAATAAAAAAAAATAAATTCGAACAATCAAATTCTATTAAAGATAAAAAAAAAAAAATTAAATATTAAAAATAAAGTAAATTCAAAAATTAATATTGAAACAATACAAAATGATTTAAAAAAAGCAAAAGATGATAGTTTAAGGCATCTTGCAGAAATTGATAATTTAAGGAAAAGATACGAAAAAGAAAGAGAAGATACTTTTAATTATGCTATTACAGAATTCGCAAGTGAAATTATATTAGTTCTTGATAATTTTACTCGTGTTAAAACTAGTATTTCTTTAATAAATAAAGAAGATAACCAAAAAGTAAAACCTTTAATAGAAGGAGTTGATTTAATTTTTAAAGATTTTCAATCTACTTTAGAAAAATTTAATATAAAAAAAATTGATAGTTTAAATCAAAAATTTGATCCAAATTTACACCAGGCTATTTCGGAAGAAGAAAGTAATGATAAACAAGAAGGTCAAATTATTAAAGTTATTCAAGAAGGTTATTTTATAAAAGATAGACTTTTAAGACCAGCATCAGTGGTAATAGCAAAAAAAAAAAAATAAATAAAATTAATTTTTTTTTCACCAAGGTCTTGTAGATAGTAATTATAATTCTTATATGGATATCAGTTAAATACTTAAGAAAGGAAAATAAATAAATGGGAAAAATTATAGGTATAGATCTTGGGACAACAAATTCATGTTTGTCTATTATGGATGGAAAAAGTGCAAAAATTATCGAGAATACAGAGGGAGCTAGAACAACCCCTTCAATGGTTGCTTTTACAAAAGATGGTAAAGAAACTTTAGTTGGGCAATCTGCAAAAAGACAATCTGTAACTAATCCAGAAAATACTTTATTTGCTATTAAAAGATTAATAGGAAGACGCATAGATGATAAAGAAGTTGAAAAAGATAAAGATTTAGTACCCTATAAAATTGTTTCAGGTGATAATGGAGATGCTTGGGTCGAAGCAGATGGAAAAAAATATGCGCCAGCACAAGTAAGCGCTTATATTTTACAAAAAATGAAAGAAACTGCTGAAAAACATTTAGGCCAAGAAGTAAAAGAAGCTGTTATTACTGTTCCTGCTTATTTTAATGATTCACAAAGACAAGCAACAAAAAATGCAGGTAAAATTGCTGGATTAGATGTAAAAAGAATTATAAATGAACCAACTGCTGCTGCTTTAGCTTATGGTTTAGATAAAAAAGATTCAGGAACTATAGCTGTGTATGATTTAGGTGGAGGAACATTTGATGTTTCAGTACTAGAACTTGGAGATGGTGTTTTTGAAGTAAAATCAACTTCAGGGGATACATTTCTTGGTGGTGAGGATTTTGATAATAGAATTATTGATTTTTTAGCTGATGAATTTAAAAAAACTAATGGTGTTGATTTGCGTCAAGATCCATTAGCAAAACAAAGACTTAAAGAAAGTGCAGAAAAAGCAAAAATAGAACTTTCAAATTCTGCTCAAACAGAAATTAATTTACCTTTTATAACTGCAGATAAATCTGGACCTAAACATTTAAATATAACTTTATCTAGATCAAAACTTGAATCTTTAGTTGAAGATTTAATCGAAAAAACAGTTAAACCATGTGAAGATGCTATTAAAGAAGCAGGTCTAAAACCAGAAGATATAAAAAGTGTTATTCTTGTTGGTGGTATGACAAGAATGCCAAAAGTTATAGAAACTGTTAAAAGAATTTTTGGTAAAGAACCTCATAAAGGCGTTAATCCCGACGAAGTAGTAGCAGCTGGCGCAGCAATTCAAGGTGGAGTACTTCAAGGTGATGTTAAAGATGTATTGTTATTAGATGTAGCTCCTTTAACTTTAGGTATTGAAACTCTTGGAGGCGTTTTTACAAAATTAATAGAAAAAAATACAACTATTCCAACTAAAAAAAGTCAAATATTCTCAACTGCAGAAGACAATCAATCTGCTGTAACTATTAGAGTATTTCAAGGACAAAGAGAAATGGCTGGAGATAATAAGTTATTAGGACAATTTAATCTTGAAAGCATACATCCTGCACCAAGAGGAATGCCACAAATTGAGGTAACTTTTGATATTGATGCAAATAGCATTTTAAATGTTTCTGCTAAAGATAAAGGAACCAATAAAGAACAAAAAATAACTATTAAAGATTCAGGAGGATTGTCTGAAGAAGAAATAGAAAAAATGGTTAAAGATGCAGAAAAACATGCAGATTCTGATAAGAAGAAAAAAGAAACTGTAGAACTAAAGAATCAAGCAGATGCATTAATTCATGCTACAGAAAAGAGTATAAAAGAACATGGATCAAAAATTAGTGCAGAAGAAAAGAAAAAAATCGAAGTAAGTTTAGAAGCACTAAAAAAAATTAAAGACACTGATAATAAAGAAGAATTAAAAGCAAAAATTGATGCTTTAACTCAAGATTCTATGAAACTTGGAGAAGCAATTTATAAAGAAGCACAAGAAAAAGCTCAAAAAGAACAAAAAAATCCACAAACTAAAGGAACTGAATCTAAAGGGGATAAAAAAAGTTCTAGTGGTAAAAAAGAAGAGAAAGTTGTGGATGCTGAATTTGAAGAAGTAAATAAAAAAGATAATAAAAAATCAGCCTAACCCTTCATTTCTTTAGTTCAACTTCCTATATACATAATTATGTCTAAAGAAGATTATTATGAGACTTTAGGAATAAATAAATCATCAACCGATGATGAGATAAAAAAAGCCTATAGAAAAAAAGCTATGAAGTATCATCCTGATAGAAATGCAGGAGATGCAAAAGCTGAAAAAGAATTTAAAAAAATAAATGAAGCTTATTACATTTTAAAAGATAAAGAAAAAAAATCACAATATGATCAATTTGGCCATCAAGCATTTGAAAATGGAGGAGCTGGTTTTAAAGATTTTAATTTTAGTGGTGGAGGATTTTCTGATATTTTTGAAGAAATGTTTGGTGATTTTGATGAAGATGTAGGAGGTATATTTGGTGGTGGCAGAAGAAGAGGTAATAGAACAAATTCAAAGGAATATGGGTCAGATTTAAGATATGATATGGAAGTTTCTTTAGAAGAAATTTTTTCAGGAAAAAAAATTGTTATTCATGTTCCAACCAAAGTTAAATGTGAAAATTGTAGTGGTAAAGGACATGAATCTGGTTCAGAGCCAGAAAAATGTCCATCTTGTGAGGGGCATGGTGCAGTACGCGCTTCTCAAGGGTTTTTTACAATTCAACAAACATGCCCTGATTGTAGAGGAGCTGGACAAGTAATAAAAAATCCATGTAATGATTGCAGTGGATCTGGAACAGTTGATAAAAAAAAAAGTTTATCAGTAGAAATTCCAGCGGGAGTAGAAGATGGAAATAGAATAAGGTTATCTGGAGAAGGGGAAGCAGGATATCAAGGAGGCCCTTCTGGTGATTTGTATATTTTTATAAAAGAAAAACCTCATAGTATTTTTAAAAGAAACGCAGAAAATTTATATTGTAAAGCACCAATTCCTATGATTACAGCTATTTTGGGAGGTAATATAGAATTGCCTACTTTAGATGGATCAGTTGTAAAAGTTAAGATACCTCCAGGCACTCAATCTGGTAATAATTTTCGTTTATCAAATAAAGGTATGCCTAAAATCAGGCAAAGAGATAAAGGAGATTTATTTTTAGAAGCTTTTGTTGAAACTCCTACTAATTTATCAAAAAACCAAAAGGATTTATTAAATAAATTTAATGATGATAAAAATCAAAAAACTATAAGTCCTCAATCAGAAAGTTTTTTTGATAGATTAAAAGATCTTTGGTCTAAAAAATAATATAGAATAATAATTATGAAAAAAATTAAATTAGCTTTAGTTGGTTGTTCTGGAAGAATGGGTCAACAAATAATTAAAGAAATTGAAAATTTTAAAAATATTGATTTAGTTGCTGCAATTGAAAAGAATAATTCATCTTTTCTTAATAAAAAAATAAAAGGAATTAAAGTAACTAGTGATAAAGAAATAGCTTTTGAAAAAGCAGATACAATTATAGATTTTTCAACACCAGAAAGTACTTTAGAAACTTTAAAATATGCTGAAAAATTAAAAAAAAAATTAATAATTGGAACGACAGGTTTAAATAATAATCAAATAACAAAAATAAAAAAAACTTCAAAAAAAATAGCAATTGTTTTTGCACCAAATATGAGTATTGGAGTTAATTTATTAATTGGGCTTGTAAAGCAAACCTCTAATATTTTTTTTAATAATGAAACCTCTGTAGAAGTTTTAGATATTCATCATAAACATAAAAAAGATGCACCTTCAGGAACTGCAATTGCTCTTGGAAAAGCAGTTGCTGATGGAAAAAATTTTAATTTAAAAAATAAATCAACTTTAAAACCTAATAAAAAAAGAAAAAAGCAAAATGGAAAAGTGAATTTTTATTGTAAAAGACAAGGCAACGTAGTTGGAGATCATTCAGTTATTTTTACAAATAAAGAGGAAGAGATTGAATTAAAACATAGAGGATTTAATCGTTCTATTTATGCTATAGGAGCAATTAAATCAACAATTTGGCTAAATAATAAAAAAAAAGGTTTTTTTTATATGTCTGACATTTTAGGAACTAGTTGATTTATTTACTATATAGATTCCAAGTATTATAAAAAAAAATCCTAAGATTTGATTAAAATTTAAAAATTCATTTAAAAAAATATATCCCCATATGACAGCAACAAAAGGGGTAATAAAATTAACTGTGGAAGTAAATGCTGCACCAGTTAATTTAATTAATTTAAAAAAGATTAATCCACCTATTGCTGTATTCAATACACCTAAAATAATACCAAAAATTATACTTTGATTTGTTGGCGATGCATTTAAAGGATCTTCAAAAAAGAAAACAAAAGGTAGTAAAATTACACAGGCAAAATAAGTGGATCCAGTTAATAAATATAATGGATTAAAATTAGGAATTTTTCTTGCATAAATAGTAGCTATTGCAAAACTTATGGTTCCTAAGACTACTGCATAATGTGGAAATAAATTAATATTATTATTTGAAATAATATCTAAAAGAAAAAATAAACCAATAAAGCCTAAGAAAATTCCTAAAAAAGTATAAAAATTTATTTTTTCTTCTTTAACAAAAAAGTATGCTAAAAAAACAGTTGTAATAGGCATAAGACCCATAATGATTCCTGTAACATTGGTATTAATGGACATTTCAGCCCAACTTACTAAGAAAAAAGGAAAAGCATTTCCAAGTATAGCTATTGCAAAATAATTAATAATATCGTTTTGTTTTATAGGCAATTTTATTTTTTTTATTTTTAAATAAATAAACAAACAAAAAGCTGCAACTGTCATTCTCAATAAAACGGCAGTTAATGGTTTTAATGAAAGCACAGTATATTTAATAAAAAGAAAAGAACTTCCCCAAATTATCCCAAGTAAAAAAAGTAAAATAAAACTTAGGAGACTTTTATTAATTTGGTACATTTATTTTTGCATAATTAAAATGATATTTTTTTAAAGCTTTTTTTAAAGATCTTACAACAGCTATTTTTTCTTGATGTCGTAAAAAAGAACCTATAACTATAGATTTATTTTTTGAAGATATTTTTAATTTACTCATCTCATTTTTTAATTTACTTAAATGAATTTTTAACCAATTAGCATCTAAATAACAAGTTTTTAAAATTTTTTTTGAATCATAGTATTCAACTATTAATTGATTTTTAGTTAAAATTAAAATTTCTTTTTTTTTCCCACTTTTAAAATTTATTTTAAAGAAAATATAAACTAATAAAACATCGAGTCCAAAAAAACCAAATACAGGCCAAGCTCCATTTTTCATAAACATTAAACCCGCGATAAAACTGATTATTGTTAAAACTAACATAAGTATAATGAAACCAGTTTTATTTAAGCTTCTATAGGGGTATAAAGTTATTTTGTATAATTTATTATTTTTAGTAAACATCTTTATATAAAAAAGATTTAGCTTAATATATTTTTAAAATAAAAAAATGATTATTCATATTTTATTAATAAAAAATTTTTATAACCATATAGGATCTCTTACATTTGTAAGTCCATTAATAAAATATAAAAATTTTTTAAAAGATAAAGGTTATAAAATAAAATTTTTTTATAAGATAACCGATGATTTTTTTGATTGTGATTTTTTATTAATTGAAAAAAAATTTTTTAATAGTTTATCTTATAAAGACAAAAAAAATTTTTTACAAAAAATTAAAAATTTAAATAAAAAAATAAAAAAAATCTATGTAGATACATCAGATAGCACAGGCCAAATAGAAAAAGAAAGTTTAATAATTTTCGATAAATATTGGAAAGGACAAATTCTAAGAAATATAAATTTATATAATTCTATTCATTATGGTGGAAGATTTTTTACTGATTTTAATAAAAATTATTTTAAAATTAAAGATACAAAAGAATTAAAAAGCGAAAAGATTGATAGAAAACTTTTGTTGAAAAAATTGGAAGTTTCGTGGAATATGGGTTTAGTAAATTTTGACTTATTTTCTCCTTTTTATCATAAATTACATTCATTTTTAAAATCCAGATTTTTTTTTAAAGATCCAAAAATATATAATTTAAATTTTTCAAAATCAAAAGATGTAACGTGTAGATTGTCTTTAAATTATCACAGAGAAACAGTTAAGTTTCAAAGATTAAAAATCAAATCTTTACTTGAGAATATTACTGTTACTAAAAGAATTAGTAGATTTAAATATTTTAATGAATTAAAAATATCTAAAATATCAGTTTCACCATTTGGTTGGGGTGAAATATGTATTAGAGATTTTGAAACTTTTATTTGTAATTCATGTTTAATGAAGCCGGATATGTCTCAAATTAATACATGGCCAAATTATTACTTAAAAAATAAATCATATATTTCATTTAACTGGAATATGAATGATTTCGAAAATTGTTTAAGTAAAATTTTAAATAATAATAATAAAATTAAAGAAATTTCGGATTATGGTAAAAATTTATATAGTAAATTTAATTTAAATAAGGAAGCAGCTAATATTTTTGTTAATAGGTTTTCAGAGCTTATAAATAAATAATATTTATATTTTTGATTGAAAATATTTTACTGTTCTTGTAAGTCCATCATTTAAATTTATTTTAGGCTCCCATTTTAGTTTAGTTTTAGCTAATGAAATATCAGGCTTTCTTTTAATTGGGTCATCCATTGGTAATTTTAAAAAAATGATTTTTGATTTACTATTTGTTAATTTTTTTATTTTTTTCGCAATATTAAAAATATTAAGTTCTTGAGGATTTCCTAAATTTACTGGGCCGGTAAAATTATCTTTAGAATTCATTAGTTTTATTAATGCATTGATCATATCATCTACATAACAAAAAGACCTAGTTTGTGTACCTTTTCCATAAATTGTTAAATTTTTATTTTTAATACATTGAATTATAAAATTTGAAATAACACGACCATCATAAAAATCCATTTTTGGTCCATAGGTGTTAAATATCCTAGCAA
>MDSY01097813.1_pt1 | contig 19455 bp, 14 predicted proteins | sample 811131 | NCBI WGS metagenome assembly MDSY01 (sample SAMN05326643, study PRJNA326480) | marine metagenome | isolation source: seawater | place: Atlantic Ocean: South West | collected 2010
AGGGGGGCTTGGGGTGAAGTGAATCATTCACTTAGGTGGCCAACTCAGATAGTATACAACAGCTAGGCGGGTACAAAAAATACGATACTCACGTTTATGCTGTCGCCACCGCCGCGTCCGCCGCCTCCCCTTCTCTGTGCATCCTCTCCAGCTCCGCGCCATGCATGTCGTCCAGTCTCTGCACCGCCCACAGCCACAGCACCACGATCACTGAGTGGGCGAACATCAACGTCGGAAGCGCGGCGACGATCGTGCCGCACATTATCAACAAACCCTGTTGCATGAACGACCCGCCTGTTTTTCCAACCTGCGCGCCGAGCACGTCCACCGCCGCCTTCCCCTTCGTCCGGCTCTCGTCATCCAGCGTGATGTACACCATCTCCTCCGCGGGTTTGAACAGGCTAAATTTAGCAGCGCGTTCGATGACGTACAAAATCGACCCTCCCCACACTAGCAGCGGAAGCATGCTAGATGTTTGCACCAAGCACCCCGCCTTGGCCATCCAAATCGAGGCGCCGAAAAATGCCCACCCAAGGAACATAGCTGATTTGGGAGTCACACCCAACGTACCAGCCCACCCAAGCTTCTTGAACAGCCAAGGCGCGGCCAACATCAATATACAAGTCAGCGCACCGCTCATGAGCTGTACGTCACCCATGAACGCGGAGTACGCTTGAGGGGACGGGTGGAGGATTCTCAATTGCCCCTTCCAGGCGACTTGGAACAGGATTGAACTCAACCCTTGACTGACTGACATGATCGCCAGGCAAAACACTTCCGGCTTTTTCATCACGAAGTTCAGCGCGTCGAATAAACCGGTTTTGGGTTTCTTCGGTTTCTTGCCCGCCAACACGCGCTCCGCGTTCAGGGTTTTCAAATCAACCGAGTCACTGACCGCCTTTTCGGACGCGAGTCTCACCGCTTCGGCACCCGCGCCGCCATCCGCTAAGTGTTTTTGTCTCATGATATACGCGTGCGTCCCCGCGATCATCGCGCCGCAGCACATCACTATTGTCATCAAGAATCGTAACTTAACCGCCCATACCTGGTCTGGCGCAACATCAGGTTGCCAGGTTCCACTGACCCATTTCGTGATCGCGCCTGACGTGGCTTGCGCAAGGTTCGCCCCGACGCCGAGCAGGGGATAAATAATCGCAGCATCCTGAAGTCGCGTGGTTTCGTTCGCCATGCCCCAGAATAAAAGACTGAGAATAACGTCACCCCATAGTTCTGAACTGACGTAAAACAGGGAGTACACCCAGTTTGTTAAAACAGCTACGCCGCCTGCGAGGCCAGTGGGGAGCTTTAAAACGAGCTCTGCGGCCGCGGCGGTGGGGTGAAGCGCCGCAGCGTTGGGATACAAAAATACCGTGAAGATTCCAAAAAACGCCATGAACGTTCCTAGAAACACGTAAAATATCTTCTCCCGGCCCCATCGCTGCGAGAACTTAGCGAACACCCCGACGAACACGAAACTCATGGGAAGCACCGCGTACACGGTGAGGTACGGGATTTGCTCCGCCCCCCCGAACGCGGTGACCACTAACGTATCCTTCAGCGCGTCTAACAAACCATTCGCGAGCGCCATCCAGAAAAACATCGAAGCCATCGGGATGAGCTGGCCCCACAGGCCCTTCATCGGTAAGAGCAGCTTTTGTACTGGGTTGAGGGGTGTGGCGGAGTCACCAGGACTGGTGGGAGATGCCGCGTACACCACGAGGGCATCGCCGCGGCTCTGAAGCGCACGCCTTTGAACGTCACCCGCTCCGTGGTTCGAAAAAGCGCCGCCGCTCGCTCCGCCGCTAGGTTTCCCTCCCGCCGCGCGCGTCACGACCGCACGGATGGATGGACGAACGGATCGAGCTGTGGCTCTGTGCGGCACTGCCATAGTGTGACGCTGAGCCGTCAGCGCACGTGCGCCATTCGCATTCCACCGTGAACGTGTCGTCGACGCGCCGTCAGCGGCACGCGGCAGCGCCGTGTGGGCGATGGATGATGAAACCATCGCGGTGCAGGTCAAGCACGCGGCACCTGCGCTCGCCTAACGACGCTAGTTCGAGGCACGCAAACCGAAACCGACGAGACTACCAAATGCTGTCACGCGCAAAATACGCGAATGAGCCGACGGTGCTGCGATGCGCACACGGTGTGCACGAGATGGCGTCTGCGGAGAGCAGAAATATCGTTTTTCAAAAAGCGGCTGAAAAGTGCTGCAGAAATGACCTCGGACGTGCCGGCGCCGATGCTTTTCACGCGTTTCATGTGACGTCGCTTTTTCTTATCCCTGCTGCGACGGCGTCCATTCGTGCGTGCGTCTGTGTGCCGGCTCGAACGACACTTTCAACCTTACGCGCCGTCTGATGTCTTACGCCGTGGGAGCATCCGACGCCATGGGTCTGCGCCAGGCGGTCGTGGGCGCGCTGCGCGTTGGCGCGCGTAGTGGCTGCGTGCGTCGCGCCACCACCGCCGTTCGTGCGTCGGTTTCCCACCGATCGGCAACCTTCACCGGTGCCCGCAACACTCAACGCGTGTTGTTGTTCCCCAGGGTTTTGACACGCCCGTTGTCCTCCTTCGCCGCTGGTGCCGCGGACGTGGAATCCGCGGACCCCGTCGCTTTGACCGCTGCCACGGACGCTGCGGCGGAACAAGGCTTGGTCGTCCGAGCCATCAAGGAGAAAAAGAAGAATGGCGAGGCGAGTAAGGCGGACGTGGACGCCGCCGTCGCGAAGCTTTTGGAGCTGAAAGCAGCGGTGACTGCGTTAGAGAACCCAGGTGCAGTGGTCGAGGAGAAAAAGAAAGGCTCTGACACGAAACCCGACAAGTCAAAGGATGACAAGAAAGCCGGCCAGGATGTCGGCGTCACCCCAAAGAGCGAAGATTTCGGCCGATGGTACCTGGACGTGATTCGCGAGTGCGAGCTGGCGGATTACGGCCCGGCGAGGGGGACGATGGTGATCCGTCCGTACGGGTTCGCGCTTTGGGAGGGTATTCAACAATGGATGGACGCAAGGTTCAAGGAATCAGGTGTTGAAAATGCATATTTTCCCCAACTCATTCCGTACTCGTTCATCACGAAGGAAGCGTCGCATGTCGAAGGTTTTGCGCCGGAGTTAGCCGTAGTGACGCAAGGCGGAGGCAAGGAGTTAGAGGAACCATTGGTCGTCAGACCCACCAGCGAAACCATCGTGAACCACATGTTTTCGCAGTGGATTCAGAGCTACAGAGACCTGCCGCTGTTGATGAATCAGTGGGCGAACGTGCATCGCTGGGAGATGCGCACGCGACCGTTCATCCGCACCCTGGAGTTTCTGTGGCAAGAGGGACACACGGCTCATGCGACGCCTGAAGAGGCGGAAGCCAAGGCGATCGAGATGGTCAACGTTTATGCTGAGTTTGCGGAGACGATCGCAGCTATGCCTGTTGTGGTTGGGCGAAAGTCCGCCGTTGAATCGTTCGCTGGTGCGAACCGCACGTACACGATCGAGGCGATGATGGGGGACAAGAAGGCGCTTCAAGCGGGTACTTCGCACAATTTAGGCGACAACTTTGCGAAAGCGTTCGACACCGTGTTCCTTGATGAGACCGGTACGAAGCAGTTCGTGCACCAGAGCAGCTGGGGGGGGTCCACAAGGTTGATCGGGGGGATCATCATGACGCACGGGGACGACACGGGGTTGCGGTTGCCCCCGAAATTGGCGCCGGTGCAAGTCGTGGTTGTGCCGATCGCGCAGAAAAATAAGGATAAAGAAACTGTGGCGTCCGCGGCGGCGGATATTGTTAGTACATTAAAAGCCGCCGGCATCCGCGTGAAACTCGACGACGACACGCGTAACTCCCCCGGCTGGAAGTTCAACTTTTGGGAAATGAAAGGCGTGCCGATTCGCATCGAAGTGGGGCCGAAAGACGTGGAGAAGAACACGTGCGTGGTGGCGCGGCGGGACAAACCAGGGAAGGAGGGCAAGGAGTTTGGCGTATCGGTGGAGGCTGGGTCGCTGGTTGAGAAGATCGAGTCGACGTTGGATGAGGTCCAAGCCAGTTTGTTGGTGGAGGCGAAAGCGTTCAGAGATGCGAACATCGTGGATGTCACTAGCTATGATGAGCTCAAGGCTGCTATCGTGGACGGGAAGTGGGCCAGGGGCGGGTGGGAAGGCTCTGACGAACAAGAGAAGGAAATCAAAGAAGAAACCGGGGCGACGATTCGGTGCTTTCCTTTTGACCAGCCAAGTGGGGAACACACGTGTCTCATGACTGGGGTTAAAGCCAAGGAAGTGTGCATCTTCGCCAAGAGCTACTAAGGGTCAGAGTGCCTGTCTATTTAATCTACTGAATATACATTACAACCCGAACAACACGACAACTCGACAATACGATGATAAAACTTCTTACGCGGCGACTGCAGCAATCGCAGCTGCTGCGGCGAGCCCTAAACTGAACCCCGAAGACGGCGCGTCTGAAGTATCAGTAGTGGTGGTCGCCGTGTACGTCGTTCCTGCGTGTTCCGGGACTTCGTACCCGTCGAAGCACGGGCAGAACAAGTCGTAATCCAGGGAGTAGGATTCGCCGAGCTGAACGTTTTCGGTTGAAGCGTCGCATTTACGCGTCCCCGAGGCGTATAAAGTTTTGCACTCGGCCACGGACTCTACTGGCCCGAAACACCCTAAAAGATACGGCGGTTTGAGTTGGACGTGGTAGTGGTACACACTCGTATCCGGGTCTATGCCGAAATCTGCGTACGCGGGAACAGACCCGGTGTGTCCTCCGCACGCGTCTAAATCTGTAGGTTGCGTTCCGGTGTCTTCGTTCCGTCCGTAAAGCGCCCTGCCATCTAACATCACGCCCACCAAAGGACTGTGCCCCGTAGCATCTGGGTCGTACAAACACACAGGGTCCGTGTGGTGGTGGTACGGCAATGCGTGCCCTCCGCATTCGTCCATGAACAGCTCATCCCGGACGGAGTTGGACGGGCAGCTGTTGTACAAGCCGGCTTCGCAGGTCCCGACGTCCATCCCTCCGGGGCAGTACCCGGAGTACGTTCCGGATGATAAACAAGGGTACGGAGGTCGCGTGTCTCGGGTGGTGGTCGCAGTGGGACCTGAACCGAACCCCGCTTCGAACGGCCTGTAAACAAGCTTCTCCGCGGTGGTGTACCCCACCGCGCCGAGTAACGCGGCACCGGAAGGGACGGTCGTGACGCTTGGGATTGATGCGGTGAATATCGTTCCGCTAATCAATCCCGTCTCGGCACTGAACGACAACGACGTCGCGGCTTCCACAGTGGGGAACACCGCAGCTCCGAACACCGCGGTAGCCACGACCGCACACGAAGCCACGCGATACGAAAGAGCCATCTTGTGGAAGGAAAGGGGGGAGGCGGGAGCGTGTGATAATGAGTGAGTGTCGTTGTTGAATGAATCCCATGGATGTCGAACGCTTTTTCCGAAGCAAGTTTCGTAAAATTCTCTGCACTTGAAAGGCAAGAACCGATCAGTTGACCATTTATATGTTTGAAATACGCTTGATCACAAATTATTACCGATCAAATTGATCGCAAAAAGCCGCGGCTGACTTTTTTGCGTTTTTGAGGCCAAGTCCCCCTTTTGGGTGTGAGGAATCGGGGTGTTCCTCATTGCGTGCGCGCGGCGCCGGTGCCTCGTGTTGATTCACACCTTTGTTTGGATTTTTGCAGAGCTCACGCACCATGGCGTCCACGCGCGCCGTGCTCCAGGTGTTCGAGAAGTACCAGAAGGACCGCGTCGCGTTCGTGCAGACGGTCGCGGAACTGGCGACGCGTCCGCAAAACATCGAACCCATGCAAAGCGCGGGAGTCATGGCGTTGTTACGACCGCTGCTGTTGGATAACGTGCCCAGGTACGTCGAGGTGTTTAGGGTGTTGAGCACCACGCGCGCGCATGAACGAAAAATGACACGTAAAGGGAACGCGCGACCTTAGCCGGTCCACGATCCGAGGCTGCCATTCCTCGGCCATCTCATTCGCGGCCCATAAATGGCACAATCACGACTGCCCCGATTCTTTCCCCCGGTTCCACCGTATCTCGCTAACCGTCTTGCCCTCATCTTTACGTCATCGCCTCACCCTCCATAACACTCCACGAACCACAGCATCCAGCAATCCGCCGCGATCGCCCTGGGCCGCCTTGCGAACTACTCCGACCACCTCGCCGAGGCTGTGGTGAGCAACGAGATCTTACCCCAACTCGTTTATTCACTCTCCGAGCAAAACAGATTTTATAAACAAGCCGCGGCGTTCGTGCTGCGGGCGGTGGCGAAGCACAGCCCGCCTCTTGCGCAGGCAGTGGTGGATTCCGGGGCGCTAGATGCGCTCGTACAGTGCCTGGAGGAGTTCGACCCCGGTGTCAAGGAATCTGCAGCCTGGGCGCTCGGGTACATCGCGGGGCACAATTCAGATTTAGCATCGATGGTGGTGGAAGCGGGGGCGGTGCCGCTGCTGGTGCTGTGCGTACAGGAGCCTGAGTTGAGTCTGAAGAGGATTGCGGCGAGTAGTTTGAGTGATATCGCGAAACACAGCCCTGAGCTGGCGCAGAGCGTAGTGGACGCCGGCGCAGTGGCATACTTAGCCCCCCTCATAGTCTCCCCCGACGCTAAATTGAAACGGCAAGTCTGCGCCGCGCTCGGGCAAGTCGCCAAGCACTCCGTGGATCTGGCCGAAGTTGTCGTGGAGGCCGAGGTGTTCCCTGCGATTTTGATGTGCCTCAAGGACGTTGATGGGTTTGTGCGGAAGCATGCCTGCACGATGATCAGAGAAGTCGCTAAACATACTCCAGAATTAGCCCAGCTTATCGTCAGTAACGGAGGCGTCGCCGCCTTGGTGGATTATGTTGAAGAATCCGAGTCGAACAACCGGTTGCCCGGAATAATGGCGCTCGGGTACATCGGGGCTTTCTCTGAGACGCTGGCCACTGCTGTTGTCGCCGCGGACGGCATCGGACCGTTATTCGCCGCGCTTTCGGAAGAGCCTGAAGATCATGTCAAATCCGCGTCCGCGTGGTCACTGGGGCAAATCGGAAGGCACACGCCGGATCACGCCAAGGCTGTTGCTGATTCCGGCGCTTTATCAAGATTGGTAGCGGTGGGCGCGTCTCGTCGCTCGTCCGATGACCTCCGATCAAAGTGCGCACGTGCGTTGAGGTTCATCATCGAGAAGCTGACTGACTTACGTGCGTTAGACCGAACGTTACAAGAACCTGGGCTTCCCCCAGAAGTGTGCAAGTTTGTGGTGCACCAGATTTCGAAAGTGCTGCCGAACGACCCGCAGGGACGGCACGACTTCGTGGCGACCGGCGGGCTCGCCGCGTGCCAAGCCCTGGACGCCCGCTCCGGGTCCGCGCTCAAGGAGTACGTCGACGTGATAAAGTCGTGCTACCCGGAGGAGATCGTGCGGTACTACTCCCCGACGTACGGCACGGAGCTGCTGGAGAAACTGGAAGTCACGGCGTGATGGGTGAGGCGAGAGGAAATTATGCAGCGTGTAAAAGAACTTTATTTCTTTGTTTGCGCAAGTCGTACGCTTCTTTTCGTATAGGTATCTTCTGATTTTATTCATTACACCATCTCTTTTCATATCTACCCTTCACTAGTTACGACTACCCTCACTCGTTCGTCTCTACGCGGCGAGGATGATGTTGTTGATGGGGATGCTGTGGAGAGTTGGGAGGGAGAGGTTAGTGAACTGATTTTCCAAAAACCAAACAAAAAAGCACTCGGGGTGTCGAAGGATCACGATCCACTGATTGCGCTCGCGATCCACCGCCTGAACGATCGAGTAGCATGACGAACAAGGACATCACCGTGGTGTCGTGACATCCCATGCTCGTCACGGCACACCCGTGAAACAGCCACGTGGAATTTTCGTTACAAGCGCTCATCGCGGGCGTCTCGATCGGGGGCCGCGGGAGGAAAACCTTTGGGCATTTGATTGGCATTGCGAATGCGCCGATCGACTGGCCTATTCGCAACCACGTGTTCAGTTATGAAACACTAGGGATACGTACAAGATGAGCTTCACGAAGAACCCCACGAACCCCATGACGATGAACCCCAGCCCTGTACGCGTGGCGATCTTGCTGAACTCCTTGCGATCGGGCTTGGTGCACTTCCGCACGAGCCGGTACGAATCCTTGGCGAATTCCTTCACCGGCTTGATGGCGATGTCCGCGACTTCCATCTTGGGTGTGTGTTGAGATCGAAAGACTAACGGTGGCTCGACTCTGGAGCGGGAAGGACACGAACGACGACGTTACGTGTGCGACAGCGAGTGACGCGACAGACGGGTGTTTCCTCCTCAACACAAGGGGGACTCGATTGAAAAAGGCACGGTCGCGTCACAAAACTCCCTCGGCTCAAAGCTGATGGATTCGACAAATCAGAGCTCGAGGAACACGCGGCGGACAAAACGAAGCCTGCAGAAACCCGGTGGTCATTGTTGACACGCGCGCACGCCCCTCACGATGGCTAAAACACAGATACTGCTTCTCCTGGTCGCCACAGTCCTGGCGACCGTCTCCGCGGAGGTGTACTTCGAAGAGAAATTCGACGGTACGTTTGAATGACATGAGTGTGTCTACGATCGATCGGGTTGTTCTAGACGTCGCGTCGCTTTTCGGGGAAACAAGATGAAAGCTTTCATAATCTTTCTGATCGTCACGTCCACTCCACTGACCTCCCCCACCCCCATCACCCAATAAACCCAGACTCCTGGACCGACCGCTGGGTGGTTTCCGACTGGAAGACGGACGAACGCACGAACGGAAAGTTCGAGCTAACCGCCGGGCAGTGGTACGGCGATGCGCAAAGCGACCGAGGCATCCAAACAAGCCAAGACGCGCGTTTTTACGCCGCGTCGGCAGATATGGGCAAAGCTTTTTCCAACGAAGGCAAGACCTTGGTGTTACAGTTCTCCGCGAAACACGAACAGAAGCTGGATTGCGGTGGCGGGTACATTAAGCTGTTACCAGGGTCTGTGGACCAGAAAAGCTTCGGCGGCGATACGCCGTACGCGATAATGTTCGGGCCCGACATTTGCGGCACCGCCACGAAACGCACGCACGTCATCTTCACGGACAAGGCTGGAAAGAACCTGTTAACTAAACAGAACATTGCGTGCGAAACGGATGAGCTGACGCACGTGTACACGTTAATAGTGCACGCCAACAACACGTACGAGGTCCTGATTGATAATGAGGAGAAGTCGGCCGGCGACCTGGAAGAGCACTGGGACTTTTTGCCTCCCAAAACGGTGAAGGACCCCGATGCGAAAAAACCCGAGGACTGGGACGAACGCGCCACGATCCCGGACGAAACCGACGAGAAACCGGAGGGTTATGACGATATCCCCGAGACCATCGCCGATCCTACAGCTACAAAACCCTCCGACTGGGGCGACGAGGATGACGGCGAGTGGGAAGCGCCTACTATTAAAAACCCCGAGTTCAAAGGCCCGTGGCGCCAGAAACAAATCGACAACCCTGATTTCAAGGGAATCTGGACCGCGCCTGATATCCCCAACCCCGAGTACACCGCTGATGACACTCTGTACAAGTTCGACGACTTGCGGTACGTCGGGTTCGAGCTGTGGCAAGTCACCGCGGGGTCGGTTTTCGACAACGTGCTTGTCACGGACGACGCCGAGTACGCGCGCGCGTCGGCGGAAATATTCCTGAAAAACTCCAAACACGCCGAGCGGAAAATGTTCGAAGAAGTCAAGGCCAAGAAGAAGGAAGAGGACGATCTGGAGGCGAAGCGGTTACAGGAAGAAGCCGAAGCGTCGGGGGAAGGGGACGACTTCGGGGACTACGACGACTCGGAGCGCGACACGCTGAGAGACGAGCTGTGAAAATCTTTTGCGGAAGGAAGAAAATTACTAATCCTTCTCTCAACCTGTCTTCGGAAGAAGCGAGCGCGTAGACTTTGTTCTAATGACCAATATGATCGTGTTACATTCTATTATTCGCGCCTACCTCACACTTACTCGCAACGTATACGTTCTTCCCCTTGTTTACTCGCCGATGCCGAAACAGCCGCGGATGGTGAACGGCTTGGGCTCTTGCTTGATCTCGGGCTCCTGTTTGATCTCGGGTAAACTCTCCTCGCGCTTGATCCGCTTTGAACTCAGCGGATCCGCGCATGCTGCTTTGCACTACGCGCAGTTGTATTTTACCTTGCCGTGCGGGCAGGGGGTGCACGCCGCGCAGGTGCGTTTCAGCTTGCCGTGAGGACAGGGGTTGCACTCCGCGAAGCTGCGTTTCTCCCTCCCGTGCGAGCATCGCTTCTTCCCCATGATCTCCGCGCGACCACCAAGTCGTGCCTCTTCACGCGCAGCGCCCCTCGTTGTGAAAGCCACGACTTTTGCGTCTTCCGATATTTGTCGTGGCCCAAGTTTCTCGGACGGGCCGACGCGACAAAGGAAGGAGGTGACCGGTCACGGAACGAAAGTTATTAATACACAGACCCTAAACTAAAACCTGTTCCCCACTTCTTTCGTGCCAACCTCGGTCATGCGCGCTACGTGTACCCGCCCGTCCACTTCGCGGAACGTGATATCCGCCTTGACGGCGTGGCCTTTCCCGTGAGCATCCGCCAGAGCGTCGCGCCACGCGACCGCCGCCGCCGAGCCCGGTTTCCCGAAATCGTTCCCCCACACCCAAACCAAGTTCAACGGCACACCGTTACCGACCATCTTCCGGAACCCTTGTGCCAACACGATGAGCCCCTTCTCCCCGATCCCGTTACACCTCAAGTCCAGTTCTAGCAACGAACGCGACTCCCCGAGCGCCTCCGCGATCAAAGCGGCGCCCGCGTCGCCGAGTTTATTTTTCTCCAAATTCAAACTTTTCAATTTTTTATTCACCCGCAACGCGCGCGCGATGTGCGCGCCTCCTAGCTCATCCACCTTGTTACACCGGAGATCCAGGGACTCCAACGTGTTGTTATAACACAGCCCGTACGCTACGAACGTCTCCAACCCAGGAGTGCTTTTCAAACCCCACTTTCCGCACTTGAAGTGCGTCAAGGTTTTGTTCGCGCCCAGCATGCGCGCCGCGGGCCAAGCATGTTCGTCCGCTACCGAAAACTCCCGAGGCGCTTCTAAGCTGAACCAGCGCAAAGTTGTGTTGCTCTCGCTGATAGCGCCGCACAAAGCACTTAAAGCTTTCAGCCCCAAACTAGATGACTCCAAGTCCAAACGCGTGAGCGTGGTGTTCATGCGCAACGCGTTTGCCAACGCGGCGCCGCCCGCGCACGTCAACGGGTTGCGCGACACGTCCAAGTTTTGTAAGTTGGTCTGTTGAGTCGAAGTCCCATCCTCTGCTTCCAGCACCCTTGCAAGCGCAATACACCCAACCGGCCCGATTTCGTTACCTCGCAAGTTCAGGGTTGAGATGTTTTTATTCGCACACAGCGTCTCCGCCAGTGCCGCCGCCGCGCCGTCGCTCAATTCGTTGTACGAAAGATCCAACTCTCGAACCGGTAAGTCGTGTTCTACGCGAAGCGCGTGTGCCAGCGCAATGGCTTGTGCATCGCTGACCCTTTGTTCGAACAAGCGAGGCGCGTTTCCGTTGAGCTTGATGTACCGCAGCTCCGCGTCCGAATCCGTCGCCAAAGCTGCGAGGTGCGCGTCAAGTGCCTCAACCAGAGGAGAGATGGGAGGGCACGACCGGGAAGTACATTCCGCGAGGTACGCCGCGCGGAGTCGCTCCGTGGCGCTGGACTTGTCGGGGGGGGGATGATTGGGGTAAGGAGGTACGTCCTTTGTATTTTAAGGGTTAGGGGTTGGGGGTGAGGGGGAACGTCAGCCTTCGGAGTGCGCAACGATGGAGAGCGCCTCGTTTGGGACAAAAAAGGCGATGATATCATCATCATTTCGGGCATGGGGGCGACCGCGGACAAAACGTCAGGGTTATGAAAAGGGAAGTGATGGAGAGGAAGACCACGACACGAGGGGGATGTCGTACCATCGTGACACCCTAAACCCAAACCCTAAGGGGCGCCTGGCGGAGTGACAGGAGAAGACCGGGGCCGGTCGTTGTTTGTTTGTTGAATCGAATCAAAAGGTAAAATAATAAGCGTGAAAACACGCGACTGACAGGATTCGAACCTGCGCGGGAATTTCCCAATCGATTTCTAGTCGATCTCCTTAACCACTCGGACACAGTCGCTCTATGGACATCCAGTCTCAAACTTTCGTTAATAGAAGTTGTGATTTCTAGGTGCACATATCGATACATTTCGGCAGTACAACCTGCCTCGTGTGTGTACATGATGCTGGCAAGAAACATTATTGCATTTATAAACGCAAAACTTTAGGTCCCATAACCTTGGACATTGGCGCTCAGCACGTATATGTTATATTTCTTGAGTTAATAAACTAAGGAAGTTGGGACAAGCCGATCCATGCACATCCGACATCTGGGGCTCTCAGCGTCCCTGACTTCGCGGCTCTTTTTCGCATCGCGATTGCTCAACACCGCGGCAGCTCGTCCTCGACTCCTCACATTTTCCGCACAACTTCACCTTCCACATCACTTCGTTTCAAGGTGCGTCTTGTTTGTGATGTTGTGGATGCCTTAGCTCTATCCATCGGAACGCTTCGCATGCGGCGTCGCGACCTTAACGCCGGACGATCAAAGCGTATGTCGCGATCGCGTTTTGTCCCCTGCCTGTCGCAGATAAAAACACGCACATCGGTCTGTCCGGTCACTCACACCTCCCTCCCCCACGACCTCCCTCTCCTCATCACAGATGGCTACCAAGGACGGTTCTACCTTCTTCTTCACCTCCGAGTCTGTCAACGAGGGTCACCCCGACAAGCTCGCGGACCAGGTACGTGTATGCGAAGCGCCGGCGCGTAGATTTCGTTGAGGCGCAACGCTCTCGACCGTCGCTTTTTCTTGCGTCTCCGATCGTTCGTTCCCGTAGAGCATATAGAGTCATCGTGACCACGGCGACCTGTTTTTGTATCACTCGCTGACCCACCTCACCCCCCACACCAACCACAGATCTCTGACGGTGTCCTCGATGCGTGCCTCGCCGAGGACCCCGACTCCAAGGTGCGTCTCCGACCTTCTTCGATCGCGACGCGTTCTTGCCGAAACGTTTTTAATCTTCTCTCGACGCCGCTCCGGAGACGCGCCGTCCCATGGGCATGCCGGCGTCTTTTAGCCACGTAAAAACGTGGCTGTATCGAACATAGTGCTAGACTATCCGTGACCACGGCTGGTTGCTCGGCTGATGGTCGCCATCGTCCCGCGGAGACCCTCTTCGCTCGATCGAGAAAGCGCGGTCGGCGGACACGTGGAATTTTTGTGTTTGGTGCCGATAATTTCAGACCTTCGTTTTTTTGTCTCTCCGTCGAGCGAGTCATGCTGACCCTTCCCCCCCCCTCTCCCCCAAACAATCAGGTTGCGTGCGAGACCGCCACCAAGACCGGCATGGTGATGGTGTTCGGTGAGATCACCACCAAGGCTAAGGTTGACTACGAAGCCGTGGTGCGCAAGGTTTGCAACGACGTGGGTTTCACATCGGAAGCCGTTGGCCTCGATGGCAACAACTGCCGCGTGCTCGTCGAGCTCCACGACCAGTCCCCCGAAATCGGCCAAGGCGTGCACGGCATGGGCACCAAGAAGCTAGAAGAGATTGGCGCTGGTGACCAGGGTATCATGTTCGGCTACGCCACGGATGAGTCCGAGCCGTACGAAGAGTACAAGGGTAAGTTCATGCCCATGACCCTGATGCTCGCGAACTCCATCGGCTACCGCCTCACCGAAGTGCGCAAGAACGGTACCTGCCCTTGGGTTCGCCCCGACGGCAAGACCCAGGTCACTATCGAATACAAGAACGAAGGTGGCGCCATGCGCCCCCAGCGCGTGCACACCGTCCTGATCTCCACCCAGCACGACGAGACCGTTGACAACGAGAAGATCGCCAAGGATCTGATGGAGGAGGTGATCAAGAAGGTGATCCCCGCGTCGCTCCTCGACGCCAACACCATCTTCCACCTTAACCCCTCCGGCCGCTTCACCATCGGTGGCCCCGACGGCGACGCCGGCCTCACCGGCCGCAAGATCATCATCGACACCTATGGTGGCTGGGGCGCGCACGGTGGCGGTGCTTTCTCCGGAAAGGACCCCACCAAGGTTGACCGCTCCGCCGCGTACATCTCCCGCCAAGCGGCCAAGTCCGTGGTCGCCGCCGGCCTCGCCAAGCGCTGCATCGTACAGCTGTCGTATGCCATCGGCGTGCCTGATCCCCTTTCCGTGTTCGTCGACACCTACGGCACCGGCTCCATCCCCGACGACGAGATCCTCGCCAAGGTCAAAGCCGCCATGGACTTCCGCCCCGGACCTGTCGGCCGCGACCTCGACCTCAAGCGCTCGTCCTCCAAGACGTCGGGAAAGAACAACCGCTACCAGCAAACCGCCGCGTACGGCCACTTCGGACGCACAGACTACGACGTCTTCACCTGGGAAAAGCCCATTCCCCTCTAAGCAGCGACAAACGTCGTGTGTTTTTAATTTAAAATACAAAAGAGAGTGGGTTGTGGCGCGGTGAGTGTCGCCGCGCCGTTTTGGTAGCGCAGTTTTTCATCAATGAAACGCGTATTTTTACACACCTACTTCATCACACCGCTACTACTTTCCCGTCCCAGCCTCCACTCACGATTTTGACAATTCCGTCACTGGGGTCGGACCAGAACGCGACACTTCGCGCGTACGTATCGCCGTGCCTCCGTTCGCGCTTCGTTACAGGCAGCTCCCCTTCGTGCGTCGCCACGTCACCGTCATCGCCGCAGCTCGCCAGCCTCCCCGGTTTATCCGAACACACTTCCCACGCCAAGCCACGTACGGCATCGCCGTGCGCTTCTATGACGCCACGCGTTTCAAGAGACGACGACGCGATGGCGGTGCTTCCGGTCACTTCTCCCAAGCGCGCGCGAGTCTCCAGCACGCCGACCGCGCCGTTTTCGTAGCCCACCGCGAGCGCCTCGCCCAGACCGGCATCCGCCCACGCAAGCGCGTACGCTCTCCCTACCCCGCCTCGAACTTTGACGCCTTCGCGCGACGCTGCGGGGGTTGTCGGTACCCTCAAATCCCACACGCGTACGGTGCCGTCGTCATCAGCGGTGGCTACTAAGTTTTTATCGGTGGGGTGCGCGGCGACTGCGTTGATGGCGCCACACGCCGCGCCGGCGACGGCGACAACAGATCGGTCCTCTTCGAACCCGCCACTCGTAGCTCTTTGCGTGTCCCACGATTTAAGTCGCGCATCAGCGCCGACGGTCACGAAGCTCTCGCCACCGGCCAGGGAGGCGATGGCTGCGACGCCATTGTCGTGCGCTCGCGTTCTCGCGCCGACGCGGTTTACTGAAATTTTCGAGGTGTCAGTCGCGATGCTCCACACCGCTACGGTTCCCGCATCGTCGCCGGAAACGAACACTCCATCGGCGACGCAGGCGAGCGAGCTGACGCCCGCATTGGTGGACGCAGAGGCGACGGCACCGTCAGTAGTCGCTGTGTGTGGATGGAGTGGATGGAGTGGAGGGTTGTGGCGGGTAGGGGGTCAGGCCAGGTGGTTGGTTGGAGACGATGGAAGCGAAAACAGGGCGATCGAGGAAACTTACCGACCAGCACGGCACCGCTCCATAGTCGACCTGTGAGTTGAGACGCGCCCGCGGCGACGAGCGACCCGCTCGTCGCGATCGCGTCGACGCGCAGGTCGGTGCTAATCAAGGTCTTGGGGGGTCCCATCGTCACGTGAAGCGCCGAGCGTTGTGCTGACGCGGCGGCTCATCAATTAATTTATTTCGTTTGAAAAAGAATAGTGCCGTGATTTCCAAGAAGCACGCGTTGTTCTCGGGACAACGTGTACGATGTGTGCATCAGTTTTCATTTCAAATCGCCTCTTTATGTCTTTCGTCCTAAAGCGTCTCATTCGCCCTACAAATCGTCATTATACAAGCCATCCGCGTTTAGTCACCTCAACCCGCGTCTAATCGCTCATCTTGCAGCCTTTCTCGTGCGCCCAGTCGAACATATCGCGATGTCTTTTATCCACCTCACACGCGCACATGGTCTTGTCCCACGGGCAGCCGTTCGCGCGCACCCACTGCAGCGTTTCAAGGCGCCCACACTTTGCTGCGAACTCGCACACTTCTTCATCGCTAATCAATGTTTCATCACTCATCGCTTCTCGAACCGTACGAGAGCTCATCGGGCAACCGTTTTCCCACAACCAGTGGAAAATTTCTCGATCTTCATACTGCAACACCTATTCGCTTGTTTCCTCATCCCACGGGCATCCGTTTGCGTGCAACCACTTCAACCATTCCAAGTTGTCCTCCGAGCCCAACACCGCGATCCAGAAAGTGTTCGTTCTCCATGAGCAGCCGTTCGCGCGCAACCACTGCATCATTTTGTAGTACTCGCAATCCATGTCATAGAAAACATATTTGCACCACTCGTAGTTGTTCGCGAGCACCCACTGCGCCGTTTCGAGGTGCCCCCACCTTGCCGCGGACGAGCAGGTCCCTTCCCTCCCCGTCGTGTCGATCTCGCGCAGTAGTTCCAACTCCTCGTGCTGTCTGCTGTCTGCTGCTCTCCACTGCCTGACAAAGGTATTCTTGATGCCACTGGCGACCTCGCCGTACATGGCGCTGCACCGCCCCTAAACATCCCCGGCTCGCAGCAGCGCAATCACCAATCTCCTTCTTAAACCATTGAAGCCCCGTCGCCGCCACCGCGTTGCGCATCGCAAGGCTCACCGATGGGAGCCGTGTGAGATCTGCGGGATCATCGTGCAAACACTCAGATCTGAGTATGTGCGTGACGACGATGTCTTCGGGAAGGCCCCGGATGGCCGCTTGCGTTGAGGACTTGTGCATGTCGGTCGTGATACCACCGCTCACGAGAGTATCGGCGTCGTGCGCCGTGTTGGAGAACATCACGCAGGGTGTCGTGTGAGCGTCGTTGTGTGTCGAGGCTTCCGAGAAAAGCGTTACGTCGTCGACTCAAAATCAAGTGCGGACGATTTTACGCCCGTTGTTTTCTGGGTGTGCCTACGTGCCTAAAGGACACAGCCGTGCGCGTGACCCGCCGTCCTCGCGATGAGTTTCGGCGCGCCGAGCGCGAAGACGCCGCCGCGTCACGCTGGGCCTGTTTCCCGGCGCGGTGGCGCGGGCGAAGATACCGCAGAGCAAGCGCTGGATGCGGTGAAAAACGACACACGGAATCTAAACTCATCCGCCCCCACCTCTCCCCTCGGGGGCTGGCTCCGCTCTCGTCTCGGCGGGGATACAGGCGCATCTCCTGGAAGCCCCGAGCCGTTTGCGTCACGAGCGAGCGATACGTTCAGAGCGGACAACGAGACGTTGTTCCGCCAAGGCTTGTTCAACGCGGTGGGCAACGCGATTCTGCTGATTTGCCTTGGTTTGCTGTACGCCGTTTCGTCGCTGTTGTCACAGTACCACGCGCCTATTCTGTGGGCGGTTCTCGTATCTCTCGCGCTGCGCGACGTCAAGGTAGCTTTGGTGCGGTTCTGGACCAAGCAGCTGTCGAAAAACACGCTTCTATGGCTGGCTTTCGCGCCGATACGAGCTGCAGTCGGTATCGCGTCAGACGCCGCTGAACGAGTCAGAGCGATGGGAGGCGTCGCGAAGACCAAAAGCGCGCGTCCGGGATCGAAGTTTTCTTTCCGTAAATCCAGCTCCACATCCGGACCCATTGATGCGTCAACGTTCCACTTCCGATGGCTTCTCGTGCTAGGCCTGGTCACCGAGCTTTGGTCGTATGCTTCCTGTGATTGGGACTTGACGGTATCCGTGTTGGTTTTGGCGTGCGCGTTTTTCGCCGCCGCGGCGACCACCACCGCTACAGTCGTCGCAGCGGAGTGGTACCTGTTTACACGAAACGGATCGTACGCGCCTACCCCGGATACGAACGACTCAAGGAACGATTCAAACGGATCCCTTTCCTCACCGGTAAGAAAAGAAACAAAAGCGTCGTCGGATACTCGCAAGAAGCTTCGTTTTTCCGGAGACGTTACGGTTAAGGTTTGGGGAATTTACGTCTCGTTTGATGCTTGGCTTCGCGGCGCGCTAGTCCGCAGTCTACACGTGTTAGTAGCGACTGGTTTGATCGTGGGTGGTTTGGGGTTGGTGTTGATGGTCACCGCGTTCTTCACGGTGAACATCGCGCACGAAAGCACGGAAGCGGTGACTGCGGCGAGGGAAGCGGTGTTGCAAGGTTCAAGAAGTCCCTCCGGCTTTCGAGGGATTTCGGGATTCGAAACTTCGAAGCGGTCTCTCCAGGAGTATGACGCGGACGGGCGGTGGCAAAGCGCGTGGTCCGACGCGGTGGAGACGCACTGGCCCGCGGCGCTTGACTGGGCGCAAAGAAAAGTCGAGGAGATGTTCCCAGGCGCGAACGCCACGGAGGTGTGGGAGGCGATGCAGCACGTGTACGTACGCGCGCGGGAGACGGATTGGGAGGGAACGACAGGAAACGGTGACGACTTGAGTTGGTCTACCGTGGTGAAACGCGCGGGGAAGATGCTGGGTGAGGGTGACGTCACTGGAGCGTTTTCCACGCTTCGCGATGTCGTCACGGATGTCACGTCCGATACATCTGACGGCACACAAGCTCACGCGTCGCCTGTTTCTGTGTTTCTTCGTGTCGGCGGTACCGTGGCCGAAACGCTTCGCTCGAAAAGTTCCGAAATCGTATTTGCCGTGGTCCAACTCGCGCTTCGAGTCTCCACGTCGTTTTTCGGTGTCGCAGGTGGTGTCGTGTCGTTGCTGTTACAGTCAACCGTGTTCCTCACCGTGCTGTTCCACATCTTATCCAACGAAGTTGACCTGGGTGTCCGCGCGGTGGAGCTGTTGCCGGTTGACGAGGCGATAAAAAAGAAAACTGTCACAGCGTTGACCTCCGGCATCCGCGGCGTTTTTTTAAGTTGCTTGAAACTCGCGTCGTTCCACGCGTTGTTCACCTGGGTAACCTTCCGTATGTTCAACGTGCACTTCGTATACACCTCAACACTTGCCTCGGGGGCGACGGCCATTCTCCCGCTGCTCGCGTCCTGGGCAGTCAGCCTTCCCGCTGCGGCGTCGCTCGTCGCGAAAGGCCAAGCGTATAAAGGCGCGGCGCTCGTGCTGAGCCACTTCGTCACTCTGGTGTTCGTGGACATAGACATTTACCAAAGCGAAATACAAATCGTGCACCCGTACATCGTCGGGCTTTCCGTGGTGGGGGGGATGTGCGTGTTCGAGCCAGCGCTGCAGGGCGCGGTGTTAGGGCCGCTGCTCGTCACCGCGCTCGCCACGGGACACGCGTTGTATCGCGAGCTGGTCCGGCCCCCGCCGGCGAGGGGAGGGCGAGGCGGGACGGCGGGGAACACAGCGCGCGCGCCTCCATCCGCGATGCGACG
>MDSY01121864.1_pt1 | contig 19453 bp, 21 predicted proteins | sample 811131 | NCBI WGS metagenome assembly MDSY01 (sample SAMN05326643, study PRJNA326480) | marine metagenome | isolation source: seawater | place: Atlantic Ocean: South West | collected 2010
AAAATCTTTATTTGATACTACATTAGAAGACGAATATAAAACTTTTGTAGATAAAAACGAAGAAAAGATAGAAAATTTATTTAATAGTAGCTATGATTTTCAAACATCTACACGTGGAATTAAAATTCGCGGTGTTTATCCAACACAAGAGGAAGCAGAATTAAGATGTAAGATGTTAAGAGAATTAGATCCTAATCATGATGTATATGTAGGTCCAGTTGGTTTATGGATGCCTTGGGAACCAGAGGCATATAAAACAGGACGTGTTGAATATCTTGAAAATGAATTAAATCAGTTGATGCATGAAAAAGATATAAATGAAACCAAAGCTAAAACTGAATTTGAAAAACGCATAAAAGAAACAAAACAAAAAGCAATTGAAGAAAACAAAGAACTTGCATTAAAACATGGAAATAGATTAACACAAAATATTGATGAAGAAGGTAACTTAATAGGTATTAATAGTGATGGTACAAAAGAAGAAATTAGCGTAGCTGATATTAGAAAAGAGTTATTTGAAAATGAAAATGTTGTTACCGATAAAGATACTGATCATGGTCTAAGTCAATTAGAAGAAAGTGGTACTATTACTATTGATAAAGAAACCGACATTATTATTGATAATGTTTATGGTGAAGAAGTAAATGCAGAAAAACGTAAACTTAGAGCACTCGAAGTTATTAATTATTTATCTGAAGATGTTACACCCGAAAATATTACAATTGAACAACTTTTGGAAGCAGAAAAAAAGTCTGAAGATTCTAAACTCTCTAAAGATTCTAATACATCAAATGATAATAAACTATTAAATTCTATTGATGAAAATGAAAATAATAATTAAATAATTTTATATAAATTTATCAAATTATTTAAAGATAATGTTATAAGAATCTCTATAATGAGCGATATTTGTATAGGAATTGATTTAGGCACAACATATAGTTGTGTAAGTATATGGCAAAACAATAAAGCTGAAGTTATTGCTAACGATCAAGGAAATAGAACAACTCCATCATTTGTTTCATTTACAGAACACGAAAGACTTGTTGGAAATGCTGCAAAAAGTAATAGTTCAATGAATCCAACTAATACGGTTTTTGATGCAAAACGTTTAATTGGACGCAGTTTTAATGATCCTGCAGTTCAAAAAGATATTGAATTATTTCCTTATAAAGTAACATCTACATCCGATAATAAACCAATCATTGAAGTTACTTATAAAAATGAACTAAAACAGTTTCGACCAGAGGAAATTTCATCAATGGTTCTTTCTAAAATGAAAGAAATCGCCGAAAGTTTTATTGGTCAATCAATTAAAGATGCAGTAGTTACAGTGCCTGCATATTTTAACGATGCACAGCGTCAAGCTACAAAAGATGCAGGATCAATTGCTGGTCTTAATGTATTGCGTATTATTAACGAACCTACTGCAGCAGCCATTGCTTATGGATTAGATAAGAAAACAAAACAGGAAAAGAATATATTAATTTACGATTTAGGTGGTGGTACATTTGATGTATCTTTGTTAACTATTGAAGATGGTGTGTTTGAAGTAAAGGCAACTGCAGGCGATACTCATCTTGGTGGTGAGGATTTTGATAGACGTCTCATGGAACATTGTATGAATGATTTTAAACGTAAACATAAAGTAGATATGTCACAAAATAAAAGAGCTGTACGAAGACTTCAAACAGCTTGTGAAACTGCAAAAAAGACACTATCAAGTTCAACCGTTGCAGCAATGGAAATTGATGCGCTATTTGATGGTATTGACTATAACACTACTGTTAGTCGTGCTAAATTTGAAGACATGTGTTCAGATCTTTTTAGACAAACATTTGAACCTGTACAAAAAGTTATTGCTGATAGTAAAATCAGTAAGAACATGGTAGATGAAATTGTATTGGTAGGTGGTTCAACTCGTATTCCTAAAATTCAAGAGCAGTTATCTAATTTTTTCAATGGAAAAGAATTATGTAAAAGTATTAATCCAGACGAAGCTGTTGCATATGGTGCAGCAGTACAAGGAGCAATTTTATCTGGTAACACTGATTCAAAATTAGATGAATTGTTGTTGTTAGATGTCATTCCTTTGTCTCTTGGTGTTGAAACAGCTGGTGGTGTAATGACACCTGTTATTAATCGAAATTGTACAATACCAATTAAAAAATCGCAAGTATTTAGTACATATGCAGATAATCAACCCGGATGTACAGTTCAAGTATTTGAAGGTGAAAGGCAGTTTACAAAAGATAATAACAAGTTAGGCGAATTTCAATTAACAGGTATTCCACCAATGCCAAGAGGAATTCCACAAATTGAGATTACATATGATGTTGATGCAAATGGTATTTTACATGTAAGTGCAGAAGAAAAGTCTTCGGGTAAAAAAGAAAAGATCGAGGTGAAAAATGATAAAGGACGTTTAAGTGCTGATGAAATTCAGAAAATGGTTGATGAAGCAGAAAAATTTAAGGATGATGATATGAAACTTAAAGAACAGTTTGATGCAAAATCAGCATTAGAAAATTTACTTTTTACTACTAAATCTACACTAAATGATGTAAACAATAATAATAAGTTAGAACCAAGTGATATAGACAGTGTAACAGAAAGATTAAAAACAGAGCAGGATTGGTTAGATAATAATTTGAATGAAGAAGTACATATTTATAACACAAAAAAGACAGAATTAGAACAATTTTTACAACCTTTTATGATGAAATTATCAGCAGCAAATAATATTCACACAGACGACGATGCACCAGAAGATCCTGGAATTGATGAAAACTGGGGACCTAAAATCGAAGAAGTTGATTAAATATTAACAAATAAATTGAATCATTATAATAAATTATACTCATAGGTATAATGGATCAATCCAAATCCAAATCTTACTATGTAAAACATAATGTTGAACATAAAGAATATTTTATGCAACAATATGTATACCAATTAGGTATTGTAAATGTTCCTGAAATTATTGAATATAATGCTATAAGTAAAATTATGATTATGAAAAAAATAGATAATAATAATTTATCAGACGAATACGGTGAAGATGCTAAAGATATTCCCGATGAATTATTTGAACAAGTTGTTCAAATAGTAAGAACTCTTGTATTACATAATATTGAATATCCAGATTTAACAGGATATAATTTTGTAGAAGATAATGACGGTAAAATTTGGATTATTGATTTCGAACATTCATTAATCACACAGTCAAAATATATTGATAATATTAATATACTATCAATTTGTAATGGTAACAAAAAATGGAATCCTGATTTTAAATAATTTTAAATTTAAATTTAAATATTAAATATTATTTTATTACAATAATATTTAATGAATTTTGAAGAAAATAACTCTTGTTATGCTTTTTTTGAAGCATGTTTTTTTTATACCTGTTGTCCTATTTTTGGTTTTTGTTTATTTTGTGAAAAAAAGTGTTGTAATAACACAATTCCGCATGATAATATGTCAGTAGAATTACAGGAAATAGAAACACTACCATCTTGATTTTTTGACACTAATCTTTGGACCAGAACTTTTACGTCTTGAATTTTGTGGATCATATGCTTCATCTTCGTCATCTGAATTAAGATTTTTAGACAATTCCCAAAATTCTTTTGACCCCAAACGGAAGTCGTTGTGGCTTTGAGCTTTATACCAAAAAATTTGATCATTTAATTTATTTGTCTTTGCATTATTATTAATGACTAAACATTCAAAGTTTTCAGTACATTGATCCATTACTTGACAAAAAGATTCAAATGTTGGAAACATACCTGCATAATTCTCCCATATACGTCTTCTGTTTGTAATGTATGGTTCGCGAAGAATAAAAACATAATCAATATTTGTTCTTAAATTTGGCGGAATACCTAATGGATATTGCATTGTAATAACAAGCATAATTTTCCAATGACGACCATTCATAAATAACATTCTCATTAACTTATCTTTTGTCCAAGAAGCATCAAATAAACAATCATCTAATATTACAAAAGCTCGAGGATCAATAGTTGTTCTTTTATAAGTATCTACTTCTTTTTTCATTTGTTTCATTACAGTCCTCTGTCTTTTTAATATATTTTCTATTATAGCTGTATTATATTCATCATGTATAAATAATTTAGGTACATGTTTGCTGTAAAATCCATTTCCTGCTTCTGTTCCTGAAATTACAGTTCCTATAGGAATATCTTGATGATAATATAATAAATCTCTTACTAAAAATGATTTACCAGTATCACGACGTCCAATCAAAACAATTACTGGACCAGTACTACCATTTTTGTCATCTGATTTAAATTGAATTGATTTCATATCAAATTTTCTTAATTCCAAAGAACTCATTTATTATATATTTAACAAAAAATCTAAATATATAAAACGAAATTAAGTTAAAATTTATATGAATTTATATTTATTAAGGTTAAAAGAATTCAATGGAGTTTGAATTAAATTATATTAAGGATAATATTTCCGAATCAATATCGGAATTTTTAAATATTTCAAATATCCAAAATTATAACCCACTATACAAATTATTTTTTAAACTAAATGAAAATAATTTTAATAGTATTCAGTTAAATGAAACATTTAAATTACAAAAAATTAAAGAAAAAGTAACTCACAATATTTTTAATTGTGATTTACAATCTTCAAATGGTAATTCTGACGTTAAAACTATTAATAAAGAAATGTTTATTAAATTTTCTCCTATTATTGATCCAACAAAATTTATGATTGGTAAATTTGACATATCAAATAATGAATTATTTAATTTACCATCATTTTCATTTGATGAAGATGATAAAATAAGTGAGAAGAAAAATAACCCATATAATTCAGCATATACAGATGGATTTTTTTCATTTCTTTCCAGCAAACTATTACACAATCATAATGTAGTAAATGCAAATGATTATTATGGATCATTTATTGGTAATCAAGATAATTTTCAATGTAATATATATGATGATATTGACTATTTATGTGATTCTAATTTTTTCCATAGAAATAAAGACATATTATTTAAAGTAGATGATTCCTTTTATGATGAAATTAATAACAGCGATAGTAGAAACAATAAGAAGAAAATAAAAATAAATAACAAAAATATATCCTTGAAATCAGTAGAAAGTTTTCATGATAATATTTATGGTGATGTTTTTGAATTAAATTCTACTAATAATTCTTCTGAGATTCAAGAATTAAATAAAAATGATATTAATTTACCTGAAGCATCGTTAGAAATTCCTGAGTCTATTTTTAATTTAAATAATAATGAAGAAGATGATCAAACAAAATCATCACGTTCATCCAGTTGTTCTTCAAGGACATCTATCACTGATAACAATGAAGATATACATACAAGTGATATCGATTCGTTAGATGATATATCATCTTATAACAGCAGTGAATGTTCAAACGAAAATATTTTCGCTCATATTCCAAACTTTCCTGTTAATGTAATTGCTTTAGAAATGTGTACTAATACATTAGATGATTATATGATGAATGAAGAAGTAACAAATAAAGAATGGAGTGCATTACTATTACAAGTAATATTTACATTATTGATTTATCAAAAAACTTTTAAATTTACACATAATGATCTTCATACAAATAACATTATGTTTATTGAAACAGATAAACAATTTTTATATTATAATTTTGAAAATAAATACTACAAAGTGCCAACATTTGGTAAAATATGGAAAATTATTGATTTTGGACGAGCTATATATAAATACAAAAACAATGTTATTTGCAGTGATTGTTTTGATAAAAACGGTGATGCTGATGGACAATATAATTGTGAACCTTTTTTAAATGAAGAAAAACCAAAATTAGAACCAAATACAAGTTTTGATTTATGTCGTTTGGGTTGTTCATTATTTGATTTTTTTGTTGACGACATAATTGACATGAAAAACAATAAATTGAGTCCAATAGAAAAAATTGTAGTTTCATGGTGTTATGATGATAACAATAAAAATATTTTATACAAAAAAAATGGAGAAGAACGTTACCCAGAATTTAAATTATATAAAATGATTGCAAGAAATGTTCATAATCATACACCTGAAAAACAATTACAACATGATGTTTTTGCATCATTTCAAATAAGCAAAAAGAAAATTAACAACAATCAACAAAAGAAAATACTATACATTGATAATTTACCAGATTATACATAAAAGTTATTTAGGAGAAGCTAATTAAATAATATAAATATTTATTTGCATTATTTAATAATGATTCATTTATGGTCAACATGGAATTTTTCATGGTTTTGTGCTTCATACTATGGATTATTACCTTTTAACGCTCCTTTAAAATCATCCTTACTTGCAACAAGTTTAATTGGTGGTTACACTGTTTACGTATATCCACGTAAATTAAAAATTAAAATATTAAATCGTAAATTTTACATGCCATACTTTTTACTGGTTGCAGGTGATTTAATAATTCATCAGTTTCCATTTTTTTACACATTAATGAAAAAGAAAGACAATGAAGATAATTTATGTGGAACACTTGTTATCTTACCAATTAGTGCATGGTTTGGAATAAACTATGCATTAAATAATGATTATGATAAATTATACGGAATCAAGATGAAATACTTAGTTACTTCATCATTATTATTATTTGGAGGTCATTCTTTATGTTATCACGTCATCCGAAAATTGTTAAAAAATTAAAACTCTGGATCACCTATGAATGCAGGTGTTTTGATTGAACCTCCTGTTTTTAATGAACCTGTAACATCCTCTGATATTTGACTAACGAGAAAATCTGCTAAATACACGCCAACAAAAACAAATAAACTATCTTTCATTAAAAGTTTAATTGGCACATCTTCTTTGCTAATGTGTTTTGTTTCGATAAATCTAAAAATTAAATATACTATTGAACTTATTAATGATAATGTTAAAATTTCACTCATTTTAATTATTATTAACATTATCATTATCAATGTTTTACGCAATTTAACTCAATACTTCAACACCATCTAAAACAACAAGATCGTCTTCTTTTTTAGATGGTCCTAAATCTTGAAAATCTAACTGAACTGATTCATTTGAAATAACCAACTTGTCATCATCATCATCATTATTTATGTCTGCCAATTCTTCCAATTTTCTTGCTTCATTTCTTTCATTGCTTATTGTTTCTAAACGCTCAACTGTTTTTGGAGCATTTACTGTTTCCTCATTCTTATTTTCATCTATCATTTTATCTATATCAGAAAACTGAAGTAATTGACTTACCTTACTTGCTTCCTGTTGTAATGTTTCTTTATTTTCATTCATTTCATTTACATCAAGAGAAATATTTGCTTCTGAGTCATCTATTTTGATATTATCATTTTTCTTAAGAACTATTTTATTTTCTTCTTCAGCATTATTAATAATTTCTGTTATTTCTGTTTTAACTTTTGCATCACCATCATCTTCTTTTTTGTCTTCGGTTAATTCTTCCTTTTCTTCTTCCTCATCATCTTTAGTTTCAACTAATGTTTCATTTGCCTCTACTTCTTCTTCTACAGATTCTTCCAAATATGATCTCAATATTTCTTCAACAGGTATACTTTCACGAACTGCATTCACAACACATTCTTTAATAATTAACTCAAATTCACGATTATTTTTTTGAACTTGAAGAGGAGGAATATCTTTTTCAAATAGATAAATATTTGTATACAATTTACGTGCAACATGTATATAAACTTTGTGTACAAAATCCTTCAATTTTGGTATATTTAAATCTATCTTTTTTTGTTTTTTACCAACACGAACACATGTTAGTGCTTTTAATTGAATTACATGTACACAAGTAATTAAATCATCTATGTAACCACATGAACTGTTTTCAGTTATTCGTTTTACTTCACTTTGTATCATTTCATCATTCCATTTTGGGATTCTACTAATAAAATTTTGAAATGTCATTAAATATTTTTCTTCTTCGTCTGCCTCCATACACATTTTATATGCTTCTGTATAAATAGACTTAAAACCTTCAAGAATGAATGGAGATATAATATTAATTAATCTTGATACCCATTCATTTCGTGATTCTTGTAGACTGGTAACATTAAAGTCATCCATTTTACATAAATGAAATATTTTCTAAATCATGATTATTACGTATTAATATACAATTAAAAATTGTAAAAATAAATAATTTTTCATTTCTAAATTCTTTCTTTATTTTTTCAAAAGTCGTTAATAACGTATATTTTTTTAATTCGTCAATATTTTTAGTTGTTTCTATATATTTTATTATATCAATACTTGATATACCTTTTTCATAAATTTTATTTGTTAGTTTTATTAATTCTAAATTCGTCATACCTTTAAACAATTTACTCATTTGCACTTTAATATAATCATCATTACTTTTAACATTCTTGCTTTCCTTAAAAATATCATTAATATTGTAAATATGTAAATTTATAGATTTATTATTTACAACCGGTAAAGGAACAAAAATATCACAAAATCTTGATAAAATTGGTCTCAATAATTTAATTTTATTCTCAACAACTATGAAAAAGCGTGTCGAATGACTAAATAATTCTATACATCTTCTAAGTGCCGATTGAGCATCTATTGTTAATTTATCAGCATTTAGTAATACAATACATTTAAATAATTGTTCATTATTAATTGAGTGAACGTTAGTTTTTGAAAAAAATTTCAAATCTTCGCGTATAAATTTAATTCCTTTACCATGTCCACAATCTATTGTCATAACATATTTTTTTATTAATTCTTTTTTGTTGTCATATATTTTACCTATAAAATTATGTACAAGTGTTCTTTTGCCAGAACCATTCGGACCGTGAAATATAATATTAGGAATTTTATTAACATTTATAAAATAATCTAATTTTTCATTTATATTATTATGAATATTAAGAACAGTCATTAGTTATTTACTGTGTTTATTTTTAATATGTATTTATAACGTAATTATTATTTATTTATTTTTATATATTAGTAATGGAATTATTAAAAAAACAAAAAGAAAGATTGGAAACTAAAAAAAATGATCTACAACGCGAACTACAGAAAGTTGACATCGAGATTAATAATACTTTAACTGAAATCTACGATTATTGTAAAAAAACAACAGGTCATAAACTTATTACTGAGAGAGAACCAGGATTATATGGAGAACGATTTACTTATTGTGTGTTATGTGGATATGAAAGATAACTCATATAATGATCATTAATTATTATATGAATTTATCGTGTACTACTTAAACTATGTGTATATGGATTTTTTTTGAATGCATCCAATATATCTGGTTGAATTCTATCACATGAAGCATTTTGGTCGTAATATTGAGGACCACTGATTTTACCATAATTTGATGCACTTGGTGGACCTTGTGGCATATTAGGAGCACTTAAACGTTTATTATTTACACCACGTTGTGTATCAATATGAACATTCAATTCACTATTTAATACACTTGTGTTACCAGATGGTGTATAACCAACAATGTGTTTATTATTATTATTGCGTTGATTACGTACTGCACCTTCTAATCTATGACCTTCACCTGTTGACATTGCATTACCATAATCATTACATGATGTTGTTGTACGTTGTGTTAATCCGGCAACAGGTCTATTTAACATATATGCATCTTGTGATTGACCTTGAATATTTAAATGAAATTTAGAATCAACTGTCATTTCTTTATTGGTTGTTTTTAGTTTATCTGCAGGATTAATAACATATTCGCCACCTGCACCATATTTTTGAACATTTCCACTTAGACGTTTGTTTCCAATAGAATTTTCTTTTCGTGATGGTTTTAAAATATCCAATAATGGAGCAACCACAGCTCCTAAAGCTGCTTGAACACCTCCCATTTGAGTACTTGGTTGCGTTGTATTGCGGTTGTTTGGTTTTGAAATAAAACTGTGTTTACCATAATCACCATCAGTTGCTGCATTTCCACCTTCACGTGTAGGTCCACCTACAACTGAACCATATACATGATCGCGTGCAGGTTCTAAATAATTCTCCTTAGTTTTTGCTTTTTTATAGTCACCAGTAGCAATACCTTGATATTCCATACTTGTTTCTGATCTATTCTCAAATGGTAATACTTCCATAGCTCTTGATGTTGGACCCTTTTCTAAACCAGTAGTAGTTAAATAACGTTCAGGACCATTTACAAAATATGTATCGGGAGCATATTTTTCAACATTACCCAATTGACCACGTTCAACCATACTTTTAAGAGCAGGAGCTGCAGGACCTTCATGATTTTGTAAACCATATGTAACTTTTGGATTGGTGGCCACACGTAAATCATCTACTGTTTTTGGTTGCCATAATTCACGTGCTTCCATACCAGAGTTAAACCCTGCATTACCTTCTATTCCATATCCTTTATCTAAACCAGGACCAATATGTTTAGACTCAAAAGGTTTTACATTTGCCATACTTGCACTTGGGTTAACACGTGATCTATAAAAATCTGTCATATTAGGAGCACCATGTGCCCATTGAACATTTTCTTCTGGTTTAAATAATGCTCCTCGTTCTTTTTTTCTCATATGTTGAGATCCGGCTCCCGCTTTTGAATCTAATACAGATTCAGTTGTTAAATGATAATTATTACCTTGTGCTCCAAAACCACGCGATTTTGATCCGAAAAATGGTTTCATATTACTATGTTTAAAATCGGTTATATTTAAAGGTTCACCAGTTAAAGAATATTGTTGAGTTGGTAAATTACTTCCAACATCATTATTTTTTCTAACTTCATTTTTATAAACATCTTGATTAAAATATCTATCACTTGCAACATTTGGATTCACATAATGATTGACATTTGTTTTTAAATCTTCTGTTCCTTCAACTGGATAATTTTCCACTATATCTTTTTTATTTGTCTCAAAAGGTTCTCTATTATTATTTTGTTTTGATATTGTATATAATCCTCCTAGACCTATTAATGCAACAAGACCAGCTTCCATATTTATAATAAAACAATATATTATTTTAACTATTATCAACAATTAAAATAAATAACAATATTTATCTATTTATTAGTCTATTTAAATGTTTGAACAACTTCTTGTTTTACATATTTTACTATTTCCGTTCATAAAATTATGAACTGGTAATGCCTCGTTTGTATTATTATTTACACATGGAATTTTTGGAGTATAATAATCTTTTTCTAAAATTCTTGTACTTAAGTTATTATGAAAAGGAATACATGTGTGTTCCTGAGGATTAAGATGTAATATTTTCCAATTAGGTTGTTCTAAATCACGATACATCCATGCAGGATTAGTTGCTCTTGATTGGTCAGTATAAGGTTTATTAACTCCAGTTGGTATTTGAGTAGATTTTACTGTATTTTCTACATGATTATTCATTCCCATACAATCACGATTTAAACTTCTTGTTAATCCCATTAAATCACTTTCTAAATTTACAGTATTTGTATGATAATTAGCACCCCATTTTTGTAAACGGATAAAAGGATCAGATTCATAATTAACGTTTGATCCAGGTCCGGGAACATTTAAATGATAACGACCAGTATTTGTGGATATTTGTAAATCTTTTTCTATTCTTACAGGACTACTTTTTATGCTTGTTAACGACATTATTTTATATATATCTTATATTATATTATATTTTTTAAGACATAAAATAAGGTCGTTGATTTTTTTCAACAACTAAAGGATCAGGTAATATCATTGGAGTGCGATCATAAAAAACTATTTCAGGAATTTTTTTCATGTTAGGAACAACAGGAGCTCTTGGTTTTACTAAATTTGTTGAATCTATACCACGTAATTGTGATTCTATATCAACTCCGTTATAAGAACGTTCATTAATTGAAAATTTTGGAGGAGCTAAACCACAATTAGGTGTACCTGGCATATGTGATTTCCCAAAAAATGGACTTTGATTGTTATATGCTTCATATAATTGAAAATTTCTTTGTTCTAATTTATAATCGCTTGGTGTATTATTATTTCTTGTAGATGCCATATTATATATTGTTAATTATTTTATTTTTCAATAAATCACATAAATTATTCAAATTGTCATCTTCCTTCAGAAAAGCACATAATATTGTATGTAAATCTTTAAAATAATCATAACTATGCAAGTATATAAAGACATAATCTAATGAACTATTTCTAATCATATAATTTGAAGATTTATTTTTTATTTCTTCTAACATACTTCTAATTAAAGAATTCTCTATTATTTTATTATACATTAGATCTTGTTTTGTTGATAATTTATCAACTGCTTTGTCTAATGTTTCATTTTCACTTAAAATTATATTATAAGAATTCAATAAACTTACACGATAATCATCATCATCATCGTATGACACAACATAATTTGTATTATAATTCATTATATAAAATATAATAGTCTTTCTATTTTATATAATTTTTATTGTTATCTATTTATTGATTTTTTCCTGTGAAATAATCATAATCTTTTGTTAATTCACGAGATGGTAAACCACCACGAATCCATCCATCGGCAGCAACACCTTCAACAAGATTTGCAGGATTGTTGATTGTAGATGCCAAAGAAGGAATTAACTCAGGATGAGATAAAGGAATATATGATTTTTCAGAAGAAGGATCAATACTTTTTCTGCTTGAATGTTGTTCACCTTGAACTAATTGAGACTCTAATACAGGGTTACCAGCACCACGTCCTAAATAAGGGACTGTTCTGTATGGACGTTCGTGTAAATCAATCTTACATTTTGGATTTGTTTGAACAGTACCAATTAATAAATTTGAATTTGTATCTACATTACAACCTTCAAGTGCCATTTGTTTTGAACCACTATAATTAATGTTGGGTTGAGATAGAGCCAAATCAATACTATTTTTCATTAAACAATCACTTGTACCAAAATTAGTCAATAAGTAATCGGCATTCTTTGTGCTTTGCAAATTTCTTTGACTTAAATCACAATTGTCATTACCAATTCTTGACATGTTATTAAATGTGTAATCACTAACGTTAGCCATTATATTACTATATTACAATATTATTTTTACTAAACTGTTAATTTAATATCCAGGAAGTTTTGAATAATTATTTTTGCTACACGCTAAACTATCACCATCTTTACATGAAACCATATCACCATACAAATATTCTGCAAAAGCCCTTTGATCATTTGGTACACGTGTATTTGGCATGCTATGAAAATTTCTCATTGATTGTTCAAAACCAAAGTTATCTCCTAAATCTTTGAAAAGACGTTTATCAATATCTTCGTTTGATTCATTTAATTGTGCAACCATTTCTTTTGTATTATTGTTAATATCATTTTCAATTTTTGGATTAAAAGCAGGAGGTGCTGATTTACGTGTTGGATTATCTTGAATCTCTGGCAATAATACATTTTTTAAAGGATTACTAATTTGTGGTTTTTCAAAATTATGTTTCATTATTTCAAAATTTTTATTACTTGTAAAACCTTCTTTAGCAATTGACTTTATATTATCTTCATTATTTGTACTGTTATTGTACATATAAAAAATTATACCTAAAGTAATAATACCCGTAATCAAAATAGGAAATGACCGTAAAGTAATAAATCCTAAAATTGATAAAACTATAATTAATCTTGAAATTGCATTCATTTTTTCGGTATAATTCATAGATTCAATTGGCCACATATCTGTAATATATTCTTTATCGATTAATACATATGGGTCTTCTGTCCAAAATTTAACTGTCATTATATATATTCTAATTTTATTTTTAATCAATATATTCTATTTTATATAATTTTCTTTAATCTGAAATATATCCATAATCACTATAATTGGCAATATACATAAATATACCTCTAAGTTGTAAACACCTACAAAAAAACATATCAAAGTTTGTACCCTCATTTGATCTTATATTTTCATTGGCAATTGCTTTTGATATTGCCTCGAATTTATTTTTATGTATTAGCATACTACCAGATATATAAGGCACATTCCAATATCCCTTCGATTCACAATTTAATATGTTAAAATAATCCCACGATTGTTCGTAAAATCCATCATGTCTAACTTTTCCCCAAAAATTTGAAAAATTAGTATTATTTTTACCTTTTATCATTGGAGCAATGACATCTAAATTACTACAAATTGCCTTTTTAAACCATAATTCGTCTTCTAATGTATGTGAAGCATTTCCCAAAAAAATATAATCATATTTATTTTTTCCCTCTTTAAAAAATTCTGCAAAATATGATCTTAAATCACTACAATTGTTTACAATTTGTATATTTGAAATATTACAGTCTATTGAATTTCCAATTAATTTAACAATTTCAAAAATATCAATATCAGTCAAATTAATAACATGATAATACATATTAGATAAAGGATATTTTTGCTTACTTAAATTTATTATATTCATTATATTATTTAATGAATCTAAGATTATACAATTCATAATTTTTGGATATTCACTTACATTTAAATTATCTAACTTCTTCATAACTGTATGATTGTCTTTATATCCATATATATCACGATGTTTCAAATTAATATAATTACACAATTTATCAACAAACGTTTTTGAATCTGGGCCACCATTTCCGTGTACCAACATTGGAGTAGTATCTGTTAATTTATTATATACCTTAGATTTACTATTATCTATAGTAATATAATCAAAATGTGAACTTAATGTTTGAAAAATCTCAGCTTTTGCATCTAACTTAATTTTCAAATCTATTCCACCTTTTACTGATTTCAAATATTCCAATTGATAATATAGCTGATCATCATCATAAGATTCTATAGGTGTTTGTATCATTTTCTTTATATTTTTAATTGAACCGATAAAACCTCCTGAATTTAAAAATTTATATGGTGTCTCTTGATCAGGAAACTGAATTTTAATACTTGGGTCTGGCCATATTAAAGCCTCTGCTGAAAATAATATATCAACATTCTTATTTTTCTGTATCTCTCTAAATTTATTTATAATCATATCCGGAGAACAGGATAAAACCGCATCATAACAATCACTAAATACTATTAACCGTTCATCGTTGTCGTCAAATGATTGTAAATATTCTTTTAATAAAACTACTTTATGTCCACCGCCTGCCCCTTTTGCCATATCATTACCACACCATGGTTTACCAAATCCTAAACATACATACGGAAAACCATATGTAACTGTACTATCAACAAATCGTTTGTATCCATCTACTGGATCTGTGCCAACAGTAACAGCTTGAATTGTATTTTCATAAAAATTATCTGGATACTTATAACGATAAAAAGGTTGTCCTTCTGTTTCAGACACTAAAAATGTATTCGGTTTAGGTTTTACTATTTGAGGTTCTAAAGCAAGAGCAGTAATTTTTTCATCTGAATAATTATTTCTTTTATAATAACCATTTTGTAAATTTAAATACATAATTGGTAAAAAGTCGTCAACAGCAATAATATTTTGTAAAAATTTTGAATTTACTATTTTTCTTAATCCTTCTTTACTAAACATATATCCTAAACACCAATATGAAAATACTGGATTTACTAATTTATATGTATCGTCTATTGTCATAACGTCATTGTAATCATCTTTAAAACTTTTACGTCCTAAATATAATAAGTCAAATGATGGTTCTTTATGTAAAACAGATTTAATTATATTTTCAAATCCAGATTCAAATATTGCATCTGATTCAACAAAAATAGGATATTCAATTCCTTCTTCTAACGCTTTTTTCCAACAAAAATAATGACTTAATGAACATCCTATTTCACCAGTAGTTAAACTTGTGTTTGTCCATGGGTTACGAAAACACGGATCTATAGAAATATTATTTTTTTTATAATATTCTTCGTCCAAATCTTTTCCATATACTGCATCAAATATTTCATAATCTAAATTTGTATTTTTCAACTTTTCTGTCATTTCTTCCAATAAATCTGTTTTATGTTTTAAAACAATTGCATAAATTTTTATTGAACTCATTTTATAAATAAAATTAAGAATTTAATTTAATTATTACGCAATTTGTAGTTTTTAATTATCTATACGATTCTTATATTCCCAATAATGTTTACCGTAATTATTTAATAATTCTTCACCTATCTTAATATCTTTTACTGCATAAAAATAAACATAATTACGATTTAATCGAAAATGAGGCATTATATTATTATTATAACTATGATTACAAAAACTACCCAAACCATTTACAATTAAATATTTTTTATTTACGTTCCAATAATAATCTCCCAATACAGATTCTGTATACTTAATCATATCTTTCGTAAATACAAAATATGGCTCCTTTGAAATAGCTTCCCCTTTTTTTATATTTTTAATTGCAACGCACCCTATTCCATGTATTGGTGATTTGAAAAAATTATATTTCATTATAATAGCTACATATAATAAAATATTAATAATTAAAAAAGAACATACCATTGTTTTGTTTTGGGACTTGATTATTGTTTGTATTATTTTTACGTGATGTCCAATAATTAGCACCATAATTATTAAATAGTTCTTCACCTTTTTTAATACCTCTTAGAGCAATAAATGTAATATACGGTTCATTTGTAAACTTAAGTAATGGTGTAATATTATTATTATTACTATGATTACAGTAATTTCCAAGACCATTAATAAGTGTAGTTGTACTTTCTATATTCCAATAATAATCTCTAAAAACAGGTTTTGCATAATTCTTAATATGTCTTGGAATTGCAAAGTATGGTTCCTTTGCAACTATATCACCTTGTTTAATATCTTGTGTTGATATACATCCTATTCCATGTATTGGTGATTTGAAAAAATTATATTTTATTATATTATGTAATTATAATAAAATATTAAACTTATGCTTTCTTCTTTTTCTTCTTTTTCTTTTTTGTTGATGTAGTTGGAACATCATTTTTATCTTCCATTGCAAGTAATTCTTCCATTGCTTTGTTTGCTTCTTCTTCCGTTCTTACAGGCATTGCTGCCATTCTTGCTTTTTCTTCAGCCTGAAGACGTTGTTTTTCTTGTGCTTTTTTAATTAATTTTTCACGTGCTTCAGCTTGTTTTGTTTGTTTATCCATCATATTATTGAATGCATTCATATTGACTTTTGATTTTCTACCACCTGCTCCTTTGGGCATTTTCATACCCATTTGACTTAACATTGATTGAATATTTTCCATACCAGGCATATCTTTCATTTTTTTCATCATGTCACCAGCTTCTTGTAACAATTCACTTTCCTTTAATTCACCACTTTTAATTCTATCATCTAATTTATTACCTACGTTTTTAACTAATCCCATCAATTTCGTAGGATCACCCATCATTTTTTTAAAGACATCATCCATATCTGCATTTTCATCTAAGTCTAAATCTAAATCACCTGCTGTTTCTTCAGCAATTTCACGAGCTAATTTACCTAACTTACCATCTAACATACCAGTAATATGACTATGCAATTCTTCAGGATTAGGAATATTTTCCATATTGATTCCTGAAGAGCTATTTTTTTCTGAATTATCACTTGCATTAAATAAATTATGCATCTCGCCAATTGTTTCTTCTAATTTTGATTTAAAATCATTCTCATCTATTGATTCAAACATTTTTGCAGTATCTCCAAAATTTTCACTACTTTCAAATGATCCCACCATAGTAAATAACATTAATTGTAAATATTTCCATATTGTTTCTTTTGTTTTATCTGAAATATCACATGACCATAAGTATTTGAAATCTATTCCTGGCAAAAAAGTTGTATTAGTTTCTAAGTCTGAAAAAATTTCTTCGTTTTGATATAATATATCGAAAAATCTTTCAGGAATAATTCCTTTACAATAGTCATAAACAATACTAACAGATTCATCACATTTCTCTTTTAAACCTATGTTTTTTAAATCATTATCTAATTTTGGAATATATTCGGGAAATGTTGTTAAAATATCTTTTACAAAATCCTTTGTAATTTTTTTAAATTCTGTTGGAATATTATTCGAACTTACTTTTTCTTCACTACGTTCTGTCATTATTTATAAACATGTATAATAAATTTTATTTAAATCAAACTTAATTCATAAAATATAATTTTGTTAATTTTGATAAATTTTGAACATATTTTACTGTTTTTGATTTATTTTCTTCGCTCATTTCTTTTATTGGTTGTTTTAATGAATCTATTTTACTTATAATACTATCTGTATTGCTCATTGTTTTAATATCATTCCTATAATCCTTATCCAAAAAAAAATCTATGTTTGAATTATTTATTTGATCTTCATACAATAACGTAACGTGTCTATGCCACACATCAATAATCATTTTAGGATTTGCTTTACGTAATGCAAATAATGCATTTTTTGTTGCCAGCAAGTCAACATCGTGTGGAAAAACTTTTTGAACATCATTAATAAATTCAACAAAATGATCATTAAAACCTTTTAGTATTAAACTCTTGTCCGTCATAATTATTTATAAATATAAAGCTTATTTTTTTAAATAATTAACACAAAATATTATTTTATCGCTTTAAATCTTGTTCTCTTGATTGATTAATTGTATCAATTGATACACCACCCCCAATTTTATCTGGCGTGTAATTATCAGGCGGTGTCTCAATATTTGATAACATTTCAGGTACTGCATAATTATACATTTGAGATGTACCTCCACTTCCTTTTGCAGATAGATCATCGCTTGTCATGTCCCAAAAACTAAAATTGTCAGAAATTACACCACTTCCGTTTAATGTTCCTAAAGAAAATGCCATTGGTTCACCATTATTCATTGTTGCTTGATTATTAATCTGTGTTTCTTTATGTCTAAAATGATTGTATATTTCATCTCCGAATAAAACACGATGACCATGATTCATTAATAATAGTGCAGGCACTTTATTTACTGTTGGTGGTAATTGTAATTCTTGACCATTTTCTAACATTAAATACGTTGCTCCATCTTGTCCTCTTTTTCTTCTATCTATACATAGGTAAAATATTTCCTCTTTTATTTGACTTTTTGCAAGAGTTGACAGTACGTTTTTACAATTATTACAATAGTTACTATAATATAAAATATTTGACATCTATAATTATTTTAAATAATAAACAATAATGTTTTTAACTAAATATTAAATAAAATTGATTAAAAATAATTATAATATATATATTAAAAATAATGACAGAACCTGTTGTAATATTTAACAGTCGAACCAGTGATCTTCAATTTACATTAAGTGGTGTAAATGTAAGTGTTGCTAATGCTCTGAGAAGAACAATATTATCTGATATACCATGTGTTGTGTTTGAAACTTATCCTTATGATAAAAATAATTGTATTATTCATAAAAATAATACAAAGTTTAATAATGAAATTATTAAGCAACGTTTAAG
>MDSY01032384.1_pt1 | contig 19442 bp, 10 predicted proteins | sample 811131 | NCBI WGS metagenome assembly MDSY01 (sample SAMN05326643, study PRJNA326480) | marine metagenome | isolation source: seawater | place: Atlantic Ocean: South West | collected 2010
CCGCGCCGTCCGCCCCGACGCCGCAACACCCGAGGTCCAACGTTCGCAGCGAGGTACTTGTTGAGGTGGCGTCCCCCAGCGCCTGCGCCACCGCATGCGCGCCTGCATCACCCAGCGTGTTATCACTCAGAATAAGCGTCTCAGTCGCGGCGGATAAAGCCGCTCTGGCGACCGCCCTGCCGCCCTCACAGCCCACGCCGCACCCTCGAAGCGACAGACGCTTTACGTTCGCGCCGCGCGTTTCGCCGGCGAGCGCGATGGCGCCGGCGTCGCCAAGTTCAACGCCGTCCATCTCCAACGACAACGGCGGGGCGTCTTTTCTCTGCGCCCGCGTGTCGAACCCTTTGCGCAGTTTCCCAACGTCCCCAGCGGCGACGTCAAGTTTAGCGTTGGTGAGGTCCAACGCACAGAGCGCGGGCGCCGACGCGAGAAGCGCCGCGATTGCGTCCGCGGCGACGCCACCCACGTTTAGCTCGTTCAGCACGAGCTTCTCTAGTTTCTGTAAATGCGCGGCTCCCGTGCACACGGCGGCGATGCCTTCCGGGCCCAACGCGTCGTTTCTAGAGATGTTTATCGTGGTCAACGATGGACATCCTCCGTCCTTCGCCGTCGCAAGCGCGTTCCCAAGCGCGGCCGCGCCGACGTCACCGATGCCTTTGTTCTCCAGGTCCAACGTTCGAAGCGAGGCGCTTTTGGCGACACCAGGTGCGAGCGCGGCGAGGCCTTCGTCGCCGAAACAGTCGTCCCCCACGCACAGCGATTGTAACGTTTTGTTCGCAGCCAGCGCTTTGGTGAGCTTCGCCGCGGTCGCCGCGTCCATCGCGTGCCCCGACGCGTACAGCTCGAGAAGATGCGTGTTCGTGTGCAGCGCGTCGCACACCGCCGCCGCCTCATCGGAACCGAACAAGCGGCCTCGAAACACAGTCACGGAAATCAAACCAGCGTCGTTCGTCTTGAGCCTCTCCACCCAGGAGGCCACGCCAACGGTCTTACCCCATGCCATCGGAACGTCGTCCGTGATCGCGGCGCGACGCCAGATGTGCAGAGGTTGCGGTCGGCGGCTCCAATGAAGTTTATTCGATTTGCTGACAGCACTCGGCACTTTGGTTGGCCCGAGAGTTTCATGACGTGGCCAAGGCGTTCGAGGCCACACACCACCTGCGCGCGACGATGACGGGTGGCATGGCGGCCCGACGCTTCACGGCGACAGTGCTTCGTGTACATGCGCCATGGAGATCACTGGCTGGATCGCCTTATAGGGAACGAGCGACGCGCCTGATGGGGACGAACACCGTGGATCCCCGGGAGACTGCAAAGTTCGAAGAGGATGCGGCATCGTGGTGGGACGAAACGAAGGGACCCTTCGCGCCGCTGCACGCGATGAACCCCACACGGTGTGTTTTCGTGCGCGACGTCCTCGTCAGGCACTTCCAAGGGTCGGTTGACCACCCTGGTGTGGGCAAGGACCCCGCGCGACCCCTCGCTGGGCTAAAACTTTTAGACGTCGGGTGCGGTGGAGGTATCCTGTGCGAATCCTTAGCGCGCATGGGCGCGATGGTCACGGGCGTGGACGCCGGAGGTGCGAACGTAGAAATCGCGATAGCACACTGTAAGTTGGACCCTGCGATCGAAGAGCGAATAACGTACCGCGCCGCAGCCGCGGAGACGCTTCTCGAGGAAGGCGCATCCTTTGACGCCGTGTGTTCCCTGGAAGTCGTAGAGCACGTGAGCGATCCCGATTCCTTCGTCGAGGCGTTGTCGGGGCTCGCAAAACCAAACGGCGCCGTGGTAGTGTCCACCCTGAACCGCACCGCACGCGCCGCTGCGCTCGTCATCGCGTTCGCCGAGCGAGTTGTACAGTGGGTTCCTCCAGGAACGCACGAGTTTGCAAAGTTCATAACGCCGGAGGAGCTTGTCGCGCTCGCGACGCGAGCGGGACTCGAGACGATGGAGATGGCCGGTATGTCGTACACGCCGCCCTTGCCTGGAAACGGAAACGGCGCGACCGGCGGGCGGTGGAGCCTCACGGACGACTTGGGGGTGAACTACATAGCGTACTTTGCGAAGAAAAAAGGTGGGAAAATAGGAGTGGGGACGAACGAGTGAGTAGCTGGGAGTAGTTCCAAAAGTTAAAAGAAAGGAGAAAAATATTTCAGGACTTCATTCCCACCTACATGGGTGTAAAGGGGTTTGCTCACATCTCTGTCTGTCTGTTCCGTATGGCCTTTAAGTCTCCTCGCTCTCGTCGTCTCCTGTCCTCTCGTCGAGACAGAAACTCGACAGAAAAAGGCAAAAAGTAACGCAGCGAGACCGAATCGGCGCCGGGTGATCGGCGCCACCTCCCCGCGCCTTCACTTCACACCGCGCGTTTCCACGCGCGCACACACACAACACATGTCAGGCTTTCCCCAACCAAGGGGTGGCGGCGGCGGACTCGGGGGACGCGGCGGCGGCGGCGGACAAAAGAGGAACCGTAACGGAGGGGGAGGCCGCGGCGGAGGTGCAGGCCGCGAAGGCGATTGGCAATGCCCCAAGGGGTGCGGCAACGTGTTCGCGTCCAAGCCCACATGTTTCAAGTGCGGCGAACCCAAGCCTGGTGGCGATGGCGGTGTCCCCGCCCCCCAATCCAACGGCGGCGGCGGGCAGTCTTTCCACGCCCCCAACGCGGGTGGCGCGCAAGCCCCCGGCCACCACGTCGTGCTTGTGCAGAAGGACAACAAAACGAGCACCACCGCGTTCAGCGCGCTTGGCTTGTCCGCCCCAACTATGCGGGCGATCAACGAAATCATGAAGTTCACGCACGCCACCGCAGTGCAGGACCAGACGTTGCCTCCGATTCTTCAAGGCTTGGACATTTTGGCGCGGGCGAAGACGGGGAGCGGCAAGACCGTCGCATTTCTGTTGCCGTCGATTGAAACCATGATCAAAAGTCCGCCCGCCGGCAAAGGCGCGGTGTCGTGTTTGATTCTCTCGCCCACCAGAGAGCTCGCCTCGCAGATCCACGAAGAGGCCAAGAGTTTGTTGACGTTCCACAACCTCAACGCGCAGGTTGTTTTCGGAGGTACGAACATCAACTCCGAACGGAACAGGATGAACAACCAGGCGTGCGACTTTTTAGTCGCTACGCCGGGGAGGTTGATTGACCACTTCCAGACGAGTAATTTGCGACCAAGATGCGCGAACTTGAAAGTCTTAGTTCTCGATGAAGCCGATCAACTCCTCGAGATGGGCTTCAAGCCGTCAATCGACAAGATTTTAGGGTTCATTCCTAGACAGCGACAAACGTTACTCTTCTCCGCGACTGTCCCGAAGACGGTGCAGCACATCGCGAGCAACGCGCTGCGCCCGGGGTACGCCTACGTGGACTGCGTCGGGGAGGAGGACAGCGCGACTAACTTGCAAGTCAAGCAGTGGCTCACCGTGGCGCCGCTGGATGACCACCTGTCCCTCCTCGTGCAGCTGATCCAGTCGCACCAGCAACAAGTTCCTGACCACAAAGTTATTTGCTTCTTTCCCACCGCGAGAGCCACGCAGCTCGCGGCGGAGCTGTTCGTGGCGTTGGGCAAACCCGTGACGGAGATCCATTCGCGAAAATCGCAAGGCCACCGCACAAAAGCCGCGGACCAGTTCAGGGAGGCGAAAAGTGGCGTGATGATGAGCTCAGACGTGTCCGCCAGAGGTTTAGACTACCCGGATGTCACGCTTGTGATTCAAATCGGCCTGCCTAGCTCAAGGGAGCAGTACATCCACCGCCTCGGCCGCACCGCGCGGGCAGGCAAAACCGGCGAAGGGTTGCTCCTTCTGGCGCCGCACGAAGAGTTCTTCACGCGCGGGCTTCGTGACTTGCCTATTACCAACGCCCCAGCTGCGGTCGATCCTAACACCGCGCACACCGTCACCCAGGCACTGACCAGAGTCGACGTACGAACCAAGGAACAGGCGTACGTGGCGTGGATGGGATTTTACAACGGCTCGTCATCGAAAATGGGCTGGTCCAAAGCGCAGCTCGTGGAAAACGCGAACCGGTACGCGCTTGAGATTCTCGGGTGCCCGGGATTGCCCGGCATTCTGAAAAAGACCGTGGGCATGATGGGACTGAAGGGCGTGCCTGGCTTGAACATCCAATCCGAGCTTCCGGGAGGCAGAGGAGGTGGTGGTGGCGGTGGAAGAGGAGGTGGCAGGGGACGCCGTTAGGAAGCGCGTTGCGATACATTACATGTAGATTCATTTTTTATCTAGAGACGATTTTTTCTTCATCCCTCATTCAATGTAGCGAGCGGTGTCACTACGCACCCGCCCTCCACGTCCCCGCAGATTGCTATTCGCGGTTCCTGGACGTGCCATATCGTTCGTAGCGTCGCCTTCATGCCTTTCATTTTTTCCGACAATCGATCCACGTTTGTCATCACGGCCCTCCACGTCTCATCGTCCGTGGCAGGCGCCGTTTCCACGCGACACAGCGAGACGTGCATGACATAAGTGGCTTGCTTTTTGGGCGCGCTTGGAAACGCGGCTCTGCACCTTACGCGCAGATCGTCCACCGGGCTCGCGCCGTTTCCTTGCTCGTATAGGAGTACTAGAAGCACACCGGAGGTGGCGAGCACCACGCTGTCCACTTCCACGCGCATCGGTTGAGTCGCGCCGACGAGCGCCGCGCACGTTGCTAACTCTTCCTGAACCTCTTTTTTCTTTTTTGGTCGGAGCTCAAACGGATTGCCGGTGTGAAACACAGTGGAGTGGTACGACGTCGGGGGATTCCTGTACGTCCTGAACCCTGGTGGCAGCGCTTCAACGAACTTCGCGCAAACATCCGCGGCCGCGTCGCGAAGAACATCTCCGCCTTCGGGACCTTCGATGGCCGTGCACAACAGGCGAACGGAATTCGGTACGTCGTAAAGCTTCGCTTGAAGATTACCATCAACCACATCGTAGTTCGCTGCGGTCGCAGCGATCGCGTTTGGGTCAAGACCCGCGCGGGCACTGGCACGCAGCTCAGCGTACACGCGCGGCCGCATCACATGGTCAGGCTCAGCCATCGCCGCCGACGGCACTTCCCGTCGCGTGCTCGAAACTGTCGAGGCGCCGAGAACTTTTATTAAAACGACAAGTGGCAGTCAAAGCTCCAGATTCACCCATCGCCTCACAAGGCAACGCGTGGTGCGTGCGACCGAAGTGTGGGATGTCATGTCTCGCGTCGTCGCCCTTTGTCCGCGGGTTGCACCGCGTTGGTGCGCCGCGTGGGCGAGATGTCGCACGCTCGAAACGCGGTCCCACGCGGTGGGAAACTCGAGCGTCGTCATCGGACAGCGATGATACCGGGGATACCCGACGTCTTCGATCGATCCCTGGGTCGTTTGCGGTGGGGGAAACCGTGGATAGCGGCGCGGGTACGACGTTGGTGATTCGCGAACTGCTCGGACGCGGAAGCTTTGGGACTACGTACGCGTGCGACCGCCCTGAAATCGGGGAAGAAGTCGCGTTGAAGGTTTTGACGTTGCGAGAGATGAGGGATTGGAAAGCGCTGCAGCTGTTCGAGCGCGAGGCGAAGACGTTGAAGGGTTTGTCGCACCCCGCGATCCCGGAGTACGTGGATCACTTCGAGGTTGATTCAGATGAGGATGTCAAGTTTTGCCTGGTGCAGCGCATCGCGCCTGGCAAAAGTTTGCAAACGTTGGTGGACGGCGGGTGGCGCCCGACCGAGGGTGAGATCTTTTCCATCGCGACGCAACTTTTGCAGGTGTTGGAGTACCTCGCGTCGCTACGGCCGCCCGTTATACACCGGGACGTGAAGCCAGGCAATCTCCTTTACAACAAAGCAACGGGAAAATTAAGTCTGGTGGATTTCGGAGCCACCGCAGAGGCGGCGATGACCGCCGCTGTTTCCGAGGAGAAAGGGTTCGCGATGGGGTCGACAATGATCGGTACTTTTGGTTATGCCGCGCCGGAACAGCTGATGGGCGGCGTGACGTGTGTGAGCGATTTATACAGCGCCGGGGCGGTGTTGCTGTTCCTGTTGAGTGGCAGAGCGCCGTCTACGATGCCATCTTCGCGGCTGAAAATAAACTTCAGAGGCGTCGTTCGTATTGAGGACAAAAGACTGGAGCGAATCGTAACGAGATTATTAGAGCCCTCGCCGGAGGACCGGTACCAAAACGCAACGCAGGCGCTGGAGGTGTTGACAGGGGATGGGAAGGTGGTTGGATTGGATATGGATACTTCCAATCCTGATACCTCCAATACCTCTACCTCTACATCCCTTCCCATTGTTCCTGGCGTCCTCGCTGAGTTCGGCGGTTTCGAAATAAACAAACCCGCGCGCCCCACGACACGAACTCGCAAACCCTCCGGCACGCGTGTAGTAGTGGAAAGGGTCGGCTCCACGAAACTACTACTGGTGATCCCCCCAGCTGGCATTACAGCTGGAAGTGCCGCAACCGGGGGTTTTGCCGTGGCGTGGAACTCGTTCGTAGCGTTCTGGACCGTCTCAGCGTTAGCGGCAGGCGGAGGTTTATTAATGGCGGCGTTTTCAATTCCGTTTTGGTTCGCAGGGAAGCAAGTCGCGAGCGCGGCGTTTGCGGAGATTTTCGAAGCCACTCGGTTAGAGATCGATGCGGCGAGTGCTTCATACTCGTTAACTGTTACCGCGACAGGGCTGGTGAGCAACGAACGTGTCGGTGAGCTGCTTGACGTCAACGGCGCCGTGATTGAAGTGAACAGCGTGACGAACAGAAATCCGGATTATTTTCTCAAACTTGAAATAGGCGCAACGCCCGTCACCTTCGGCCGCGGGTTACAGGAAGTAGAGTTGGAGTACGTCGCGGGGGAGATCAACGACTTTTTGGGGAGCGTACGATAGAAATTAGTGAGTTAGTAAACCGTGAGTTGATGATACATTTACGATAACAAAGTGTGTAAAGAATTGCGTAAGAATCTGTCGAGTGTGCGCGGAAGATTACCTTCAATCAGACCCATTATTTCTCCCATTCTCTATCCCCAGAAGTTCCCTCCATAGATGTCTTCCCTGGTGCTTTTTGGGGCTGCTTTTCCCACTCGTCCGATATCGTTCTGGGGGGCTGTGTGCCCTGTGGAGTACGTGCCAGGCGGTACAGCGAGCGGGCGCTTGATTTGCGCTTGCCCAAAAACCACAGCCATGGCGTCGCGTGTTCGGTTTTGCTCCTCCATCGAAGTCCGCCTGTGGTTGCTCCACTTGTCGTGCCAGTGGTCGCGTGACTCTTCCTCTCCTCCCACGAAGGGCATCGCACTAAAAGACTCTTCACGTGTCAGCGACGAACCGAGCACGGGGCGCGCGAGCGGGGGTCCTGCAGTCGCTGCGAACCCGACGCCGGCGTCGTGCTCCACCGACGACACCGGTGAAACCCCACTGAGTCGCGAAGACCCGGGCGTGAAGAGCAGCGATTTCAACAGCGAATCCCGGGAAGGTTGCGCCGCCGCCGCGCCGGGCAAATGCCGTGGTCGTGGAATCGTCATGGGCTCGCTGCGCGCGTGCGCGGAACCGCGCTCGGTGTTGTCCATCCAATTGGGTTGCATCGTGTCGAGGTAAAAGTTACTTGTCACGCTTTTTCCGAGACGTGATATCCTGAGAACGCACACCTCAACAACGGGTTGTACGCTGAAAAGGAAGCCGACGAACTCGCGACGGGCGTGAATAACACGTGGATCGGGTTACCACGGTGAAACGACGTTCGGTTCAGTCTGGATGTGAGCGTCGAGGGCGCCGCAGCGGGATGTTAACCTTTTTCATTTGCCTCGTCAGCATGACCAAAATCACAATTTGTATGAGCAAACAGTTACAATAAAAGTCCTTGAATCGCAAACCAGGAGTTGGGACAACAAACGCTCGCGGAAGGGGAAAGACAAGGATTTCTTCTTGGAGGACCCGAGCCACAACGGAGGACGCGGTGTGACCGCGGGAGGTTCGCGACAAGAGGTCCGAGTGGCGAGAACATGTACGCGTGACTCATAGTGCGCACTCGCGTGAAACCAGTGCGTCGATAGACCCCCCCGGACCCGCGGGTGAGGCATAGCCCAACACCTAGATCTCGTTCCGGAGTTAGGTGCCCACCCGCGACTCAAAACACCATGGCTGGTCTTGCCGGGTACGCGGACGAGCTATGGCGAAGTTCCGTGATACGCATTCACAACATGTCTAAACAGAACGAGGCGTCAATCGCACGTCACCGCGCGCTCGCTGACCGTCTGTCCAACATAAACCCCGACGTGCGGGATGCGCGGGAACGCATCCTTCCCGATATCGAAACGCGACGCACAGAGTTTCGCGGCGATGTACGTCTCAGGGCGAAAGTCGCGGACGAGCGCTACGCCCGCATCGAACAAAGCAAAGGGGATGCGATTCCGTTCCGTGACTTTTGCACGCGCGAGGCGGATGCGGACGTGGCGAACGCTGAGGACGATGAGGGGCATGTACATGTACAGCCGCGACCAAAACGCGGCGATCGAAGGCGGCACGAAAACACGCTCGACGTCGTCAGGGGAGGCATCCTCGCGTCGCTTCGAAGCGAAAACGCCACGGAGGCTGACTTGTCCACGCACGCCAAGCGTGCACGCGCGGAAACAGCCGCGGCGCGGCAGAAACGCGCGGGCAACTTCCACGACGGCAAGGCAAAGGCGGCAATGGCGCGCGCGCAGACGCATCGCGCCGCCTTCGCCGCGCAGGTTGCCGCGCGACGCCGCGCGCGGGAAGACGCGCAGGCTGTTTCGAACGACGCGGAAGCTGTGTCGACGTGGCCTAGTCGCGATGTAGGGGAAGACGAGGAGAAAGCGAGTCGACAGGCCCGGCTTCGTGCCACCGCTCGTGCACGGTTTCGAAAGGTTGGACTCATCGTGAAAATGGGAATGCGCGCGGCGAACGCTATGGAAGACGTGTCCGCGGAAGGACGCGCGGCGCGGAAAGCGGAGAGGGAAGCCGCCGCGGCGGCGGCGAACGAAGCCAAGGCGAAACACAATTTGGACGCTTTGTCGGAGAAATTGCATGTGGCACGAAAAGCGCTACTTGCGGCTGAAACTGAACTCGCAGAGGCGGAAGCGCGCGCGGCGGAAGCCGGCGGTATCGCGGCGCGCGCTCGGGACATCTTCGACGAGCTTGTGGCAGACAAACAACTCGACGCTGCGTCCCTGGCGGAAAAGAACGTCGAGGCGTGGCGCGCGCGCGCGGCGACGGATGAGGCGCACGCCCGTGAGCTTCGCGACAAAAGAGATGAACTCGCTTTGGTATTCGAAGCGGCTGAAGTGCAACGACGCGTAGCCGAGGACGTGCACGCCGTGGAGCAAGCCGCGGAGAAGGTGGCGCGCGAAGACGCTGAGCGCCTCGACGCGCGCGCCGCTGAGACGCGAGGCGCTCGCGCGCTGGTGATGCAACGTGTGACGCGAGAGGTTCTAACGCGCGTGCGGCACGCGGGGGACGTGGAATCCGAGGAAGAGGAGGAGTCTGAGTCTGGGTCGAGTGGTTGTGATGATACCGACGAGGACTGGGGAGAAACAGAAGTGGAGGAAAAGACATATGGTCGGGTTCGTGTGGCGGGGCTCGCGGTCAAAGCGAGACTGCGCGTGGCAAAGGGTACTGAAACAAAGCAAAATAAAAAATTCCCATCTGCTGAAACCAGACGTGTCGCTGCTATTGAAGTCGCCACCGCGGCTGCCGCCGTGGGTGTTCGCCCAGACATCACGGAGTCGCTTGCGGCGGTGCGCTTAGCGGCGCGCGCGCTCGCCGACGATACGTCGGCAGCGGCGCGCGGCGCCGCCGCTGCAGCGGACGACGCGGAGCGTCGTCTCAAGAAGCGCGTCGCTGAGTTGATCTCCGCGCGCGTCGCCGCGGATGACGCGCGCGCTTGGTTCCACAGCGCTATGGTCGCTGCGTGCGAGGCCAGCGCACCTGGCGATTCCCGGGAAACGACATTCACGCTGGATGGTGACGCGCGCGTGGGACGTCGCCTGGTTGCCGTTCCCGGCCCCGCTTCGGCGTCTCCCGCTTTTCTCAAAGGGGTGACGCCGGCGTGGCGTCTCAAGCCCGGTTTGAACCTAGTCGTCGCGGTGTCGGAACGCAACGTGAAAGATTTAGAGACGAACCCTGTGAGTTTGAACGAACGCGGTGATCCACCGAGGCTCGCGTCGCTGGTGGAAACGGCGGTGCCGCCCGCGCCGCGCTTAGGTGACGAGGACGACGACGTTGAAAACGCCGAGGCGAACGCGGCGATCGCCAACGCACGGGCGGCGGCAGAGGGAGACGAATTCGATGTGTTTGACACGCGTGGCCGCCGGCAGAGGGTTGACGACGAGAGACGAGACCGTCGAGGCTCTGTCGGTGCGGCGATACGCGTTGTGAAAGCTGCGGTGCCCGTTGATAAATGGGCCAAACGCGCGCGCGAGCGAGGTCTCGTCGCCGCGGAGGAGGAGGATTTCGAGGCGGAGTACACTTCGCCGGCGAAACCATCCGCCACCGCCAACGCTGAGGACAGTTCAGGTTTCAATTCGGTGTTTCGCCCTAAATCGAAGACGCACGTGTTCACGGCACTCGATAAACCGATACCGATGGGGAACCCGTCGACGAAACCCCCTGCAGAGGCGTCGGGAAAAGAGCTGCCAAAGACACGAACCCAACTCCTCTCGCGTTTTGTCAGAGCACAGCGAGCGTGTGCACGCGCAGAGATTGTCGCCGAGCGAGCGTTTCGCGAGCGACACGATGCGCGTATCGTCGCGCGCCGTCTCCGCGACGTAGCCGATGCTTTCGAACTTGCCGTTCCCGCCGCTAACTTGCGTCGCGACATCATAGAGCGCGCGTGCGCGGCAGGCGTTGCGACGCTGGCAGAGGGCGAGGCGCGCTATATCAAGGCGTGTCTCGCCCAAGGGCCTCGCGCCGCGCGAATCGTGAAGCTCGAGATGACTGACGCCGCGTACGCCGCCGCAGTCGCGTCTGCGTCAATGGAGGTGGACACGCTTCGTGAGGATATCAAGACAGCGACAAAAGCACTCGATGAGGCGTGCGCTGCGCTGGCAATTACGGAGGACGCGCTCGAGGCGGCGAAACACGTCGAGGCGCGCGCTGTAGCCGTCGCGGAAGCGCACGACCAACGCCGGCGCAGAGTGATTGAAGAGCTTCGCGCGTCGACGCTGGGCACACGACCGTCCGTCGATCCGAGAGCGGCAACGACAGTCATCGACGACATCGATCACGAGTTCCGTATGGATCATGAATCTCTCATCAATGAGGTTGCTGCCGCGTCGCTCGCGATGCAAGCGGCTCGTTTCGAATGCCGCGCCAGTGCCGCGCCTGTCACCCAGGCTCGGCTGCGCCGGGAAACAGCGACGCGCGCGCTCGCCGCGGCGATTGACGCGCGTGACGATGCGCGGCGGAGACATTCCGCAGCGGCGGCAGTGACCTCTCTAGACGCTGAGAGTGACCGTCTCGCAGAGGCTGCGAGTGATGCTGCTTCGCGCGCCGCCGTGGAGGGTCACGCCGAGCCCAGCATGCGTCGTCTCGCTCTGGAGGCGGTGGCGACGATCGCGACAACCCTCACGGAGACGGCGGAACGACGCGCGAGGGAAACGCGCAGAGTTGCCTCTGGCCACGATGCCGCTTGCGCCGCCGACGACGCCCTTGCCAGACGATGTGCCCACGCCGCTGCTAAGACGGATCTCGCGCAAGCAAAACACGACCTCGTCCTCGCGCGCGACGCGGAACATGATTCCGCCGCCGCCGTGGAAACGGCGCGCGTCGGCGCCCGCACAGACCGTCGACGCGCGCTAAACGAACCCGTCGTCAAAGCGCGCGAGACTCTCGCGAAGACTGTCGAGGCTTCTGAATTTGCGTCACGCGCTGTCGCAGCCGCGCGTGCCGCTGTGCTTGCCTCTGAGCTGGCGTGTTTCGAAGCCGACGACCGCGTGGTCGAAACTCGCCGCGAAGCGAAATTCAACAAAGACGTCCTCGCGGTTGACGCCGTTCGAACCGCCACGACGCTTGTCGCAAAGTCGAAAGCGTTGCGCAAACCCGTCGCCGCCGCGGTCGCCTCAGACGTTGCCGAGTTGCTTGAAGACACAAGCCCCACACGCCCGAACCCGGAGGGTGATCACACGACCCTACACGCATGGACATCGACTGTTTCGACACCTCAACCTTCCCCTGTGGCTTTGTCCACGAAACTGTCGGCGCTGGACGCGGCGCTCGCCGCCGCCGCCGTCGCCGCCGCGGACCTGGCTTCCGCGCGCGAAACAAACGAGTGCGCAACGCGAGCGGTGGATGCCGCACGCGTGGAGAAGGGACGCGCCGACCGCGCGTGCGCTGAGGCGGTACAACGCCAAGAAGCCGCGGATGTTATTGACATCGACGATGATAAACCAATAGACGTGGAAGCGGCGTCTCCGGCGGCTGCTTCGGCCGCTGCTTTCTTCGTCGAGGCGACGAGAAACGCGGCGGAGGCTGAGGCGACGGCAGCGACGCTCCGCGCCAGCGGTCCCGTTTTGGATGCCGCGGTCGCCGCCGCTGAGGATGCGGCATCGTGTGCGTTTTCTGTTGTTGAGGAGACGCGTCACGTGCTTGACCAGGGATCGAGCCGCGCGCGAGCCGCGGCAGAGGAGACGGCAAGAGCTCGCGGCGTTTTGGCTCAGAAGGCGAGAACACTAGCAGCGGCGACGGCGGAAAAGCGTGCGGCGTCTGAAGCGTTTCGACGCGCGTCGCGCGCGCTGCGGGACGCACGCGAGGCAGTAGATGTCGCGCGAGAGGCTGAAGAAGCTCGTGAGGCGAGACGAGTGCGGCGTGCCGAGGAAAGAAGACGTGGAGGCGCACGCGAGGAGGCGCACGGTCGGGGGACACCGGTAGACTAGAATTTTAGAAAATAGCAGCAAAATCTCGTCGAATCTGTTCTGCAGGACAACTCTGCCGACGACAACTGGCAATCCATTTCATACCGCGCTGAGCACGAACGTCAGCATGTCCGCTCTCGCTTCCTGTCCTTTGGCAGTCGCCCGCGTGGACTCCCGCGCGGTTCTCCGCGTATCTCGCACGTCTCGTGGTGTGTTTCCCACGCATCTCTTTCCCGACCTCCGCGAAGAGACGCGACGATGACGTTTCGTCGATTGTTGTTTGTCCGATCCCGACGGAACAAGGCGAAGCCGTGCTCCTACTAGACCCACTCTTCAACTCTGACTCTCTATCATCGTCATATTTTCCCGTCGCAGCGCGCTTGCCTCGCGCTGCGCTTGTCACCTGCGCTTCCGCGACCAAGGACGCCCCCATTGTGATTGCGGGCGCGACCACTTCGACCGGTCGCCTCGTCGCCGGCCTCGCCGTGAAGGCGTTCGGGGGTGAGAACGTGGTGCTTGTGGTGAACAAGGATGCGCAGAAAACGTACTGGCCGGAGGACATGCCCGAGGACATCGTGGAGCAGCGTATGTACGCCCCCGCGGATCAGCTGGTGAAGGTCACGTTGGTGGACCCGAGGGACGCGGCTGACGCGCTTGGGAAGTGCTCATCCGTGATTTTCTGCGCAGAGTGGGGCGCCACGCAAGCGGAGCTCGCGGAGACGTTGACGCCGTTGCTCGGCCCGAACTGCAAACGCGCGGTGATGCTGTCGCGCGTGGGAATCAACCGCAAAGACAAAGTGCCGTTCGTGGAGCAGAACAAGCCCCCGAAGAAGATGCAGGAAATGGCGCTTGGGCTGAAGCTCCCGACGGGCGAAAACAGCGGCCAGCCCGGGACGTTGGACGGCTTCGCCAACGCGGAGTCCATTTTACAAAACGCGAGCGGTAATTGGACCACGCACATCGTGCGTTCCGGCGAGCTTCGCGGGAACGGCCCTCTTCTTCTGGCGGACCTGTCCGCCAGGCTAGTTGACAACCTGTACGACGTGAAGTACCAGGACTTGTACTTCAAGAAAGGCGACGACGGGCAGGGGTACACCAAACGGTTGAACCTGGCGGCGACGCTCCTTCGGATGACCAACACTCAAACGCCCGCCGCGGATGTCGCGGCGCTTTCCGTGGTGTGCGAGATGGTGGACCCGTTCGGGCTGCTAGGGGAGAAGACCCTCACGGAACCCACCGGCGTGGAAAGGAGGAAGGGGTACGACATGGCCAAGGGAAAGGCCCCGGCGCCGATCGCGAACGAACTCATCGACGAACTCGTGCAAGCGCTGTAGGAATTCGCTGTTTATATGTTAATATATGTTATTTGAAGGTTGATGAAACTTTGCAATCCAACGACGTCACTACTGGCATTCATATTTTGATCATTCTTCTTCTGATTCGTCGTCCGAGTCATCGCTAATGTCGCCAAGCACGGCGTCGAGCATCCCGCCTTTTTTCGCTCCGCCGCCGGCAGTTTTTCCCCTCTTCTCGCCTTCCCTTTTCAGTCCGTCTTGTAACGAGCGTTTTATCCCCGCGCCGAGCTCCTCGCTCTCCTTCGCCAGCCTTATTGTCGTCTCCTGTTTCGTCTCCGCACGCGCCTCCGCCTTTGCCTTAGCCGCCGCCGCCAAACGCTCGGCGCGCAGCGTAGCGGCGACGGCGGCGCCGGCGCCTTCTGGTCCTCCGGGCCCCGTAATTCCACACGCCCCTACGTGAATCTTGTCAAGCGGACAAAACGTGTCATCCACCTTGACTTGTGATATCCGCTCTACGACGCCCAGCCCGTGCGTCACCTTGCCAACCACTTGCTGCTTGCCGTCCAAGTGCGGGCACGCCCCGATCGCGACGGTGAAGGTTGGTGTGTCGCACGAAAGCGACACCGCGGTCGCCGCGTGCGTCAACTGTCGCTTGGTTTGTTCCAAAGGCACACCCCCTTGGTTTTTGTTTTTGTCACCCACAGCAGCTTGCGCTCCGCCGTCCAGACGCACGCCGTTCACAATGCGATGAATCTCACTGTTTTCGTATCGCACCAAGCCGCCCAAGCCGGCGCCGCCGCCCGTCACCCTCAGCACGAACGTCTTCGCCGCCGCGGGGACCAAATCCTCAAACACCTCTACTACTACCGTCCCAATCGTCTTCCGGGACTCGGTCCCGAACCCAGTGACGAGCTCGAAAAACACGTGGGGCCTTTCTGTATCACTCGCGGGTAACCCAGGGGCTTCCTCCGCCGCACTCGCCTTCCTTTGCTCCAGCTCGGGGTGCACACCCGTGGCTTTGTAAATGGCCATGTTCTTACGAAGCTCAGCGGTGGTGTACGTCGACGACTGCTTGCCCTTGCGGTGGCTGATGGCCACGGAGTCGAACTTAGTCATCGCGGAGGGCGAGGGGGTGAGACGAGGTGGGCGAGACTCGTCAGCTCAAGCCGTGTCCGCCGCCGCGCGTCTACAAGTGCCTGGGCGAACGCGTCCGAGGAAAAGTGCATCAAAATATTCAAAGCAAAATTTAGTTAAAAGTTGTGGATGGACTCGGTCTTAGTGCAGACACGGGCGCGCGACGCGAGACATCGCGTCGCCCATCTCGGAAGTGTCTCTCTCTGCGTGTGGTTTCCTGGGTCGCGCGAGATGAACCAACGGCGGACAGGAGTGGTGTGTTCGCGGACGACTGTTCCGCACGTGCGATTCGCGTTGTTAATGTTAACTGCATTTTTCTTAACCGCCCCGGTCGCTGACGCGAGGGACCTTGCGACGTACGCGCGCCCCCTCATCCGCGCCAGGACCCCCGGACTGCAAATGGCGCTGTACAAGTTCTATTCGCCGTTGTTCTCCGTGCCTGACCTTGACGGCCGAAGGCCTGACTTGGTTGTGAAGCTCGATTCCATCGACCAGGCAAACACGAGCGCGGCGTGGCCCGAAGTCGCCGCGCGCTGGGCGGACACCCCTGACGGGTTCGACCGCTTCGACGGCGACGCATACAGTGGCCGCTTTGCCGCGCGCATTACCGGTCAAATCAAAGTCGAGCGGTCAAACACGTTCGCGTTCGAGCTGGATAACCGGGAAGGCGCGCGGCTTTTTCTGGACGGCGCGCTGCGCGTGAACAACGACTTCAGCGCGGCTGAGACGTACGAACAAGGCGCGCGCAAACGGTACGTCAACGTTTATTTGTCCGAGGGCTACCACAACATCAGAGTAGAGTACTTCGTGGATGCTACGTGGTCGCAGCTGCGGCTGTGGCAAAGCGGGCCGGGGCTCACGCGGCGAATCGTCCCGGGTACGTTGTTTTTCCTGCCGGATGAAACCTGCTGCTTGTGTTCCTGCGCGGGCGGGTCGTGCCGAGTGGCGGAGTACGGAACCGGCGCGGTGCAGTGTTCGTGGCCCAGCGAAGTGTCACTTAGAGAGTCAATGCGCCCGGCGGGGAATGAAAAGTGCAAGGAGCCCTGCGAAGACCCGGGAAGCGCAAGCGGTTTGACGGACTTTGATAAATCGCCGCACGAGAGTGAGTTGTAGGACTCTTTTTTGATGTGTAAGAGTGCACGATTGACTTTAGGAACTAATAGAAATCTCTAATAGAAGCACAACAGTAGATTAAAACAGCATTACCCCCATACCCTCTCACTCGTCGTCTTCTTCGGGTTCCAGCCCTGCGGCCTTCCGTTTCTTAGCGTCGTCTCTCTCCTCCGCGCGTTCGCGCCGTTCGCGCTTCAGCCCCTTCATCTTCATCATGCCCATATCCTCCAGCCCGGTTTGCTTTTCGACGTACAATCTGCCAACCTTGCCCTCCAGCGAGTCTTGCTCCACGTTCTTGACCTTCTTCGCGCCTTTGGGCTTGGCGTAGGCGTGCTTCTTCACGTCTGAAGGCGCTTCTTGGTGCCGCCCCAACGTGAAGTCGAAGCTCGGTCCCATCTCATCTAGCTCAACCTTCGGCATCCTAGTCCCGCTCTTCTTGTACCGAATCGCGCACTGGCGGAACAGGACGTTGTCTTCCAAGGCAGTGCAGACGATCACCCTGTCGACGCCTTTTAAGTTGATTCGCGTAGCGGGCCGGCCCCTGAACACGTCCGTTAAGATGTTTTTCGTCAGCTTAAGCGCCGGGTCGGTTTCGAATTTGTCACCCAGAAAAACCATGCACGGCTTGCTTCCCAGAACGGTTTCTGACCCGACGTTCCCAAATGCATTAATGCCTTTGTAGTTCGTCACAAGAAGCTCAGCCATGTCGAACAGGTGGTAGTCGAAAAACCTTCCAACCGTTAAACAATCTGGCCTTTTCTTCTGGTGCGTGCCTAAAATGAACGCCCCGGCGTCTGCTTTCTGCGCGAAAAACTCCAAACTCGTTTCGCCGCCACCCTCGAATGGTCGTATGCCGTCGTTCTTCCGCGTGAGCTTGTGCACCTCTCCTTTCTTCATCACGCCCAGGTCGGTTACTAGGTCTTTTAATACTTGTGAGCTCTTCCCTCCGTGCAACATCAAGCACATCTTCCCGTCGTTCTCCACCAGCTTCGGCGCGCGTTTCATCAAACTACGCTTCCCGAGAGGCGTCTTCGCTTTCTTCAGGATCATGTTCACGGTGGAGGAGGGGTCAACCATCGTGGGGTCGGAGCCTTCCATCCTGGCCTACTCTCTTCCGAAGATACGGGAAGAGGGTGTGGGCGCGGAAATACGGACACGCGCGCGGGGCTATGACGGTAGACGCAGACGCGTTGGGTGCAACGAAAGAAGCGGCGGCGGCGGCAAATCGGCGGTTGCGGCGGATGCATGCGAGTATAATGGGGCGAACAAAAGTGAAGAGCTGAAACGCAGCTGAAAACGCTTGTCAATAGAGTGTCAATGCTTGTCAACAGAGTTGTCAATTCTAACAAAGCTATTCCACGTATCGCGCATCATCTCCCCTCGATCCCCTTCCTAAATACCTACTGCTATTCCTATTTGTTTCGTTTTGGGCCGGACCGTGTTCCTCGCTTGTTCCAGCGTTTTCCCCTCCGCGTCCAGCACCAGCACCTGTCCCCTGGGCGCAACAAGACTTAGTCCTATGGCTCCTAGGATGCCGAAAACGCCGAAAGCTGCCACGCCCCGTGCTACCCCGCCCTCGGTCGCGACTCGAAACCCGGTTCCGATATCAAGGTGGAAGCTCCAGTGCGCGGCGGCGATCACGCCGAGCGCGGCGCCGCGGGCGTCGTGCGGAAACGCCTCTGTTGCTACAAGCCACGGCACAGTCGCCGCGCCTATTGCGTGCGCGAATGTGAAGGCTAGAGGGGTTAGGGAGCGGAAGGTGTCTCCGATGTCAGCCATCGCACTCCCCGGAGCCGCAATCACCAGTGAGCACACCACCAACACGTTCACAAGCACCATCCCGCTCACGCTGCACAGCCACAAAACTCGTCGTCCCACCGACGCATTACTGTTGTTCAGAAGAAACGCACTTAGCGAAACGCCTAAAAGCTTTGCACACGAAACCGAAAACGCAGCTCTTTCGGTATCCTCAAACCCGCTGACACTCGCCACCGACGTGTTCCTCAAAGGGACAGTCAACCCCCCGAGCGTGCTCACTAAAACGAGCGCCAAACACTTCAACAACTGTTTCGATAAAAACCCACGAGTCAAAAGATGCGAAGGAGAAAATTTTGAAGTTTTTTTATTGCTTCCATCCTTCCCTCCTCCAACCTCCTCAATGACCTGTTTCGCTTCCTCCACAACCTGTGTATCTTTTTCGTGCAAGCCTCGTGCGGTTGCGATTGCTTTTACTACCTCGTTCTCCCGGCCTCGTGCCGCGAGCCACCGCGGGGACTCGGGCGCCGTCGCCCACACGCGCGCGTCGCCGAAGACGCCGCCCATAGACGCTGTCGCCGCCGCCGAACACGACGCCGCGAACAAAGCGACTTGCCGGAAGTGAGGCTGGGGGTTCGATGTTTGTTTATTCTCTTCATATACAGCATATTTTGAAGCACTGGTACTTGCCGCGAGCGCGCACGCGCTGGTCACGGCGAGGCCAGAGGCGAGCGCGAGCTGGCACGCCGCTACGAGCGCGCCTCGGTTGGCCGGCGACGCAACCTCGGCGGCGAGCAACGTCGACGCCGCGGTGCTCGCGCCCGCGCTTACACCGACTAGGAACCGCCCTATGCCCCCGCCCCTGGTCGCGGCGCCGAACACGAGCTCGCCAAACACCCAACCCACCACGGCGAGCGCGCCCGGCAGGCGAAGCGCGCCGCGCCGGCCGACCAGGTCCACAAGGCGCCCGGCGAGAAGCGCGCCGAGCGCGGCGCCGGCGAGGCACAGATTTTCGAGGTACGCCAACCTCTGCTCCGTGGCGCACCCTGTGGTTACCTTGAAGTCATCATCGGGTTGCGCGCTGCACAGCAGCGTAGGAGCCGCGGCTCGTGGGTACCCGAGCGTCAGGCCCACGGTGAACGGCGCGGCGGCGATTGCGAGGACCACCGCGATCGGTCTAATCGAGGACGCACCGACTTCCGAGGTTGATGTTTGCCACGACCCGCGAGTAGGGGAAGGGGAGTCGCCCTCGGAGAACGCAGCAGGGCCTGGTTTCGAGGTCCCGAGAAGAACGCCGTACTCTGCGTCGTC
>MDSY01042185.1_pt1 | contig 19439 bp, 19 predicted proteins | sample 811131 | NCBI WGS metagenome assembly MDSY01 (sample SAMN05326643, study PRJNA326480) | marine metagenome | isolation source: seawater | place: Atlantic Ocean: South West | collected 2010
AAGATAAAAAGCATTCAATAACTGTTTTATTTAATAAATATCTAAAATGAAAAATTTCTATTTACCTGACTATTTAAATAAATTATCTAAACTTATGATTGATTATAATCATAAAGATTTTTTAAAGATTATCAAAACCCTTAAGCAGGTAAAAAAAAATAAAAAAAAAGTAATTTTAGTAGGAAATGGTGGAAGTGCCGCTATGGCAAGCCATGTAAGTGTGGATTTAACAAAATTATGCAAAATTAGAGCAATAAACTTTAATGAGGCGGATTTAATAACCTGTTTTTCAAATGATTATGGATATGAAAATTGGGTGCAAAAAGCAGTATCTTTTTATGCAGATAAAGGTGATCTATTAATTTGCATAAGTAGCAGTGGACAATCTAAAAATATTATAAAAGGTGCAAAATTTGCCAAAAAAGTTGGATGTAAAGTTGTTACTTTAACAGGTTTTGAAAAAAAAAATAAAGTAAAAAAAATTGGAGATGTTAACTTATGGATAGAAAGTAAAAACTATAATATTATAGAAATGGTTCATCATATTTGGCTTCTTTCAATTGTAGATTATATAGCAAAAGCAAAATTTAATAATAAAAATTATATTTTTCGTAATTAGAAGAAGCTTTCAAGAAAGTATGAAAAAATTATTTATTACAGGTGGGTGTGGATACGTAGGTTCTTTAATGATTCAAAATTTTTTAGACAGATATATTGTAAAAAATATTGATACTCAATGGTTTGGTAATAAATTAAAAAAAAACGATAATCTAACTAATATAAAAGAAGATATTCGAAATCTTAGTGGAGAATTTATTGATAAAGATACTTATGCGGTTATTCATCTAGCAAATATAGCTAATGATCCAAGTGTGGAACTTGATCAAACTTTATCTTGGGAAGTAAATGTTTTAGCAGCAAAGAATTTAATTGAAAAAAGTATTAAAGTAGGAGTTAAAAAATTTATTTATGCAAGCTCAGGAAGTGTTTATGGTGTAAAAACTGAAGAGAAGGTAACTGAGGATTTAGACTTAGTGCCAATTTCAGCTTACAATAAAACTAAGATGATATGTGAAAGACTTTTATTGAGTTATAAAGATAAAATCGATGTGTATATTATAAGACCTGCAACTGTATGTGGTTTATCTCCAAGAATGAGATTTGATGTAAGTGTTAATATGCTAACCTTGCAAGCGTTAAAGAATAAAAAGATAACAATTATGGGTGGCAGTCAAACGAGACCCAATATACATATTAATGATATGATAGGTGTATACGAGCATATTTTAACTAATGATATTGAGCATGGAATATACAACGCTGGTTTTGAAAATATCTCAATTTTAGACCTAGGTAAAAAAATAAAAAACAAGGTTGATTGTGAAATTAAAATAATTGAAAGTAATGATCCAAGATCATATAGACAATGTTCTGATAAGCTTATTGAAACTGGATTTGAGCAAAAATTTAATGTGGATTATGCGATTGATGAAATTTCTAAAGCTTTTTATAATAAAGATCTTATTGATGATGATTCTTGTTATACAGTCAAATGGATGAAAGATAAGGTATTAAATGGGCAATGAAATAGATTTATTAGTAAAGTATCCTAAAGCTAAAAGAGATTTAACACAAAGATTAGAAAGCAAAACAGAAGAGGTTAGGTCGGTAGCAAGAAAATTTGATAAAGATTTTTTTGATGGTGAAAGAAAATTTGGTTATGGCGGTTTTTCTTATAATCCAAGATACTGGTCAGAAGTTGTAAAAGATTTTAGTAATTATTATAATTTAAATGATGAAAGTAAAATTCTAGATGTTGGGTGTGCAAAAGGTTTTATGCTATATGATTTTTATAAATTAAATCCAAATTTAGATTTACATGGTATAGATATTTCTAAATATGCAATAGATAACAGTGTTCCAGAAATTAAGAATAAATTACAAGTTGCAAATGCAACAAAGCTTCCATATGAAGATAATTTTTTTGATTTAGTTATTGCTATAAACACAGTTCATAATTTAGATAAGGATGAATGTGAAATAGCTCTAAAAGAAATTTCTAGGGTATCTAAAAAAAATGCATTTATTACTGTAGATGCTTTTAATAATGAGGATGAAAAAAAAAGAATGTATGCTTGGAACTTGACAGCAAAAACAATAATGTCAATTAAAGATTGGAAAAAATTCTTTTCAGATTCAAAATACAATGGAGATTTTTTTTGGTTTATACCCTAGATAAAAAAAAAGCTTTAAAAATTTTTGAAAAAATTTTTCTGATAAGAAGTGTTGAGGAGACTATAGCCCATGAATACTCCAGCCAAGAAATGAGATGTCCTGTACATCTATCAATAGGACAAGAAGCAGTTCCAGCAGTTTTATCATTACTTTTAAATAATAAAGATTTAGCGGTAAGTACTCATAGGGGTCATGCACATTATCTGGGTAAAGGTGGGGATTTAAAAAAAATGATAGCTGAAATATATGGAAAAGAAACTGGATGTTCAAAGGGAAAGGGTGGTTCCATGCATCTTATTGATAAAAAAGTTGGTTTTTATGGCACGTCAGCAATAGTTGGCAACAGTATCCCAATTGGAGTTGGATTGGCATATAATTTTAAAAATAAAAAAGAAAAAAATCTCTCAGTTGTATATTTTGGAGATGGAGCAATGGAAGAGGGTGTTTTTTTTGAGTCCATAAACCTTGCTGCTGTCAAGCAGACACCAACTCTTTTTGTTTGTGAAAATAATTTATATTCAGTGTATTCACCATTGCATGTTAGGCAACCATCAAACAGAAATGTAAAAAATATGGTGACATCTCTGGGAATAAAATCTTCTGAATGTGATGGCAATGATGTAAAAAAAATATTTAAAATATGTTCCGAAGCAGTTAATTTTGTAAAAAAAAATAATAAACCATATTTTTTAATTTTTAACAATTATAGATGGAGAGAGCATTGTGGTCCAAACTATGATAACCATATTGGATATAGAACCTCAAAAGAGTTTTTAAAATGGAAAAAAAATGACCCCCTTACATTTGCAAATAACCTTATTAAAAAGTTAAGAATCAGCAATAATCAAAAAAATATTTTACAAAAAAAAATTTTAAAGAAAATAAATTCTGCATTTAATTTTGCTAAGAAATCAAAATTTCCAAAAAAAAGTGAAGTAATGAAAGATATTTACAGATGAATAATAAAATACCATTTTCTTTAATAGTTAACAAAACTATTGCTAGCTCAATGAAAGTATCTAAAAATGTTATTTGTTTTGGACTTGGTGTAACTGATCCCAAGGGAGTTTTTGGAACAACACTTGGTTTAGAAAAAAAATTTGGAAAAGATAGGGTGTTTGATGTACCTGCATCAGAAAATGCCCTAACTGGTTTTGCAATAGGAGCCTCGATGAACAATCAAATTCCAATACTTACACATCAAAGATTGGATTTTGCTTTATTAAGTTTGGATCAAATAATAAATAGCGCAGCTAAATGGCTATATATGTTTGGAGGACAATCTAATATACCAATAACTATTAGGATGATTATGGGAAGAGGATGGGGTCAAGGTCCAACACATTCTCAAAATTTACATTCTGTTTTTTCACATATTCCTGGACTTAAAGTGGTATCAGCGTCTTTACCAACTGATTCTGCAAATTTATTGTATAGTTCAATTTTTGATCCTAATCCTGTTATTTTTCTTGAACATAGATGGCTGCACAACTCTTTAGGAAATGTTCCAAAAATTTTTAAAAAGGATCAATTAGGAAAATGTAAAATAATTAAAAAGGGAAAGGATATTACTTTAGTAAGCTTTTCATATATGGTGTTAGAGTGTATCGAAGCTGCAAAAATTTTAGAGAAATACAATATTAGTTGTGAAGTTATTGATGTTCGAACCATAAGCCCTATTGATTTTAAAACTCTAGAAAAATCAGTACTTAAAACAAAAAGATCCCTAATAACAGATACTTCAAATAGTTTTTGTGGAATTTCATCAACAATAAGTAACTTTTTCTACTCAAAAATAGATAATTTATTAAACAAAATAGAGATATTAAGCATGCCTTTTTGCCCCGAGCCAACTAGCTATAAATTGCTCGATGGTTTTTATAATGACAGATATGATATTTCTAACCGCGTTCTACAAATGTTCAAAAAAAATATCAAAGTCATTAATAAAAATAAAATAAAACCTGACATTCCTGGAGATTGGTTTAAAGGACCCTTTTAGGTATATGAAAAAATTATTAAATAAAGATTTGAGACTCACAATAGTTAGAATTATAAGAAAAGCTAAAGAAGGTCATATACCAAGCTCATTTTCAATTGTAGATATTTTAGATTATTTGTATGGAAATGTTTTGAATATATCGCCAGAAAATTTTAATAGTGATAATCGCGATTATTTTGTCTTAAGCAAAGGACATGCTGCAGCTGCATTGTTTGTTGTTTTAAACAAATATAATTTTATTAATAACGATATCTTAGAGAGTTATGCTCAGTCAAAAAGTATTTTGGGTGGTCATCCAGATTTAACAAAAGTAAATGGTGTAGAGGCAAGTACAGGTTCCTTAGGACATGGGTTTCCAACTGCAGTAGGAATAGCATTTGGCTTAAAAATTAAAAATAGAAAAAATAAAGTAATTTCTTTGTTAGGTGATGGTGAGTGTCACGAAGGTACAATTTGGGAAGCAGCAAATATAGGAGCAAATCTAAAATTAAATAATTTAAAAATAGTTGTAGATAGAAATAAATCAGCTCAACAATTGATGCCAATTGAAAATATGGAAAAAAAATGGAGTGCTTTTGGTTGGAACACCCATGTATTTGATGGGCATGAACAAGAGTCAATAAAAGAAGCATTTTCAAAAGAGTTTGACAATGAGAAACCAACAGCTTTAATTGCAGATACCATTAAAGGCAAAGGAGTTTCTTTTATGGAAGGTCATGGTAAATGGCATCATAAAATTCCAAACGATGAAGAGTTTTTAAAAATTGAAAAGGAGTTATCATAGATGATTAATATGAGACAAACATTTGCAAATACAGTGACAGATCTTGCTCAACAAGATCAGAATATAGTTGTTATGGTAGCTGACATTAGTCATGGTATATTTGGAGAATTCAGAGAAAAAATTAAAAATAGATATTATAATATTGGAATTTGTGAACCAGCGATTGTAAATATGGCTGCTGGTTTGAATAAAGTGGGTATTAATCCAATTGTGCACACAATTGCTCCATTTTTAATTGAAAGATCTTTTGAACAAATTAAGTTAGATTTTGGATATCAAAATCTGAATATAAATTTGGTTTCTGTGGGAGGTTCTTTTGATTATTCTAAACTTGGATGTAGTCACCACAGCTATGAGGAAGTTGCTATTTTAAAGCACTTTGCAAGAGCTCAAATTTTTTTGCCAGGATCAAATGTAGAATTTGAAACACTTTTTAAACAACATTATAAAGATAATAAAATTAATTATTTTAGAATTACAGAATATCCTCATGAGCATAATATTGAGATAGATAATACTAAAAATAAATATTCCTATAAAGTAAGAGACGGTAAAGACTTAACAATAGTGGCGTTAGGAAATAAGCTAAAAGAAGCAATAAAAGCGGCAAACATTCTTAATGAAGAACATAAAATTGAGTGTGATATAGTTTACTTTAATGCAATTAGACCATTTGAACCAGAAATTTTCTTAAAAAGCATTTCCAAAACCAAGAAATTTATTTGCATTGAGGAATTATCAAAATCAGGTGGCTTGTATGAAGATTGTTTAAAAAGTTCTTTAGAGATAAATGAAAAAATTAATAGTATACATTTGTCTATTAGCGATTTTATTCATGATTATGGCTCATACGAGGAATTAAGTTTTAGCGCTGGTTTGTCTGTTGAAAATATTATATTAAGAGCTAGAGAATTAATAAAATAAAAATAGTTACTCATTTGATTATATGCCTAAGAACCATGATAAAAAGTGTCAGTTTATACATTTAAATAAAATAAATTAGCTATTTTATGATTATAGACCTTAATAATAAAATTAGTCTAGTTACAGGTGCTGGAAGGGGTATAGGAGAAGGGATATGTTTGGAGCTGGCAAAATCAGGCTCAAAAATAGTTGCAGTTTCAAGAAATAGCAAAACATTAAAAGAGCTTAAAAAAAAGCTACATGGAAATAATCATTTATTTTTTGCTTGTGATTTAGAAAAAAAAAATTCAGCAAAAATTTTGATAAATTTTTTAAAAAAAAAAAAAATTAATCCAGATATTGTTGTAAATAATGTAGGAGGCAACCTTGGGTATACAGATCCGTTAGCCCCAATAAGCGATTATGAAAAAGTTTTTCACTTAAACTTCAATTTGACAGTTGAAATCAACAGGCAAGTAATTCCAAATATGGTAAAAAAGAAATGGGGAAGAATAATTAATATTTCTTCAATATCCGCACTTGAAAATCAAGGTCCCCCTTCATACTGTGCTGCTAAAGCAGCATTAAATGCTTATACAAGATCTTTAGGCAGATTTATTTCTAAAGATAATGTTATAATGACCACTGTTATGCCTGGTGCAATTATGACTAAAGGTGGTTATTGGGATCTTAAATCTAAAAATGATAAAAAACATGTTGCTAAATATCTTCAAGACAGAATGGCAATAAAAAGATTTGGAAATATTAGTGAAATAAGTGGGTTTGTAGTTTTTTTAGCATCAGATCGTGCATCTTTTTGTCCAGGGTCTGGATTTTTGGTTGATGGTGGTCAGGGAAGATTATTTTATAATGGGGAGTAGAGTAAAATTTAAAATAAATAGCAGATGCAATATTAATGGAACTAAAGATTTAGTTTCATTAATAAAGTTACCTAATTATCCTATAACTGAACAATTTGGCAAATTCGATAAAAATTTTCCAAATTTTGATCAAGAATTAGTAATTTCTAAAAGCTCAGGTCACGTTCAATTAAAATATATATTAGATCAAAATTATTTATATTCTCCTCAAAATTATAATTATAGAAGTCAAAGTAGTTTAACATCAAACCATCAACTTGATGTTTTTATAAATTTTATAAAAAAAAATCACATTAATAAGATTAATAGTATTCTAGATGTTGGTGGAAATGATAGCTATGTAATTAATAGAGTTGCACAAAAAAAAGCAAAAAAATATGTAATTGATCCAGTTGGAGTTAACAAAGATAAAGATATTATTGTTATTAATAAGTTTTTAAAAGATGTTGATTTATCAAAAGATATTACAAAACCTGATCTTGTTATTTGCAGACATACACTTGAGCATATCCCTGAACCAAAATTATTTTTAAATAAATTAATGTCAGAGTGTGATGATAATTGCAATTTTGTTTTTGAGGTACCCTCACTTGAGAGAATGATAGAAACCCAAAGGTTTGATGCAATAATGCATCAACACATAAGTTATTTTTCAGTAAAATCACTTAAATTATTAATAGAAAGTTGTGGTGGTTTAATTAATTCATATCAAATATTTGAAAAAGGTTCATGTGGTGGATCTATTATTTTTAGTTTTAAAAAAACAAAAAAGAAAACAAAAAAAAAAACAAAAAAAAAAATAGATTATATGAAAAATTATAAAACTATAAAAAATGGATTAGAAAACTTTAAAAGAAATATGATTTTATTAAAGAGTTTGATTAACAATACTGATGGAAAATTAATTGGATATGGTGCAGGTTTAATGCTTTCAACTTATATTTATTTCTTAAAAATTAATACGAGTAAAATTAAGTATGTATTAGATGATGATAAAACAAAACATAATTGGCAGTATAAAAATTTAAATATTAGAATTAAATATCCTAAAAAAATAAAACATAAAAAAAATTTAAACTATATTGTAACTTCTCTTGAAAATAAAAAAATATTAATTGCAAAAATAATTACACTAAATCCAAATAATATTTATTTCCCAATACCTGCGTAATGAATATTTTTTTAAGAGAAATAAAATTATTATTAAACAATCATGAAAACTTCTTTAAACATCTGCTGTAAGGGGCCCAAGAATAAAAATATTGGAGCTTACCTAACAATTTTACAAGAAATTTTATTACTTTCTCAAATTTATAAAAAAAAAAAAATAAAATTTTTTTTCAATAACAAGGTAAAAAAAAAATTTTTTTATGAAAATTTTTTGCAACATACAAAGATTGATATCGAATTTGTTAAGAAAAAAACAAATAATTTTATTAATTTAGAACTTATAAAAAAAAAAAATGAGACATATAGTCTTTCAAGAATAAATTATTTATATAAGTTTTATAAGATAAAACCTTTAATTCAGTGGAATAAAAAAATCAGAAATGAAAGTAATAATATAATTAAGCTGTTTGGTTTAAAAAAATTTATTATTGTCACATTAAAAAGAGACACAAAGTTACTAAAAGCTAACGCTAAAATTTTAGTATGGAAAAAAATATTTCAATTATTAGTAAAAAAGAAATATAAAATTGTAATTATAGGAAATGATAATTTTGAAAATTCAATTAAAAATGATAATTTAAAGAATCATATAATTACTTTGAATAATTATGAGTTTACATTGGCATCACAGTTTGATTTGGTAAATAAAGCAAAGTTTTTTACTGGAACTGCTTCGGGAATTTGCATGGCTGCTTGCTTTTCTAAAGTTCCATACGCAATTTTTAAACATCCAAATCACCATGCTGATGAAATGAAAAATGAACTATTAAATGATAGAGTAGTTTTTTCAGCAAAAAAGCAACTTTTTTATTTAAAACATCAGAACTTTAATACTATAAAAAATGCTATAAAAGATATCTTGAATTAAATGAACATAAATTTTAAAAATAAAAAAATTTTAATAACAGGTGGTTCTGAAGGTATTGGCAGAAAAATTGTATTTGATTTTTTAAAATTAGATGGAGAAGTTATTATTGTTGATAAAAAAAAACCTGAATTTTTGAATAGATTAAAGAAAAATAAAAGTTTAAGTTTTATCAAATGTAATTTTTTAAAAGATAATGAGGTTAACTTATTGTTAAGCAAATTATCAAATATTGATATTGATATTTTGATTAACAATGCGCGATTTAAATCCAAAAATATAAATAAACTAAATAACTTTAAAGATAATTTGAAATTAGATCTTCAATTTCATTTTTTGCTATCTGAAAAGCTTATTAAAGATGCAATAAAAAAAAATAAAAGTTTTAAAATATGTAATATGTCATCAATTTCTTCTAAATTAATTTCAGCACAAAGTCCTGCATATCATTTTTCTAAATCAAGTATTAATTCCATGACAAAATATTTTTCAATAAGATATGGTAAAAAAAATATAAATGTAAATGCAATACTTCCTGGTTTTATTCTTCAAGAAAGATTTATTAAAAAATTTAATAGTTCAAAAAATATAATATATAAAAAAAAAGTTTTGAAAGTTTTGCCATATTCAAGATGTGGGACAGAAGAGGATGTTTCTAATTTAGTGCTTTTTTTGTCATCAGGATATTCTAATTTTATCAATGGTGAGAATATAATTTTAGATGGTGGCGCCTCTAATCAAGATCAATTTGCAGTTCTGTTAGAAAATTAAGATAACTTAAATGACTAATTTATTTATAAATTTATTAAGATTTACCTTTAACTTAAAAAAAATTATTTAAAATATCTATGAACATTAAGTGCATAAGTTTAATAAGCAAAAAAAAACTTAAGATAATTGATGAGGATATAAATTTTAAATTAGATGATAAAAAAGTTTTAATTAAGATACTTTATTCTGGTATTTGTAGAAGCCAACTAATGGAAATTGACATGTTGAGGGGTAAAGATATGTATTTACCACACTTACTTGGTCATGAAGCAATTGGAATTGTTAAGGAAATTGGAAATAAGATAAAAAAAGTTAAAATTGGAGATAAGGTAGTTTTGTCATGGATTAAAGGCAGAGGTATATCAAGTAAAGGCGGAAAGTTTAATTTAAAGAATAAAAAAACAATCAATTACGGACCTATAATAACTTTCTCTAATTATGCGATAATTTCAGAAGACAGATGTTTTAAAGTACATAAAAATTTCCCAAATAAAATTGGACCTTTTTTTGGTTGTAGTATTTTAACTGGTGCTGGTATGATTTTTAATCATACAAAAATATTAAAAAAACATAACGTAGTAATAATTGGAATTGGAGGTATTGGTTTAGCTGCATTACTTGCGTTAAAGTGTTTGGGTAAAAAAGATGCTTTAATAATTGAAAACAACAAGAACAGACATAAGTTAATTAAAAAGATTGGCTTTAAAAATATTATGAGCTCCAATGAAAAAAATTTTCATGATAAAATAAAAAAAATAACAAATAATAAACTCTATGACATTTGTATAGAATCTGCTGGAAAAACTCACACAATTGAACTTGGTATGTCTATAATAAATAATTTAGGCAAATTAATATTTGCCTCTCATCCTAGCTTTAATGAAAAAATACAAATAGATCCTCATGATTTAATCAAAGGCAAGATGATATTTGGAAGTTGGGGGGGTAATTCTAAACCAGATAAAGATATCATAAAATTTTACAATCTTTATAAAAAAAATAATTTACTTAGATTTTTAAACCCAAAAGTTTACCCATTTAAAAATATTAAAAAAGCGATAGAAGACTTTAGAAAAGGTAGAACATTAAGACCTATTATTAAAATGTAATTCAATATAACTCTATATAGAATAAATTTTTTAAAATGGATAATAAAATTATTATTGGTGGAAATGTTTTTGGTTATTCTTGTAATTATAAAGAAGCTGAAAAAATAATTATTTCTGGATTAGATTTAGGAATTAACCAAATTGATACAGCAGATACTTATTCATCTGGAAATTCAGAAAAAATTATTGGAAAAATTATTAATAGAAATAAGCTAAAAAATAAAATAAAAATTTATACTAAAGTAGGTTCAGTAAATTATGACTTCTCAAATTTAAACTCAAAAAAAAACATTTATTCAAAAGTAGATAGTAGCTTAAAAAGGTTAAAAATTGATTGTATTGATTTGTATCAACTTCATAATTTCGATCCAATAACCCCATTAGAAGAAACAATAGAGTCTTTAATGGCTTTAAAAAAGAGTGGGAAAATAGCTGATTATGGAGTGAGTAATTTTTTTAAATCACGTCTATTAAAAATCGATAAAATAAAAAAAAAAAATTTATTTAATCAATTAAACTTAAATATTCTTAATATTGAAAATGAAAAACTTTCAAAGTTTTGTAAAATTATTGCCTATGGTGTTTTGGGAAGAGGAGTAATAACAGATAATTTTTTTTCTAATAAATTATCATACAGAAAGTCAAAAAGTTTGAGCATAATAAATGATCTAAAAAATAAGAAACTTAAACAATATTTAATTAAATTGAGAAAGATAGCTATTTTAAACGATTTATCATTAGAACAATTAGCTTTTAACTATATTTACAATCTAAAAAATGTTTCGAAATTGATTGTAGGAGTCAATGATATAGAAAGTTTAATAAATTTAATATCAAAAAAAAATATTAAGATTACAAAAAATAAAATTAACAAATTACAAAAATTATTTTTAAATGATTTTGGCTTATCAAATAATATTTTAGGAAAATTTCTATAAAATTAAAAATGTAGACTTAATCATAGTCAAATAAAATATAAGTTTTTTTATTTTTTATGTTTATAATTTAAAGAAGTTTTTTTGAAGTAATCAATATTTTTCTTAACCCAATTAATTGTATTTATTATACCTTCTTCTAAATTAGTCTTTTCTGACCACTTATAGCAATTTCTTATCTTATTTGAATTTAAAGTATACTTTAAGTCTTTTCCGTCTCTCTCTTTAACAAAATATATATTTTTATCTTTTATATTCATTATTTTATTAATTAATTTAACTAGGTCTAAAATACTAATAAACTTTTTTGATGAAATATGAAACGTTTTACCAATATTTTTTTTATCTAGTAGAATTTTATAAAGAGCTTTAGAGACATCAGGCATATAAATAAATGATCTTAAAGTATTTCCTTTACCATGAATTGGTATTTTTTTATTTGTTAATATTGAAATTATAATTTTTGGAATAATTCTATAACTTTGTTGACAAGGGCCATATATGTTTGCTGCTCTTGTAAAAACAACTGGAAAATTATAATTTTTACAATAAGCCATTAAGTTAAAATCTTGTGCAGCTCTTGAAATTGCATAAGGAGTAGTTGGCATAAAGATATTACTTTCTTTCTTTAAAGATGGAGTGTGACCATAAACTTCAGGTGTACTAAAGTTTAAATATTTTTTAATTTTTAAATTTAATAGCTCTTTTATCAAGATAGAATTAGAAACCACATTTGTAAAATACCAATCTTCAGGATTAATCCAACTTTCAGCCACCATACCTTGAGCTGCAAAATTAACTATATAATCAATTTTATTCTTTTTTATAATTTTAATTAATTTGTTAATATCTTTTTTCAAGTTTATGTTTATTTTATAAAACTTGAAATTCTTTAAGTATTTATTTTCTTTATATCTTGAATGTTCCTTGTCACCTTCTTTATTCCTTGATACTCCATAAACTTTAAAATTTTTACTTAAAAGGTAATCAGTAAAGTCGGATCCCGCAAAAGAATTACTACCAATAATTAAAAATTTTTTCATTAATGTAAATTTTACTTCAAATAATAATTAAAGTATCATAAAAACTTTAAAAAAGTATTTAATTATGAAAAATTTATTAGAAATTCAGAATAAAATTAAAATTATTAAAAAAAATAAAATGATAATTGGTTTATGTCACGGTGTGTTTGATGTATTGCATTATGGTCATCTTAAGCATTTTGAAGCTGCAAAAAAAAAGTGTGATTATTTGTTTGTTTCTATTACATCTGATGAATATATAAATAAAGGACCCAATAGACCTGTGCACAGTATTAATGAACGCCTTTTTTTTTTACAAAATATAGAATTAATAGATCATGCATTCATTGCTCACGGTGAGAGTGCAGTTAATAGTATAAATCTGATCAAACCTAATTTTTATTTTAAAGGTAGTGATTATAAAGATAATTTATCAGATAAAACGAAAAAAATATTTTATGAAATAACTGCAGTTAAAAAAAATAAAGGAAAAATTATTTATACTAATGAAAAACAATTAAGTTCTTCAAAAATTGTTAATCAGTTAGGTTTGGCTCTCAATAAAGAGCAAATAAATTTTTTAAATCAAATTAAAAAAATAGATAATTATAATTCAATAATTAATGCTTTAGAAAGATTGAGAGAAAATAAAGCTCTTATTATTGGTGATTTAATTATTGACAAATATGTTTATGGAGAGGTTTTGGGAAAGTCTGGAAAAGAACCTCATATGGTTTTTCAAGAATCTGCAAAAGATTTGTATTTAGGAGGTTCGGCAATAATTGCTAATCATCTATCTGATTTTATTAAAAACATTACACTGATTTCAGATTTAGGAAAAGAAAATGAAATTAAAAAGCTATTAAAGAAAAACCTAAAAAAAAATATAAAACATATATCAATTTTACCGAGTAAAAATTATCAGTCATGTGTCAAAACAAGGTTTATAGATTTGACAACTAGTTATAAATTATTTGGGTCATATATTATTTCAAGTTTAGATGTTCCAGAATTTCATAAATCTTTATATTCAAAATTAAATAAAGAAATAAGTAAAAATGATATTATAATCATAGCAGACTACTCAAATAATTTTTTTAATAAAAATTTAATAAAACAAATTAAAAAATCGAAAAAATTTATTAGTGCTATGGTTCAAAAAAATTCAAATAACCCCTCATTTTTTTCATTGAATAATATAGAAAGTTTTGATCTTGTGTGTATCAATGAAAGTGAACTGAGAAGTGAATTAAGAGATAAAAAAAGTGAGATTGATATATTGGCAAAAAACTTTTTGATAAAAAATAAATTGAAGTTTATAGTTATAACAAAAGGTATTAAGGGTTCGATATTAATCGATCATAAACTTCATAAATACTCATGTCCTTCATTTAATGATAAACCTATTGATAAAATAGGTGCTGGAGACTCAATGTTAGCAATATTGAGTATTCTTTTAAAGAATGAAGTTAATCCATTAACTTCATTGCTAATTGCTTCTTTACTATCTTCAATTGTAGTAAATAATATGGGAAACGCATATACAGCTTCAAAAATTGATATAGAAAGAAACTTAGATTTTATATTAAAATAAATATTGAAAAATTTCAATTTATTGAATATCAAATTTATCTTGTATGAAAAATTGTCTAATATATTTTAAACTTTTTTTATTAATACCGATAATATTATTACTTTGCATAATTAGAATTTTTATAGATTTTAGGATTTCTAAAATTATTTCACATAAAATAGGTCATTTAACTTTTCCAATGGAAATTTATATTTGTGAAAAGAAAGATGATCCAGAAAAAGTTCCTGTTATTTGGTTTTTTGATAAAATAATATCTAATGAATTTATTAAAAAAAAATGGTCCAAAAAATTATTAATCTTACCTAGGCTTATATTGGAACCAATACATATATTGTTTAGGAAGTACAAACTTTTTGATATTTTCCTAATCGATTATAGCAAAGAACTAGACGTAGTGAAAAGATCCATTAAGAATGGAGTTAAGCATATAGATAATAATAATGTATTATTAAAATATAAGCCGTCAATAGAATTTAATTATAAAGAAAATAATGATGGTGAGAGTTATTTAAGAAAAATAGGCTTCAATAATGAAAAATTTTTTGCTTTTTCTTCTAGAACTTCTGAATTTCACTTTGAAACATCTTATTCATCTAGAAATTCAAATATTTATGATAAAATTCTGGGAGTAAAATCTTTGGTTTCAAAAGGTTACAAATCGATAAGAATGGGAAAAGATGAAAAAAAATTAAATTTTAATGATTCAAATATTATTGATTATGCAAGCTCTATTGATAGAAGCGATTTTTTAGATGTTTATCTAGCCTCGAAATGTGAATTTATGATATCAGATAACAGTGGTATTAATGAATTGGCAGCTTTATTTAGAAAACCTAGGCTAATAGTTAATGAGTATGAAGTTCATAATTTGGACCGACGCTTTTCGAAGTCAATAATATTACTTAAAAAAATAAAAAATTCAAATACAGGTAAATTTATTAGTTTTGAAGAGGCTTATAAAAAAAAACTAAATCTTATAGATTCAACAATTGAGCTTAATAAACTGGGATATGAAATTATTGATAATAATGAATTTGAGATAAAGGAGGCTTTAGAAAGTATGTTGGATTTGATAAAAAATCGTCTTAGTTTAGATGAGGTTTTAAAAAATCAAAAAAATTACTGGCAAAATTTAGAAAAATACTTTGAAGTTAAAAATAATAATAAAACTATTATTTGCCCTAATTTCTATTCAAATAATATTAACTTGTTTGAATTGTAGTTGTAAGGTTTATTAAAGTACTTACAAATAATAAAATTATTTGCTTTGATATCAATAATCAAATTTATTTTTAATTTTTATCTGATTAAAAAATTTTAAATTCGAATTTCTATAATATACCATCATTTTTTCTTTAAAAATTTTCTCTTCATCAGAGTTATGACTAGTATTTGAATAAATAAAAAATTTTATAAATAAATTTTTTAAAAATTTTTTAAAAGGTATTGTATCTTTTAAAAATAAGTAGGTTTTGGATTTTAAAAATTTATAAGTTTTACTGCCTATAAAATAATTTTTTTTATGTAAAGTTTTGCTAACATTTATAGCCTCAGCTTTAAAAAGGTTTAATGTATAATTTTTTTCTATGTGCAAAAAATTAGATAACTCATTTGAAAAAATATTTTTATCAAATTTTAAATCCTCATAGAATAAATACTTTACATTACTTTTATTAAATTTATTTAATAATTTGTTATTAAGGTGATAAAAATCATAGTTACGTAAAAATTGATTTAAAGGTAAATCATATTTGCCTGTCTTCTCTTCACCTAATGAATTGAAAATTAATTTAAAATTCTTAATTTTTAAAAACTCCGAAATTTTATGATAGTTATGATAATATAAAGATTTAATTAGATCATATTGATTTCTTAATGTTATCAAAAAATCAAATTGTACATTTTCATATTTTTGATTAAGTAAAATTTCTAAATATCTTAAATCTCTAAAGTTATAATGTGCATTTTGAAACATAGTGTATGCTTCAGTTGAAATAATATTTATTTTTTTTTCATCAAAATATTGAATTACATCTTTATCTATTTTATTTACAATTTTATTGTCTAAATCATATTCATTATTTGTCATTGATATAAGATCTAAATCATTTTGAGTAATTTTTACATCATCATTGTTTTGATAATTAACAGCTCCCAATAAATTGATTTGTTTATGTATGGGAAAAACATTTGTTTGTAAAAATGTTGTACCAGTTCTGGGGTAACCTAAATGAATTACAATTCTCATTTACAATTATATGATATACGTCTTGGGGTTAAAAGTATAAGTATAAAATATTTTAGTGACAAAATTTTATGCTCTTATAAAAGACACTCACAATGAATTTTTTATCACATTTTAAGAAAAAAACTATCATAATGCTAGTACCATTATTAGTGAGATATAGAGCTTTTAAATTACTGAGTATGTTATTTATATTAAGTCTTACAAAAATAAAGTCAATATTACCAAAGAAAAAAGCAAAATTTAAAGTAATCATTTTGAGTAAATCTGGGGGTGTGGATGACATTATTGAAAGTCAAAAAAAATATAATAATAGTTTTCTGTATATGGCATGCCCTAGAATATTTATAAAGACTATATTTAATACTATATTTGGTAAGCAGGCATCAAATAATTCAAAATTTTTTTCTAATCAATATAATGTAAAAAGAGATGATTATAAAAACTTCTTAGTAGAATTTTTAAAAATATTAAAAAAAAAATATAATATTAGTGCATTTGTCGGTTTTAGCTTTGAATTTAAAGGTGAAATAGAATTGGCAAAAGCTTGTGAAAAGTTAAAGCTACCCTTTTTACTGTTATTTAAAGAAAGTGTTCAAACTGAAATAGAGGTAAAATATACAAGACATATTTTGAAAAAATTAGAAAAAATTAACGGTTATAAAATTGCAGTATATTCTGATTACGCAAAAAATTTTTTTACAGAGACAAATTTTGCTGATAATAATAAAGTTGAAGTTGTTGGATGCTCAAGATTAAGTAAAAGTTTTTCATATAGAAACAAAATACCAAAAAATCAAATTTTATACTATGCAATTGAATATAAAAGAGGATTAGCAGATCCATTCGTTGAATATTATGGAGATAAGTTTTTTGCAAATTTAGAAGATCACAAACGATACAATCCAAAATATAATTGGAATTTTCTTCACACTCAAACTTTAAAAATTTTGAAAAAATTTGCCATAAAAAATCCCAAAGTTTCAATAATTATTAAAATTAAAACAGGGCAATCACAAAACATGAAACAATATTATAATTTGCCAAACAATATAAAATTACAATATTATGGAGCCGGACATAAATTATTAGAAAATTCAAAAGTTATTATTGCATGGAACACTACAGCTATATTAGAAGGTATTGCTGCAAATCGATTTATTTTACTGCCATATTTTGATGAAAAAAATGATATTAAAAAAGAGAATGAATTAATTTTAAAGCTTAAAAATAAAAACTATGGATATTCAGAAGATGATTTTTATGAAAAATTAGATTTTTTTATAAAAAAGAAATACCAAAAAAAACAAATTTACAATAATCAATACTCACTAAAATACCACCTTGGTAATGCAGATAATAAAGCTCATTTAAGGTTGAATAGATTTTTAATTAAAAATATTAATTAGTTAATATTTGATATTAAAATCTTTTTATAGTTAATAAGAAATATTTTTTGTTTTGATTGTAATTCTTACCTTAGATGATAAATATTAACTAGATGAAAACAAAATGTTTCAATAATTTTAATCAAAAAATTAAAAAAGAAAAAAAAAATTTTCCTAAAAAATATATGGGACATACATCCAATACATTTGGGAATAAACAATTAGAATTATATAAAGAAAGGTTAGAAAATGTTAGACTTACCTGGTGTCAGCAAGTTCTTGAAATTATTAAAAAATTAAATTACTCAAATCCAAAAATAAATGATTTAGGTTGTAACTATTTTCAATTTTATAAAGAAATTAAAATAAATAAGTATGTTTGTAATTATTTTGGATATGATATTGATAAAAAATTTATTAATTTAGGATTGACTATGTTTCCTGAGCTAAAAAAAAAATATAAGCTAGCAAACATTGAGAATACTAACTTGCGAAAATCTGATATTTCTATAATCGCTGACACTTTGGAACATACAGAACAACCAGAGAAAATCCTAAAAAATATAATTTCAAGTACAAAAAAAATTATTATATTAAGGACCTTTTTGTCATCTGAAGAAAAAGTTCAAATGGTAAAGAATAAAAAAATATTGAATGCACCTTATTTGATTAATTGTTTTTCATTTAATATGATTAATGAATACTTTATTAAAAACGATTTTTTCCCTCAATTATATCCTGATTTAGCAACTAATTTTTCTAAAATGAATAATGTTTTTCCAGATGTTCAAAGAAGGTTTTTTATTGTTGTATTTACTAAAAAAAATTATTTACTTAAAAATTTTAAAACTAAAGTTTATAAAAAATTATTTTCAAATTAAATGAAAAAAATTGGCTCAATACTAAACTCCAATATTAATGCACCAATAGTTTAAGTTTTTACTTAATCTTAGTTATTTTATATAATACTTAAAAATTATTATTTGTGTTTTTTTTATATTATTAAATCTTCGACTTTTTCTAAAATAAAGTGGCCAAGAAAAATATGACACTCTTGGATTCTGGCGGTATTATTTGATGGTACTATTAGGGATTTGTTGCATATTTTTCGTGCTTTACCACCATTTTTACCCAAAAAACAAACTGAATAAATTTTTGTTTTTTTTGCTTCTTTAAGGACTTTTAAAATATTTTTAGAATTTCCAGAAGTCGTAATACATATTAAAATATCATTTTTTTTAACCAATGCTTTAAAAGGCCTTAAAAAGATATCTTCAAAGCTATAATCATTACCGCATGCTGTGAGTGTTGATGTGTCTTGAGCTAAAGATAAAGCAGGTATTGGATTTCTATTTACATGTGGCCTTAATCTGACAATAAATTCTGCTGCTAAATGTTGTGCATCTGCAGCTGAACCACCATTTCCACAAAATAATATTTTTCCACCTTTTTTCATTAAAATGGTTATTTTATTAATTATTCTATTAATATCTTTTTCTAAATATTTTATATCTTTTATTGTATTGCAATGCTCT
>MDSY01104377.1_pt1 | contig 19438 bp, 13 predicted proteins | sample 811131 | NCBI WGS metagenome assembly MDSY01 (sample SAMN05326643, study PRJNA326480) | marine metagenome | isolation source: seawater | place: Atlantic Ocean: South West | collected 2010
ACTTGGGTCTATGAACTTTAGGGTCCTGGCCCACAGTCCTAGGCCACCCCCTGGTGAACAATTAAATGTACCTCAGCCTGGCTTCAGCCCTTTATAATAATAATAATAGTTCTAATACTAATTGATTCCTATTCGATTATAATCATTCTTATTCTAGGATTCCTAATTGCAATGACGACTCAATAGAGAATAGACGACGCATCACAGTAGCACACCCGGTCGGGTTCTTTATCTTTGTATAATGTTATGCTCTCGTGACGACCTACATTCCTATCGAGCTCATATTCAATGTTTGTCTTGTACAATTACTACGATTTCGATTTCTATAAGCTCGCAGCGGCGAGGAGCAAGGCGACCGAGAAATGGCCATGCATCTCTGCTGCCTGGATCGGAGAGGATTTCGTGCGCGGATGGACGATGTCTCGCCTAGCCCCCTGTTGGATGAGTAGGCGGACGCATCCAAGGTGGCCCGCAGCACTCGCAGCATGCAGTGCCGAGAAGCCCATCTTGGGTGCCAACTTTGGCCCCTCGGCTGGGGGGTCGACGCTCGCGTTGGCGTCGATCAATATCTCGACGACTCGGTCCTGCCCATTAGCCGCTGCAAACCCGATAGCGGAGCGTCCAGGGAGCGGTTGTGACGAGAGCCTGTTGACACTCGCGCCTGCCTCAAGCAGCGTCCTGATCGCCCCAATGTTACCCGTCGAGCTCGCGATCATGAGCAGCGTGCATCCACTGCTCGCCATGATCGGATCGGCAGTCCCTCCGGCCTCTATCCAATTAGAGAGGCGATCCTTGAAGGTGTTCCCGTCTGGGAGCCTCCCATCCCCGCACTGCTCTGGAGCCCGCGATGCTTCGAAGAGCATCGGAAGCAGTACGGGAGCCAGCGCTCTCATCGCTTTCGATGGGCCGCGGCTATCGAGCGTGGCAGGCGTCGCCAGCTGCTGCGTCGCCGGCGGCTGCGTCGCCGGTGACTGCGTAGCCACCTGTTGACCGGCACCGCTGCTCCCCGCCGCACCGGTTGAGCCATTGCCCATCGCCGCAGCACCGCCCTTCTTGTTCTCTTTCGTGTCCTTGGCCTTGGCGTTTGCCTTGGCGGACGCTTTGGCGTTTGCCTTGGCGGATGTCTTGAGCGTCGGCTTGAGCGGCGCCTTGGCGGCGGTGGGCTTGGCGTCTGTGGGCTTGGCGTCTGTGGGCTTGGCGTCTGTGGGCTTGGCGTCTGTGGGCTTGGCGGGCTTGCGCGACTCGTTGGTCAGCTCCCGGGGGCTCTCCTCCGACTTGGCACCGCAATCACCCACGGTACGATCGCCCATGTCGCCAGCTGATGTTGCAGCTGCCGATTCGGACACTCCAACTGAGTCTTCGAGCGAGAGCGCTTGCCCAGAGAGCGCTTGCTCAGAGAGCGTCTCGGAGGAGACACCGCTGGCAGGTGGTAGGTGGGCGACGAGCGTGGCGTCAGGATCATCCCAACGTGTCGCCCTCGTCCGTGGGTTGTAGTAATACGTGCGGCCCTCAGGGGTGCGCGCCTGGTGCCAGCCCAAGGTCTCCTGTTGGGGCGGCTGCGGCGGAGCTGGCAAATCGGCTCGCTGCGGGTTGGGGGCCGTGTCGCCGCCCGCCGGGAGGCCTCCGAGGAGATCAAGGTTGGGCGGAAGCTTTCGCACGCACGAGCCGTCGTCACGAGGCGCGAAAATCAGCGAGTTGTCCGCCAGCCGGATTTGATACGGTGCGAATCGCCATTCAGCCCAGGTCGGGTGACGCCACCAATGCGCGACGACGGTACCGAGGATCCATCGCCCTTCTTGGCCTTGCGGACGCCACCAAGCCTCCACCTCGTCGCCCTCGCGCCAACGCAGCGGTCCTGGCACCACGCCGTCACTGAGGAGAGCCATGCTGTGGGGGGCCCGCCGCGGGGGACGAAGAATGCCACGCGGTAAACAAACCGCGCGCGATTAAGAGGTTCGGCGAAGCTGGAGCCGTCCTAGCCCAGGCCGAGCCCCCGGCATGCTGGCTAGGCTCGGCAGGCTGCGCTCCTTTGCGCCGCCATTGGCCTGCCGGCAGCTAGTGCTTGCCGCCGAGCATGCAACCGTCTCGAGGGCAACAAGGACGTCTGCGATGGCCTACTCCAGGGCTGGCGTCATCGAGCCGCCGCAGAAGGTCTTCGGACGCGCAGCATCGCAGAGGTCAACAGTGGAAGGAGTTGCCGCACAAACGGAGCCGGCGAGGCGATTTGCCGCTCGGCCTGCCTCCGAAAGCTCCGCTCATTCGGCTGACGGAGAGCTGAGGAAGATGACGAGCCGACTCGCAAAGAGCAACTCGGCCGAAGAGCTCCTGCAGCACTACTCGGAGCAAAGCACTATGATGAACGCCGTCCACGTATCAACCTTCTGGCAACGCTTATCGTATCTGCTCAAGACTGTAGAGGGAGGGAGGGCCAATTGGCTGATTACACACGGAGAGCGACTAGTAGGTCCTCGGGAGCAAACCATTCGAGAGCTCATTCGGATGGATCCTCAAGTGCTCACGTTCACTGCTGCGAGCCTCGCCGCGCTGCGCGTATCCACCACCAAGGACCCGCAGATGTCGGCGCTGTGGTCAGCAGTCGCGAGAGCCGCCGAGTCGCGCGCGGCAAACGGCGAGCTCTCCCCAAAGTTCCTCGCCGGGCTGGCTTATTCGGTCGCGAGATCGGGCCACCCCGACCGAGCCCTCTTCGACACGCTCGCCGCAGTCGCCGCGCCCATCGTCGATGAGTTCAAATCGGCACGCGAGCTCGCGAGCCTCGCGTGGGCGTTCGCTCGACAGCGCCACACTGCGCCGCCTCTCTTCGAAGCGCTCGAGGCGCATGCTTTGCCACGGCTTGGCGAGTGGAATGTACAGGTGGGGCCTAAAGCCAGGGAAAAAAAGCAAAAAATCGTTTTTTCGTCTCCTCCTAAATGTCACACACCCACTTTTGCCACATCTCAAAAATTGATTCCGACCAGGACCTCTCAACGCTCGCTTACGCGTACGCTACGCTCCAGCAGCCCGCGCCCGCGCTCTTCGAGGCGATCGCCCGCGAGCTGCTGTCGAAGAGGCATGCCTTGAGACCGACGCATTTGAGTGAGATTACATTCGCCTTTGTCACGCTCCGAGCGCATCAGAGCGCGGCCGCAGCGGACTTATTCGAGGCGCTCGCAGATGCGGCACGTGAGCAGCTGCCGCTCTTCTCGCCGCACCATCTGGTGACGCTGCTGTGGGCCTACGCGCAGGCGGGTTACGCCCCAGCACACAGGTCGCTCTTCGACCAGGCGGCGCCTCATGCCTTGCTGCGCATCGGCGGCTTCTCCCCTCGAGAGCTGAGTACCGTCGTGTCAGCCTTTGGGCTCGCGAGTCATGCGCATCCGCAGCTCTTCGAGGCCGTCGCGAGTCGCGCCCTCCAGATCGGGCTCCACCGCTTCCCGACGCAAAAGGTGGTCGACCTGCTGCACGGATTCGCCTCCGTACAGCACGAGGCGACGGCTCTCTTCGAGAGTGCCGCGGCTTCTTTTGGAGAAGGGTGCGCGACGCTGCCGACGAGACAGCTCGCTCTGCTCGCCTGGAGCTACGCCGCTGCATCGCCACCTCCGACAGACGCACTCCACAGCCTCTTCGGCTCGCACTCGCCCTTTGCGTACGCTCTGAGGCTGAGCGGACGCGTACCGCCCACGCAGCTGCTCACACTCCGCCATATCTGGCAATGGGTCTCTTGGCGAGGCCGCTGTGGTGACGCAGCGGCCACTTGGGCAGAACTGCCGCCTGAGCTCCATGCCCGCGCCGAGGCAGCGTACGTCTCGGCTGAAGCCGCACGGAAGACCACGTCGAGCTCCGCCGCCAACAGTACAGATTTGGTCTCCCAAGTGGAACAGGTGCTCCGTGAAGACCTCAAGCTGGTCCCTTTGGCGCAAGCACCCCTCTCGGATGGTATGTACGCCGACCTGCTCGTCGAGTATCAAGGGCGCAAAGTTGCCGTTGAGGTGGATGGGAGGGAGCGCCACCTCGCTAATACGAACAGCTACCATGGAGAGGCCGCCTTGCGCAAGCGACAGCTGCGCCACGCTGGATGGATGGTCCTCCCCGTGCCTTACTACGAATGGATCGGCGCGGGACATGCCGATGAGACCGTCCAACGGCGCTGGCGGGCATGGTACTTGCAATCTGCTCTCGAGGCACTTGTGACAGCAAATACGCCGCGTGACGCCACCGGGGGGTGACCGACGGCCAGATGTGAGGCATTCGTTCAAAGTTAAAGTAGCTAGATCTACTTCGTGCTCGGCGTGGGTATGTTTTTGTTTTATGTTTAAAGATAAAGAACTCCCGAAGTTCCGAGCAAGCGTTGTTATTCGTATTCCGTTATCTGTCCATATTCACTTCAAAGCTTCTGGCACAAGAACTATATATCTATATGTGGACTATGAATTAGTACGTACAAGTACTTGTACTGATAGTCATAGTACAAGTACGTCACAACTCGAATGACGGCGCGTTGAGAGCCATGCGCGGTACTGGTGCTTTGCGGCCCATCGGCGAATCGACGATGATGCTGTCGAAACTCACGTGACCAGACAGCTGCATCAGCTTCACCGCCACATGGCGCTACCCTAGGCATGCGCCACATGCCCATGCTGTAAACTTCCTATGTATACCTACTCAGCTTGGCCACACGATGCTGATTGCACCCGACCGAGCGAAACTGAAAGGGGTCCTAGACATGCAAAGAGTTCATGCCGTCAGACGGGCCGTGAGACGGTCCGTCAGACAGTGCACGACGCCTCCCATTCCCCACTGACTCTGCTCCCATGGATTGTGTATGCAATACGTACGCTCACACGCGAGTATGCTTGTTGGCGGTTCGGTTCCCTATTCCGCAAATCCATTCCGCATAGCTCTTAGCTTTGCTGGCTGACGGCCAGCTTGTGATGCGGCTTGCTCCCTACTGCTCCGCAAGGGCGGCGAGCTTCACCCCGGCGAGATCAAACAGACTCAACACGCGATCTTGACATCGGCGTGGGTGAACTGTATCATGTTGTGCTCGCAGACTTCGCCGAGGAGCCTCTCGGGCATCTGCATGGCTGTGCGAACGTCCTGGTGGATGACATTCGATGAGATGAGCCCGTGGCTGTGCTGCGACAAGCAGAGGCTGCCGCCGCTGCAGTCGCGAATCGTGTTGCCCGTTATGCACGAGGAGCCGCCGCGGCCGATGGCGACGCCCGCCATGTGGTTGGCGAAGATCTCATTGTCGATGATGCTCCCCTGCCCATTCTCACACACGACCACCCCCGAATCGCGCCCGTTGTGAATCCGATTCCGTTTGACGAGAGGTGCACCCTCCTTGAGGATGGCGACGCCTGCGCGCCTGTTCGCGTAGATGTCATTCTGGACGATGCGACCACGGCCGCGTTCACTGACGAGAACTCCCGAGTCCATGCCCTCGTGTATGCGATTCACGCAGACGATCGGGTCCGCCTTGCTCATAATCGCCACTCCCGCCCGCCCGTTGAATGAGATGTCGTTGTCCTCGACGCATCCTTTGCCGCTCTCGCAGACGAGCACGCCGACGCCCTTTCCGTTGTTGATCACATTGTGGATGATGTAGCCGAACGAGTCGACTCCCTGGATCACCACGCAGTGCCCCGTCTCCGACGAGATCGTGCACTCCTCGACGGTGACCCTCGCGCCACCCTTGATGAGTACGGCGCCGGACATTGAGCTGCCGCCCGCGCGCCGGTGCTGCTTGATGCTCATATTGGCGATGCGAGCGATGACGCGGCTGGAGGTCTCGATGGCAGGCCCGTCGACGCCGACCAAAACGGTGCTTCCGGGAGACCCTGAGCCCACCAACTCGACCGGCTTGGTGATGTGGAGACGCTCCACGTAGCGGCCCGGGCGCACGATGACTCTTTGATACGCTTGGCAACAGAGCAGGGCGTCGCTGATAGAGGTGAAGATACCGGGTTGGGCTGAGCGTTGGTCGACCACGAGCGTGTCCCCTCGTCCCGGCGAAGAAGGCGCGCTGCTCTTCTTGAACCCGAGGCGCCTGGGCTTCGGGGGGCCGTTGGCCTTGGCCTGCGCCAGGCTCAGGAGGCGCAGGCTCTGGATCGAGCTCTGCGTCGACGAGCCGCTCTGGTGGCTGGTGGCGAGCACGTGGCGCCAGCTGCGCGACCACGCCTCCCGACGAAAGTACTCCATCTTCCAGCTCTCTGGCTCCTTGAGGGCGTTGCAGAGCCGCTCCTGCAGGAAGGCTCGCTCCCAGGTGGTGTTGTCAACCAGGCCCCTCAGTAATTTGCTCGTGCCTTCCAGCGCGCAGAGGTCGCAGGCACCGATGCTAGGCTGCTGTAGTATTGACCGCAGCACGTCTTGCGGCAGCGCGAGTAGCGCCATCAGGAAACGCTCGTCGATTACCCAGAGGCTCCGATTCTTGATGAGCTGATGCAAGTTTAATGCGGGTTTGGGGCGAATTTTCATCAAGCAAAAAAAAACTGCTTGATGCAAAAAAAAACTGCTTGATGGAATCCTAAAACCTTTTATTAAACCTATGTAGTAAAACACAGCTTCTTCGCGAGTTTTCTCTGGCCCGCGAAGTGAATGCTGGACGGCTCCGTGGAGGCTGTGCTGCTCGCGGGGAGTGAGGACCCGCCGTCGCCACCAGGGTCGAGGCTCGCCACAGCCTTGGCCCTTGTCGCATGGTGCTCGTCGCTCGCAGCTTGCCTCTTCGAGGCCGCCACCTGTGGCTGGCGTGCCGATGGCATGCGCGCGCAGCTCTCGCAGTACTCATGGTCGCAGACGACCGTGGACGCGGTGGTTGCCTCGTGTGTCGCCGCTGTGATCGCCACACTCGCGCCTTGCTCCTCGCGCCTAGCCACCGTGCGATCCGCCGCCGCTTTCGTCTTGGCGCTCAGCATTGCCGCGGCAGTCAAGCTCGCAATGCTGCCGCCCGTCGGCAATGCTGCGTGGGCATTGCTCCTCGCGGCGATCGCCTCGTGGACGAGCTTCATCTCGACCCTCGCCACCCACCACCACCTGCGCCACCTCACCGCCCACTCCGCATCGGCACCCATCGCACCGCTGATCGCACCCTCAGCGCCTCCTCTTCCCTCTACCTCGGATGCGCTCGCCGAGTCCCGCAGCATCCCGCTGTCAGCAGCCACGGAGCGGAGTGGGTCTGGAGGCGCGGCACGCGTCTCGCGCGGTGCATCCGTCCCCCGCCTCCTCGCCCTCGCGCGCCGCGAGGCGCCCCTTCTTGCCCTCGCCACCGTCTCGCTCTTCCTTGCGAGCGCTGCGCAGCTGGCGATGCCTTCTCTTGTGGGCGAGCTCCTGGGCAACGTGGTCGGGGAGAGGGGTGTGAGCGCGGAGGAGCGCACGGATCATCTACTACGAGTCTGCTCCGAGCTCGGAGTCATCTTTCTCTGGGGAGGCTTCTTCTCGTTTGTTCGCGGCTATCTCTTTAATCTCGTCGGCGAACGTATCGTCGCGAGGCTCCGTCGGATGCTCTTCTGCCGGATCATCATCCAAGACGTCTCCTTCTTTGACGCGAATGCGACGGGGGAGCTCATGAATCGGCTCGCCTCCGACACGGCTGTCGTCCAGAACACCATCACCGTCAACGTGTCGATGGGGCTACGGTTCGCCGCGCAGGTCGTCCTGGGGATCGCGCTCATCTTTTATGAGAGCTGGCAGCTCACTCTGCTCATGCTCTCAATCATCCCGCCGTTCGTCATCGGCGCGGTCTGCTACGGCCGATTCATGAAGCGCTTCTCCGTGCGCTACCAGGAGGCACTCGCAGACGCCGCGCAGGTGGCGCAGCAGACTTTCTCGTCGGTGCGCACTGTGCGCTCGTTCGCCATGGAGGGCCGAGAGGCGCAAAAGTACGCGGCGGCGATCGACAGCTCGTACATGCTCGGCAAGAAGAAGGCGTGGGCGTACGGCTTCTTTGGCGCCGTGCTGAGCACCGTCGGCCAATCCGCCATCGTCGTCGTTCTCGGATACGGCGGCTACCTTGTGATCCACGGCAGGCTCTCGCTCGCGACTCTCACCTCATTTCTTCTGTACACGATTATGATCGCCACTGCACTCGGCGCGCTCTCCGACCTCTTCGGATCACTCATGAATGCACTCGGCGCGTCCGAACGCATCTTCAATCTACTTGACAGTGAGCCCGCCTACCTGCCGAGCGGCGGCGCCACTCCCACACATTTGCGAGGTGCGCTCCGCTTCGAAGCCGTGAGCTTTAGCTACCCGACTCGGCCCGACGTGGTCGTGCTCGATGGGCTCGAGCTCAGCGTGCAGCCCAAGACGGTCGTCGCCCTCTGTGGGCCATCGGGGTCCGGAAAGTCCACCGTCATCGGCCTCATCGAGCGTTGGTACGAACCGACCGCCGGCCGGCTCTTGCTTGATGGACGGCCGTTGCAAGAATACAACGCGGCCTGGTGGCGCCGCCAGGTGGCACTCGTCGCGCAGGAGCCGGTCCTCTTCGCCGCGTCGATCGCTGAGAACATTGCCTACGGCCGGAGTGGCCATGACGCCGAGCCGCCCTCGCGCGCCTCGGTCGAGCACGCCGCGCGCACGGCGAATGCGCACGGCTTCATCGAGGAGTTTCCTGAGGGGTACGATACGGCAGTGGGCGAGCGCGGCGTCCAGCTCTCTGGTGGACAGAAGCAGCGCGTCGCCATCGCGCGCGCGCTTCTGATTGACCCGCAGGTGCTGTTGCTCGACGAGGCGACTAGGCAAGTTCTCACGCCATTTCCCCCCATTTGTCACACCCAAGTTTCCCCATGTGTCACACCCAAGTCTCCCCATTAGTCACACGCGAGTTCGCCCATTGATCACCGCAATCATTTGCCCAATTTGACGAGCAGTGCACTCGACGCCGAGAGCGAGCACGTCGTGCAGGAGGCCATCGATCGGTTGATGAGGGAGAGAACGACTCTGCTGGTCGCGCATAGGCTCTCGACTGTTCGCGGTGCTGATTGTATCTGCGTCGTCAACAAGGGACGCATCGTGGAGCGAGGCACACACGAGCAGCTGCTCGCGATGAATGGCGCGTACTCGCGTCTCGTCCAGAGACAGGTAGGGAGCAGCCACGCCACGGCGAGTCGGCTGAGCATCAACTCATCAAGCGCTTCGCTCGTGACCGATGAGAGCTCTCCCCCTACAGTTCCGGTGGCTGAAGGTTCCGGTAGCAAAAGCTCCGGTGGCTGAATCTCGAAGGGCATTCATATTTGATGATAGTGTCTTCTTGGCGAGGCGAGCTTGTACTTGTACAGTGTATACATTCCTAAATATAGTATGTACAGTCGTCTTGGCAGTTGTATTATGATGAACTCGAGTACGTTACACGAGAGTACTCGAAACTCGAGCACACTACTAATCAACACATCACTTGCCACAGCCCTCGTTGTAAAATGCGCACGGTGCAATTCTAGACTAGTAGTAGACTGCATCATCCCATAGTCTGATCCGGTGTTGCTGCTGGTCCCGCTATCTTCTTTCAAGCGTGATCTAACGATGAGAATTCTTGTTCCCAGATGTCTTCATAGGAGGCATCTTGGAAGCGGTCCCACGCCGAGTTGTCGTTGTCGTCATACTCCTCAAACATGGAGCTGTCAAGCTCGCCTCCGAGTTGCGGCGAATACGGCATTTGGATCTGCCTCGCCTCGAGACGCGCGAGATCGACTTCGCTCAAAAATGAAGTGGCAGCCACCTCCTTAGCACCACGTCTGCTGCCAAGCCGCCCCGCGGGGTTGGCGACGAGCGACTTGACGATGAACTCCTTGGCACTCTTCGGAACATGGCTCGGCACTTTAAAACGGCCGGCAAGGATCTGGCTGCACGTGTCCATCTGCGAGGCACCCAAGAAGGGCGGATCGCCGCACAACATTTCATAGACCAGAATCCCCAGAGTCCACCAGTCGACCATGTGGTCATGGCCCTTCTGAGAGATGATCTCCGGACTCAGATACTCGGGGGTGCCGCAGAGGGTCCAAGCGCGGTCCTTGATTACGCGTGCGAAGCCCATGTCGACGAGCTTCAAGTACCCTTCTCTGTCAAAGAGCAGGTTTTCGGGCTTGAGGTCACGATGGGCAATCTTGCGAGAGTGGAGGTGGCCGAAGGCGAGGGTGACCATACCAGCGTAGAGCGCCGCCTGGTTCGCACTGAAGCTACCCTCCTGGCGCAACAGCGAGAAGAGCTCGCCGCCAGGGATGAACTCGAGGAGCATGAAGATGCAAGGGCCGCGGTTGAAGACGCCGTTCATCCTAAGGATGAACGGATGGTCGCATGCGTCGAGCACCCGCTTCTCGCTCACCACGTGCTCCACTTGCTGCTGACGGATGAGCTGCCCCTTGCGCAGGCACTTGAGCGCGCATGCCTTCTCCGTGGGCTTATGATTCGTCAGATACACCCGGCCAAAAGAGCCCTCTCCAAGCACCTTGAGCATCTCGAGATCGTCCCACCGTATCAACTTGCCGTCGACGGTGCTCTTCCGATGGACTCGAGCCTCGCGACGCTTCATCTCCTTCTCGAGCAGCACTTGCAACGGGCCAAGCAGCGCCTCAAAGTGCTCCTTCTCCAGAGTGAGCAGCATTACCTTGCTCTGCGCCAGCACTGTTGCCGACGCCGGCTCATCCGTGAGCAGTGAGCGCTCTCCAAAGAACTTCTCGGGGCCAAGCTCGGCGAGCTTCTTGCCATTATTGACGATGTCAACCACGCCCGATTTGATAATATAGAACTTGGTGCCCGCATCGCCCTGCGTGACTACACGCTCGCCCTCGTCGACGGCCACCTCCACGAAAGCATCGAGCAACTCCTCCTTTTGCATGTCCTCGAGCGGTGAGAGGAGCTCGACACAGTCGAGAACCTTCTTGTTGAAGTTGCGCTGCATGGCCCCTTGCAATGAGCCCATGGTGGAGGCAAAGTCAGCCGCCTTGAGGCGTGCCAGCTGCACTGGACCGACCGCCACCACGTTGGCCTGTCGGATGGCCGTCTCCTCGCTGCCGGAGACAGCTGACTCGCCAAACGATTGCTGGTAGCCGAGGCGCATCAGCTCTGTGTTATCCTTGTGGCAGACCACCTCTCCACTCAGGACAATATAGAGAGCGTCCGCCTTATCCCCAATCTCGATGATATACTCGCGGTCTTCATAGTTCACGAGCTCCGCCGCACTCGCGAGCTGAGTAATTTGCGCTGGCGAGAGCTCGCTCAGTGCGGGGACGCCGCGCAAGAGGAGCTCGAGCCCATGTTTCGACTTGCTCTTGTGCTCCTTGACGACAGCGCTGAACGTTTTGCGCTCGAGCGAGTAGACGGTGCCAGCTTCGCGGCATCTGACCGTTGCGGCGCGGGGGCTATTGTATAGAAGCGCCAACTCGCCAAAGAGATCACCGGCGACATACTCCTTGACGAGCAATCCGGTCCCATCCGGCGCCTGCAGGTATGCTTCGAAGGCACCGGAGCTGACCACATAAAAGCGATCTCCGCTCTCATCTTGTTTGATCACCACTTCGTCTTGACTCACTTTGACCTGTTGGGAAGAAGGACTCGGTTGACAACGCATCTCGCGTTTGCTGCCTCGATCTCATGCGTGATTGCTTCGGGCACAAGAGCAGTGCTGGCCAGAGTGTTTCTGTCTTATTGCCACACCTCTTCCATCATGCTGATCACTTCTGTGAGTAGCTCTGGCTGCAGCGACTCGAACAGCGGATGATACCTCAACTTGGAGGAGATCTGCTCATGCACCTCCAGGGGCTTCTCTGTCACCTCGCCAGCCGGCTCGTCAGAACTTGTACAGCCTTCCCCAAGAAACACGGCCGGTCGGCGCGGAGCTCGCATCGTCATTGTCGTCCGCCGCGAATATTGCGTCTTTCCGCGAGTCGGGCCATCGGAATGAGCGCCGCCCTGCTCAGCAGACTCCCCTGTTGTTCCTGTGCTCTGCTCTGTCGCTCCTGAGTCCTGATCGCTCGGTGTCTCACTCTCGAAGCGTAGTTGCTTCTTTGGCACCGCGCAGTGGTCTGAGCCGAGTCCTGTCGGCGGGTTCTCTGTCGATGTCTCCTTTGATGCGCCACATCCCATCGCGCTGGGGCTCGGAATGGCTGCACGCGAATGGACACACGCGGCTGAAACGTCTCGCTCTCGCTGTGCACATAGTATTGAAGCAAAACCGATTGGTAATTAACATTACACACACTTTTAGTGTACTTTTTCGCGACAACACGAAGTGGCGCCGCAACCTCCGCGTCGGACGTGCGTGCGGCGCACTCGGCCTCCTCAACTCGTACTGGATTACGCAGGATTCCGTGTACAAGTATCGCGTTGTGACGGCGGAATGGCCCATCCGCTCCACTACTACCAAGTGCTGCAGCTGACTAGTACGGACGCAACGGCGGACGAAGGGAAGCGTGCGTACAGGCGGCTTTCACTGCGCCTGCACCCCGATCGGAATCCAGACCCGGCGGCAACGGAGCACTTCCAGTCCGTCTTGCAAGCCTTCGAGGTGCTCAAAACACCCGGCAAGCGTGCTGTGTACGACGCCTTCGGAGTGCACGGCTTGCAGCTGTACGCCTCCTACTTGGATTCGAGTCGATTGAGTGGCGAGCACGGGCATGACGGGGAGGTGAGCATGCAGCCGATGAAGCTCTTGGCGTTCACCTGCGTCTTACTCACGCTCGTCGTCCTTGCCATCGGGAGCATGACGCTCTTGCTGCTGCTGCGGCACGAGGGGCAAATGCATACGCCACTGGCGATCATCTTGGCTCCTGCATGGGTCGTCTGCTGTGGCGCGCTCTGCGGCATCGGCGCCTCGATGGCCAAGCGCCGTGCCGAGAGCCGCCCCACCCTCCAGAGCCGCCCCACCCTCCTCCTCCTCCAACTCGCCTCCGTGTTCATCTTTCTGCTGTTGCTCTGCTTCAAGATGGACTCCAAGATGGACTCCGAGGCGCCACGCATCTCTTGGCGCGTCGCCTTCCTGCCCATCTTCGCGCTCGCGCTCTCTGCGGAGCTCCAATGGTGGCGGGCGGCTGGGGTCAGGGGCGGAGTAGCAGGAGTCGATGATCATCCCGCGAGAGACTATGGGGGAGGCTATGGCCTCCCGCAGCTCGGATGGGTGGCTATCCGAGTGGGTCTCCTCTTGAAAAAATGTGTCTTCTGTCTCTCCCTAAATGTCGCGCCCCCACTTTTGCCATATGTCAGAGTTCAAAAAAGCAGAAAAAACTTTTTTTTTCACCGGCCCCTTGTTCTCCTCTGCAGGTGAGTCTCCTCTTGAGTACGCCGCTGAGGCTCGATCACGTGGTGGGCTCTAGCTGGCTCCTGATCCTTCTGCCGCTCGCTCTAGCGCTCGGCTTCGAGGGCTTCCGTGCGTGCAGGTCGATGCGCTCGCGCGCGCAGGCTGAGCGCGAGCGGCATCAGCATGGTTTGGCGTGTGCGGCACGGCTCTCGCTGCTGCTCCTCGTCCTCCTCCTTGTCGTGTGCGCCGACGGCTGGCTCGCGTCGTGGAGGGGTCTCTTCGTGCCGCTGATTCTTGCGAGCTCTCTCTACGCTTGCTGCAGCTGCTGCTGCTGCTGCGCCCTCGCCGCTGTCGATCGGGGGCCACGGTGCGTGCCGCCCGCCGAGGCCGCGTGGGACGCCAAGACACAATCGAGCAAGCTTCGAGAGGAGGAGGAGGAGGAGGAGTCGCTTCAGTCGCTTCTGCATCCTAGTGCCAAGGATGAATCGGCCGGGGGCGGTGCACACCCACAGCTTGAAATGCCAGTCGTGAGATCAGAGGCGGCAGAGGTCGATTCGGTTCCGGATTCGGCAGCGTTGCCCGGAGAGTATGTTCAGAGAGTCTACCAAGTGTGAAGCGTGTATGCACGTCATGGTAGTGTACTTCGAGTTGTGGTTCAAGTTCAAGTTGTCGTGACATATTTATGTCATATAGTAGGAACTACCTAGGTGAAGGTGAATTACATAGTTATAGTACATACTGATACTGTAGGTTTAATAGAACGTACTGTAGTTACATGCTACATGGTGTTATGTAAGGTGAAGCTAGATTTCCCCGTGTCCTCCTCTTTGATAGGACCTACTTTTCTCAAGTCTGGACGGAAGGGTACACCGGAAGGTGCCGGAAGGTGCCACCATGCGCGCCTGCAGGTCTGTGGCATGGATCCTGGTTTGCGGGGTGATTGGGGTCGGTGTAGGTCTCGGACTCACCCTCTCCGGCGCCGACAAGATGTACGGCGTCTGGCTTGGCATGCCAGGCCAGCTGTACCTGCGAGCGCTCAAGCTCCTCGTGGTGCCGCTTGTCTTCTGCTCCGTCGTGACGGGTTTCATGTCCCTTGGAGATATGGGCATCTCGACCGGACGTCTCGGTCGGCTCACCGCGACGCTCTACATGATGACCACCGCGCTCGCAGCCGCAGAAGGACTCATCATCACGTACATGCTCATGCCGATATGGAACACGCACGCTGCCAACAGTGTCTCCGTCCGGCCCTCGAGCTGCGAGTTTGACGAGATGCCGCTGGTGACGATCAGCGACTTGAGAGAAACCCACGCATACTTCAACGCCACCACCGCAGCCTACGTCTCCTTCCGCTTCGCCGGCGCACCTCAAAGCACGACCGTCTCGTCGCTACAGTTTCTGTACGAGAATTCGGTGAGCTTCAAGCTGCCGGCGGCGGTTGGAGCGAGCGGCCCGTACGAGGGTCAAGTGGAGTCGATCAGTGTCTTTGACGCGAGAGACCGCCTCGTCCTCGCAGCGCCCGACACGTCTCTCCTCATCAAGGAGATCCCAGGCCGCCAGTCGGTGCTCCACGGAAGTATCCAGGCGCTCCTGTTTTCAATCGTCCCCGACAATCTCATCGAGATTATCTACGGCGGCCGAGGGCAGCCGAACCTGCTCTCGCTGATCGTCTTCGCCGTCGCCTTTGCCATGGCCATGCTCGCCGTCAAGCAGCGCTCCCATGGCGGCAGAGATGTGCTCACACCAGTCGTCCAGCAAACGCTCGACGCGGTTCTCGTCCTCGTGCTGCGCGTGGTCGATCTCACTCCGATCGCGGTGGGCTCGTTGCTGATCGCGGCATTCTCGAACAGCTCGCTCGAGCAGCTGTCTAAGGGCATGGCTTCTCTCGGCGTCATGCTCGCCGGCGTCCACGCAGCGTTTGCGTGGCACTGCTTTGTGACGATGCCTCTACTCGTCTTTATTCGAACGAGGGCGAATCCGTATGAGCACTTGCTCGGGATGGGTCGGGCGGTGAGCGTGGCATTCGGCTCGGCCTCGTCGGCGGTGACACTCCCGACGAGCATCGAATGCTGCGAAGCACTCGGCTACCAGCCCGCCATCGTACGCTTCGTCGCCTCGCTCGGTGCGACCATCTCGATGGATGGCACGGCCATCTATATTCCGAGCGCCACCATCTGGCTGGCTGCTCAGGCGGGGATCACGATGAGCTTCGCACAGGTGCTCATGCTTGCTATTATTGCGATCCTCGCCTCTGCCGGCGCATCGCCCACTCCTGGGCTCGTCGCGGGCATGGTGCTCATCTGGGGCTCCATCTTTCCTGAGGTTCCACTTCCTCATGAGTTTTCGTATCTCATGGCGCTCGACTGGCTGATTGACCGCGCGCTGACGACGACGAACATCCTCGGCGACTCGTGCGTGGTCAAGATTGTAGACCACTCCTTCCCAAAGCTCCAGGTGCTCCCGCAGACCAACACGGGGCGAGCAAATGGAGGGGCGGGGGGAGCAGCGCTCGTCGAGCAAGGGGGGTCGCAGCAGGGATCGCAGCAAATACTCCCGCGGAAGCGACGCTTCACGCCACCGGGGGGCGCCTTCACGGAGCGCGTCTTCCAAGCGGGAGAGAAGCTCGTGCGCGGCGTTGCGGCCAGCGTCGAGCAGAACCCTCGGAAGAGTCCGTGGCGGGAACCCGACGCTGGGATCTGCGGAGTTGGGCCGCTCTGCTTACCAGGCGCCTGCTCGCACGCCTCGGTGCAAGGTAGCTATAGTGGGGCGCCAGCGAGGCTCACAGGCTGGCGACCTGGGGCGCTGCCAGCAAGTAGGCTGCCCACAGTCGCCTCGCAGGAGGTGCTCATCGAGCCCGATCCTTCCGATGAGACGCCACAAGAGACGCAACGCCAGTGGCTCGCCGGGCAGCAGCCCTCGAGCACGCGCGGCGCAGGCTTCATGTCTCAATAAGAGTTGCAATACTCTAGTCGAGATCTCTGACCCGCCTTAGCCTATACAGGAGCAATAAGGTTTGTCAAAAGCAGCGCCACCTTGTAGAATGTAAATTTAGGAGGCTCAGTCCTCAGTGTGAGTGTATTATTATTTGTGTATTCAATTTGGAATATCAATTGACAATTCAATACGAATATGATATTGATATATGAATATGTAGAATGTATTCTGCTGATTCTCCCCGATTATTAATTGACTGGTTCAAATTCAAATTGTGATGACTCTGACTGCATTCTATGAACGAATAAAGGACAACCACTTGTGACCTGCAGGACAAGGAGAAGCAGCCGAGCGGTCTGATAGAGCTACAGCTATAGACTCCTGATGCGCTGACAATGCTCAAGGCGCACGGTAGAGCAAAGTGGTCAACCCCTTCGAGTTGGGCACTTCTACCGCCTCTCACAAATGCTCAAGGCGCACGGTAGAGCAAAGTGGTCAACCCCTTCGAGTTGGGCACTTCTACCGCCTCTATGAGCCTCCCATCTCGGAAAGCGCCTTGTATCATCTCCCAGTTGGCAGTCGACACCTGATCTTCGAGCGAGGCTCCCCTTGCCTCCGTGCTCTCGACACGCGAGGCGATCTCGTCGTAACTCATCCAGCGAGCATCGCGCAGCTCGTGCGAGTCGAGCGTGATCTCTTCGGATGTGGCGCGTAGCCGAAGCACCACATAGACATCTCCTTGACCATACCTGCGGCCGTGAGAGTGCCGGAGGCTCACAACCCCATCGAGTGTGGAGCGAACTCCCGTCTCTTCGAAGACCTCTCGTGCAGCCGTTTCCCCAAAGTCCTCGCCAGGATCAGCGAGGCCGCCAGGAAGCTTCCAAGAGTTCTGCAAACGCGCGCGACGGGGGGTCGGCGAGATCTGAGCAGGGGTGAGGAGCATGCAAGCGGGGAGAATGGGCGTGTGCAGACGTGTGCACCTGCGTGCGTGCGCTCGGCGAGACCCGCTCTTGGACCAATAAGACCTCGCCTCGCGTGTTCACGACGACTCCGCCGACGCCAATCAACGTGAAGGCGTAGCGAGGCAGTGGGCTCTGGCTCGATGGGAGCCAGCGTGTGAGGACAAGAGACTCGGGCGTTGCATGGTGGTATGAGAACCCGTATGCGACCGCAGGGCTCACGAAGGCATGGTGCTCGCGCTCCAGCTTGAGCCAGATCCCTTGCTTGCCAGCGCCTCGCCACTCTTCGAGTGAAGCACGCAACTCTGCCACAAAGGCGCTGAGCTCGCAGGCGGCGCCGTCGCGCACGGCGACCTCAACACCACCGAAGCGATCCTCCTTCTTGATGAGCAGCGGCGGCGAAGACGCACTCTGTTCAACCTCCCTCGCCTCGACAATGCACTCGGCAAGATGCTCAAGCGCAAGACGTGTAAAGCCCCACATATTCTCCTCCCGCCGCCCATGAGGCGAACGGATGAGCACCCCCCTCTCGACAGGCCCCGAGATGAAGACGGCCGTGAACCCCGACTTCAAGTCTGGATAGGCAAATGTCGGCCCGCTCGCGCCGTTCTCGCACACACACCAGGTGGCGCCAACCTCGATCCGCTTTTGCCGCGCGAGCGCCTGCACCCGCTGCTGCTTGGACGAAATGTATTCGGCGGCGTCTTTTGGACGGCATCGATGACCGCTAGCGTCCAGAGGCTCATCGAGAGGCTGTGCCTCGGCGCCGAGCACGGAAACCGCCCTGTCGGAAACATGTGGCGGAAGTGAGCGCTGGAAACCGTGATCACACACAATTCGCAACAGAGGAAAATGAACGTCTAAGAAGGCCAGTGCAGTGCCGCAGGCAGAGCGAGGCGGAATTGGGGTCATCTAAATGCACACCGGCTCGTCGTGTACGAGACGGCGCCGCATGTGGTGAGCTCTGAGGCTCCGGGTGAAGCGATCAGAGCAGCCTGAATGAGCCCAGCCGTGGTCGACTCAAAGCAACATACACGCTCTCCTGAGGCGCGGAGCTCAGCGGCCGGACGCTCGGAGAGGCTTGCCAGCGAGGTGGTCGATTGGCCACTTGCCGGAAGCTCCACTTGTCGCCAGAGCTCGGATTGGATGCCAAGCGCTCCCATCACCAAGGCGAACATTCCGCGACTCCCGCGATAACGAAGACTTTGCGACCGAAAATAGCCTTTTTACTCGCCCTTTTTAATGAGGTTCGGCATGGGCTGATGGACGCCGTCGGGTGGGCGGTCCTTGCCCAAGAATGCTTACAGAATCACGAATGGGAAGAAGGACTGCTGGTCGCAGTGCCTGCGCTAGTGCAAGCCGAGGCCGAGGGCAGCGCTCAAGCTCGGCGTGCATCTTTGGAGTGCCTGCGGCGCTCAGCCGCAATGCTGCTGCCAAAGGAGTGGATTTTTGTCGCAACGGATTTCAGCCGTCGCCTGGAGCGCGAGCTGGGGAAATCACGGCCAGAATGCTTGTGTGTGGTGGGAGGCGCGCTCGCAGTTGCCGCGACAAACGTAGTTGCCACCCTCGCGAGCCAGGGGCGTCCTGTTCCACTCTCTGTGCTGCTATGCGGCTCCGAGGCTGGTGCCTTGCAGCCGCTGCTGCAGCGTGCGCTCGACGAGGCATCCATCCCGCTGCGGCTGCAGCACGTCAACCTAGAGAATGCAACTGCAGCACTCCAACGCCAACCTTGTCATCTGCTCGAGGCGAACCCAAGCACTGGCTCCTCGATTGACTGGGTGATCTTTGACGTTCCCATCACGGGCATCTCTCAGATGCTTGTAGCAGAGATTGCGGCGGCGAAAGCTACTCTTACTCAAATGCCTAATCTAGAAGCGGCCGACGCTCAGCCGGGCCGCCTTCCAACTCCGTGCCTCGAACTGCGCATCACACCGCTAACGGTGGAGATGTGGGCGTTACCCGTCGACGGCACGACTGCAGAGCCAAGCATGCATTCAGGATCGGAGGCGCTGGATGGATTATTACACCTTCCAGAGGACTTGTGTGGTTTCGCAACGAGAGCGACGACCCTGCACGCCACGCGGCTCGCCATCCCAATCGACGCCTCCCATTGGCGATGGACGCCCATCGCCCCACCAAGCCGCCTCTGCCAGTGGCGGCCAGCCCTCGAGTGCTCGCCGCCACGACCATGCTGGAGAGAGGTGCAGATGAGCCGTGAGGGTCGGCTCTCCGCTCTGATAGTGTGGATGGAAGTGGAGGTGGCTGCTGGGGAGTGGATCTCACGAGCTCCACGGCATCAACTCTTGGCCAAGGAGAGTTCAGG
>MDSY01019281.1_pt1 | contig 19431 bp, 19 predicted proteins | sample 811131 | NCBI WGS metagenome assembly MDSY01 (sample SAMN05326643, study PRJNA326480) | marine metagenome | isolation source: seawater | place: Atlantic Ocean: South West | collected 2010
AGGCAGCAACCAAGCCGAGATCGCATAGCCCGGTATTGCGGTGGATTCGAAATCCACTGTCCCTTGGACGCGGGGGTTCAAATCCCTCTCTCGGCGCTCTAAATTACATATAGAACGCATCATGGGAAGACGTCATCTCGCCCACAAGGTCGTCTTTGGAATCAGGAGCGATGGCCTTGAGTTTGTCTCGAAGCCATTCATCACCGTTGGTTGGAACCGTCAATCCGAACCCAAACCATTGTTCCAAATGTTCAATCATTCGTTGGGAGCCGAGGATGTCCTCGCTGTTTCCAACGGTGGTGGCGATGATGCAGGCGGAATTGATGTCGTACAGTGGTCCCATGGACGCCAGTAGCGCCGCCAACCCAATGGCGCCGGACCTTGGCTCATCCCTTCGTACATCCACCCCCATCGATTCCATGTCAATTCGGAAGGCTGCCGAACTGGCCACAGCAAAGGTTTCCTTGATCTCGGGTTTGTCAATCATGCCTGCCAGCACCAACACGGTGGAAACTTGTTGTTGTTGTAAAAAATCCATCACTTCCCGAGCGAGCATGGATTGCTGGCCTGGCTCATTTGGTTGGGCTTTCCCCGTCAGGGTGATGAGTGGGGTTTGGCCCATGGCTCCAACGTGTTGGATGGAAAAATGTGGTGGGGCGAGCAATCCGTCTTCATCCAGCTCAGCGTGGGGGGGCAATCCCACTGGGTGGAGGCGTGCAATTTCGGCGCTCTCATGAAGGTCACAAACCGAATCAACGGCGACCTTCCCTATGTTTGCTACCCCCGGAAAAGCAACCAGGACCGTGGCTCCCTTTGGCAGAGCAGAGGTGTTGTTTCGCCATTCAATCTGCATGGTCATGAACGCTTGAACCCGTCAACACGCGCTATAATGTTTGACATCGGTTCGGGGAAGCAAAGGACGGTTTGGACGGTTACGGCCAATGTCCGTCATTCTTCCTCAAGTGGATGGTTCTGCTTCATCTCATCCAGGCTTGGGAGGGTGGCGAGTTGAGACGGCCAGTCTTTGTCCTCTACGCCTTTCATTTTCCTTCGTAGAGCCGCTCGGTTGTCTTCAGGAGACCACTTGAGCGGAGCGGCCGCTTGGGCGCGCTCGCCGCATTCAGGACAGATGGTGCGCAGGGAGAAAGCGCCACACGTCAGGCATCGTTGCATGCGTTGTTTGGCCATGGGCTCACTCCCGTTGTGCGATGGCCTCGCCACCTGCAGCGGCCATGTGATTCACGACGGCCTCGGTCGCTTTTTCCCAGGTGGTTTCTGCCACTTTGAAATCCGGAGCTTTCAATTCAATGCGGTACGATGGTGCCCCGTCATAGAAGCATTTCACATCGATCTCTTCTTCTTCATTGGTCAAGGATTCAGCGGCTTCTAGAGCGGAACGAATGACGGAAACGCCATCCATGACGTTGATGCTGAGGGTGAGTGTGCCTCGCACCTCAACGAAGGGAGGAATGATGTTCTCGATGGCGATTTCAATGAACGGGGCCATCCATTCGCCCTCAAAGCCAGCATTCTCAAGGGCGCCTTCTTGCATCGCCGCTTCTTCAAATGCAGCGTACAATCCGCCAAACGCATCCATGAGTTCAGTGGCTTGCTCGTTCATGTCCTCTTCGTTCCATCCGACCTTTTCGGCGAGCACTTTCAACAATTGCTGAGCACGTTGCTCGTTCTTCCATTCCTGAAGCCGTCCTCGACGACGTTCTTCGGAGACAGATTTCAGAGAGAGTTCCAATGAGGTGCCGTCTCGGCGAGTTCGCATGACTTTGCAAATCACACGTTGCCCTTCACGAACAAAACCACGAATGTTTTTGACCCAACCCGAGGCGATTTCGCCAATGAAAATGAAACCTTCCGTGCCTTCGTATTCGTCAAGGTCAACGTAGGCACCGTTTTGTTTGACGGTTTTGATGGTGGCGACGACCAGTTCGCCTTCTTCTGGTGTGGCGCCGTCTTGGATGACCATGGAGGCTCAGCCTCCTCAGTTCAGTGCTTCGACGACGGTGCAACCAACCAGATCGGCCTTTCCACCAGCAGGTTTGGTCATCGTTGCGCTGCAAACATCGCACGTGATGGAGGTCGTGGCACGGGAGAAAATGATCGATTCGCTTCCACAATCGCGGCAACTCACTCGGAAAAATAGTTTGGTCATGGGGTACACCTCAGCGGTCAACAAGTTCGAATTTCTTTGCACGCTTGCAAGGAGCGTAGTGGGCTTTGCCGGTTTCTGTGCATCGGTAGAGAATGTTCACGCGCTTGGTTGGTTTCTCACGACCGTCTGGCTTTGGACGAGGGAAACCTCGGTACCCCGCCATAACTCGACGGAACCGTCGCTGTCCCCAGCGAAGCTCGGAGGCTCGCTTCTTCTTGACACGTTCAACCGTGTGAAGGGTGTGCTTGCCAGCGGATGGACTGTAGCGCATAACTTGACGGGGTCGCTTTACCATGGGAACACCTAAGCATTCAGCCCACAGAGGTGGGGTATTTATGCCCTCCGCCATGCTTTCAGGACAGAATCACGGGACTGCGTTCACGCTGGGAGGATTCTCTATAAATCTAGGAGGTTAGCACAGCGCATGGAAGAAGCGACGCAAGCCTTCGTTTTCTTCTGGCTAGCAGGTTTGTTGGTCGTTGCTGGAACGATGATTGGTTTCTTCTCGAAAGTTCCCCTGCAACGGCGAATGGGGATGGTCCTTTTGGCTCTTGGCTTGCTTTCCTTGATGGCGACACCTTGGACCCTTTCCTTCTCTCCCTCAAGTGCGTTTGGGCATTTGCTGGGCAGCCTTGTCGGACCTGCTGTGTTGCTCGGTGTTGGCTTCTATCTCATCACCTTCTCGGGGAATGTGCCCGTTGGCCGGCTCAGCAAAGGCGACCGAACCATTGGAGTCGGCATGGTCATGTTTGGTGTCCTATGGCTTGAAGCCATGCACTGGTGGATTCTCACGCCGATGTACCCTGGTGAAGTGAACCGTTATTGGCTTATTTTCTGGCCGACCATGCTGTTGGGAGCGCTGGCCATGTCGTCGGGAGCTTTTGCCGTGGTGAATATGGTCGGTGATGGCCGTGAACGAGAACAACGATTGATGGTGCTGGTGGGGTGCTTCGTCTCGCTCTTGCTGTTGTTGGGAGTAACGCTTGACGGTCCAAACGTGGGCAAGGAACAATTTGCAAGCGAAATTCTCCTGGCGGCGGCGGACATATTTGGCGCCATGGTTGGTGCAGCCTTTGCGATCTTGCTGTTCGCCATCGTTCTTGCTATCTACGAAGCGCAGCAGCCGGCACCGAAACGTCTTGACCCTCCGACTTCCACTCAGCTCGAGCAGGCGAGCCAAATCATTGCGCAAAACCTTGGAGGTGGAACCGAAGATGAATGATCCATCTCCAAACCGTTCTCTTGGCCGTTTAGGCCTGTTGGTGGTGCTCCCTCTTCTGGTCATTCTTGGCCTCATCATGTGGCTTTCAAACAGTTCCCTCGAAGGGACACTTATCCGGTTCACCAATGCTCTTCTGACATCGTTTACTCTGTTTTCCTTTATGTTGTTGTTGACCTTATTTGTCTACGGTGATGCCCGAAAACGCCCCTACGCCCCGCTCATTGGTATGTTGATGAGTGTCCTTCTCGGTCTCGGACTCACCCTTTTCTTCCTTGCTCAAGGGGAACTCCTGATGGAGGACAACGGTTCTGTGCGTGCTCAAGCACTGTCCAACACGATTCGATTTGGAACGACGATCATTGGATTGGGCCTTGCGGTGGTGATTGTTGCAGGCACGTTGTTTGCGAGTTTGATGAACGGGCCAAACCGGACCATCCACTTTGAAGAGGAATGAAAAGCGCCAGATGGCGTGCCGTTGATTTCATAAGGGGGAGGTCGGTGGGCAAGTCGTTCAGGTGATGTCATGTCCAAAGGTACACCGTCCATGGGTAAGCGACAAAAGAGTACCCACATTCGTTGCCGAAGGTGCGGACGCCACTCCTATCACAAGCAGAAAAAAGTCTGTGCTGCCTGTGGATTTGGGCAGACTGCAAGGATGCGGAAGTACAACTGGTCCAAGAAGAGTCATCGCCCCAAAGCTTGATTCATCTCATCGCAACGATAAGAAGCAACCTTGGATTGGTTGGTACGAGGCAAACGCATGTGTGGCATCCTCGGCATTGTTGGGCAACACGGCTCGCACGTGAATCAACTCCTCTATGACGGCCTCACCGTGCTTCAACACCGTGGACAAGACGCTGCGGGAATCCTCACCGATACCGAAGGCAATTTCAGACTTCGGAAATCCAACGGTTTGGTCTCGGATGTGTTTTTCAAGCGACACATGCTTCGCTTGGAGGGTAATGTTGGCATTGGGCACGTACGCTACCCAACAGCGGGTTCATCCTCCAGCGCTGAAGCACAGCCGTTCTACGTGAACTCGCCTTACGGAATTGCCCTCGCACACAATGGCAACCTCACCAACGCCGAGGAGTTGGGGCGGTTCATACGCGACGATTGCATGAGGCACATCAACACCACAAGCGATTCTGAATTGCTTCTCAACGCCTTGGCTGTCGAATTGGGAGAGCGCACGACTTCCCTCCGAATTCAAGGCGACCCTCACATGAACATCGAAACCGTGTTTGGAGCGGTCACCGCTGTGAACGAACGGGTCCGTGGAGGATATGCCTGTGTATCGGTCATTTCCGGGTACGGCTTGCTGGCGTTCCGAGACCCTAATGGCATTCGTCCGTTGGTCTATGGGATGCGAGAAATCGAAGGAGAGACAGAATACATCGTGGCCAGTGAAAGCGTCGCCATCACGGCCCTTGGCTTTGAGGTCGTTCGGGATGTTCTTCCAGGTGAAGCGATTTTCATCAGCCAGTCTGGCCATTTGTTTACCCGCCAATGTTCTGAACCTGCCGATTACACGCCCTGCATTTTTGAGCATGTTTACTTTGCACGACCCGATTCGGTGATCGACGGAATGTCCGTCTACCAATCACGATTGAATCAAGGTCAGCGTTTGGCTGAACGCCTCCTTGAATCATGGGCAGATCACGACATCGACGTGGTCATTCCCATACCTGATTCGGGACGAATTGCGGCTCTGCAAATGGCGAAAACCCTCAACCTTCCATACCGAGAGGGCTTTGTCAAGAACCGTTATGTTGGACGAACTTTCATCATGCCCGGTCAAGCATTGCGCGAAAAGTCCGTTCGCCGAAAGCTCAATGCCATTGAGAAAGAATTCCGAGGAAAGAACGTTTTGCTCGTGGATGATTCAATCGTGCGGGGGACAACCAGTGCTCAAATCATTGAAATGGCCAGAGATGTAGGTGCTTCGAAGGTGTACTTTGCCTCGGCTGCCCCACCGGTGCGACACCCCAATGTGTACGGAATTGACATGCCCGCCGTGAACGAATTTATTGCCAATGGTCGCTCCATTGAGGAGATCAATAAGACGATTGGTAGCGATCGCCTGTTCTATCAAACACTCGACGATTTGGTCGAGGTCACGCAACAGGAAGGCTCGGTTGTTTCCGCTTTCGATTCAAGTTGTTTCAATGGGGAATACGTCACTGGCGACATTGATGAGGCCTACTTGCAGAAACTCTACGATGCGCGAAACGATGCTGCAAAAGGACATTCACATGTTGATGACGCTGTGATTGACCTTCACAACGATGAAGCCTTGTAGGAAAGAAACACCACAGGCGAGTTCTTTTGAACGACCGTGCCCACCTCACGTCATGGTCTCTACCCGACGAGTGGTTTCTCTTTACACTCCGGAGGAAAAGATAGCTCACCTCGCTCTCGATCCTGAACATGACCTCTTGGCGTGGGTGGAAGGGCGTCGTGACGTCCACCTCGGCCGATTAAATGAAGCAGGAGAGATGGAAATCGTCAATGTTTTTTCACCAAAAAACACCGTTTCTTTTCTCTCATTTCACCGCTCATTCCTTGTGGTCGGGGATGACATCGGAGCCATCTCATTCTACGACCAAGAAGGTACACTTCTCGAATCCCAAGATGTGGATGGAGGTGTGCAAAACTGCTGCTTCATGGACCTCAAAGCCGTGGTGCTCAGTGGCATGGGTGAAGTGCACCTGATTCAATATGAACGGCCACAAGTCAACCTCTCGAGGCTCTTGAAGTTGAACGATGTGTTGCACTTCGCTGCCCATTCTGGCCGCATTTACGTGGCTGAACAAGGGGGGAGAGTTCTGGCCATGGACGAGTCCAAGGTCGTTTGGAAACGCCCCGCTCGAGGAGAGCATGGTGAACGCATCACTGGGCTTGGATTGACCGAAGGTGGGCGGTTGTTTTTGACTCGAGAGGGCCATGCTTTGGTGGCGGGCGAAGAAGAAGCAATCGAATTTGAACTCTGGTCCAACGATGCGTTGCAGGTTCGTTATGACCAACGTATGCGTTTACTTACTTCGGCGACATCGCCTCGGGGAGCCATCCTTGGTTTCGATGATGGAACCGTTCACCGCCTCTTGGAAGACGGAACGCTCGAAGCGGTGTTGAACACCGGCCACCCTGTGTTCTCTTGCGCAGAATACCGTGGAGAGGTGGTTGCAAGTTCATGGTTTTACATCCACGGGATGGCCGATGGACAAGCATGGAAAGTTGAACACCAAGGCATGCCGGAGATGCTTTGCTATCATCCGGCCCACCGTAGGTTGGTGTTTGCTGGCGATGACCAAAACGATTACACCGCCCCCGAACCGATTGGAATGATGGACATGGAAGACGCCGTCCACGAAGCGGATACCTCTGACCTCTCTCAATGGTTTCAGGTTCAAGCGACGGCCCAACCTCTCTCTGCAGAGGAACTCTACGGTGATGATGATGATGTTCTGGAATACCTCACCGAAGCGGAACGAGCCTCCTTGGCCTCCAATCCGACATCCGATGTTGGACATGATTCATTGATGGCCGCAATGGAACAAAACTTCAGTCCTTCAATCGACCAACAGCCAGACCTCGGGGAAGAAGATTTGCTGGACGAACTCAACAGCGTTGAAGCCTTCACGCTGGAAGAAACCGATGATTTGCTGGATGCACTCTCAGCTTCCGTTAAGGAAACGATCCCCCCGCGCGCCGTGGCAGGGGATGACCAACGGCACATCGCCGATGAGGATGGTGCCTGCGTCGTTCTTTTGGATGGACGGGGCTCGTATGATCCGCACAACCAAATCGCTGCTTGGTCCTGGTACGACGAACGTGGACAAGAACTTACCACCGCTCCACAAGTAAAACTCAAACTCCCCGTCGGAAGCCATCGTTTTGAACTTCGGGTGGTTGACGGGGAGGGTTCGTGGACCATGGATTCCTTGCTTGTTCACATTTTGAATGGCTCAACCTCTTGAAGGAGTCATTGCTGCGCAGACCATGGCGCTGAGTGAACCGTGGATCGACCACTTTTTCGTAGGCCCTTTGCAAATGCGATGTTCTGTCGTCACTGACCGAGCCACTGGAGACACCATCATCATCGACGGTGGGGATGAACCACAGCGCATCATTGACTGGGTCGATGGCTACCGTGGCACTGGTCCAAATTGGACCACTGGGCCAGAGAACAAAGCCATGGCTGAGCAGGAAAATCTGCCGCAACGCAAGGTCGTCGCTCTGGTCAATACGCATGCCCATTTTGACCACAGCGGTTTCATTCCAGCTCTCCGTGCACATTACAACGTGGATTGGTTTCTTCATCCAGACGACGATTACCTCCAGACATTGGCTCAAGCCTCAGGACGAAGGTATGGCCTTTCCCTGCCTGATCCGGCCGTCGCTGACCAAGCTTTTGCAGCGGGGGAAGAATACCGCTTTGGAACCATAGAACTTCGCGTTCTGCACACCCCAGGTCATACACTAGGGGGTTGCTGTTTGCTGATTTCTGTCGATGATGGGCCCGACCATGTGTTTGTCGGAGATACCTTGTTTGCTGGTTCGGTGGGGCGAACCGACATCGCCAATTCAGGGGGAGATTTTGACCTTCTCGCCAATTCAATTCACACCCAACTTTGGCCTCTTGATGACACCACTGTGGTCCATCCTGGACATGGGCCGCTGACCACGATTGGCCATGAAAAGCGAACCAACCCCTTTGTCGGAGACCCCGCAGGAAAGGGCGGGACGTTCGGCTTTGGAAAGTACGCCTGATCAGTTCATCATGCCCTTCAGGCTTTCATGAAGCACCGGAAGTGCCTCTTCCCAGGTCGCTACAATGCCATAATCAGCGTGTTGGAAAATCGGGGCATCAGCGTCTTTGTTGATGGCCACGATGTACTTCGAGGAGCGCATTCCAGCAAGGTGTTGGATCGCCCCGGAAATACCGACGGCGATGTAGAGGTTTGGATTGACGGTTTTTCCAGTCTGTCCAACCTGCATCGAGTGGGGGATGGCGTCCCATGTGTCCACGGCAGCCCTCGAGGCGCCAACGGCTGCACCGATGGTGTCAGCAATGGCCTCCAAATGAGTGAAGTTGTCAGGTGAGCCCATGCCACGTCCACCGGAAATCACGATGTTGGCTTCCGATACATCAAGGCGTTCTGAGGCCCGTGCCATGAATTCTTGAACCGAAGTGGCCACGTTTCCGTCGGTGTCCAGGACTGAATGGTCCATTGCTCCACCCTCCGCAGGTGCGAACACGTTTGAGCGAACCGAGATGACAACGGGTCCGGTGGCGGACACGGTTTGCATGGCTTTCCCACTGTACACCGGGGAGGTGATCGAATCGCCTTGAATTTCCACGGCGTCTTGAACCACTGGAATCGTTCGTCGAGCGGCCAATCGTGCTGCCATGTCTTTGCTTTGTGGACTGGCGCCGGTGATGATGGTCCCCATTGGAATAACGCTGTCAAGCGCAGCGGCCCATCCGCTTGCATCGTAGTGGGCAAAAGCGGCGGATTTAGCGGCGATGATGTTTCCTGCCCCCATTCCAGCGGCTCCAGCGGCCTGGCTGGCGTCCGTGCACGGCACGACCAAGGTCGGTTCTCCACCGAAGGTTTTGGCTGCGCTGACCAGTTCAGCGGTGCTGGGATGGACGGCGTTGTTGTTCATTTCTGCAATTACAATTGTTTGTGTCATGGTTTCACCTCATAGGACATTGGCTTCGTCTCGAAGCAGGTGGGCGACCTCAGCCGCTGCGGCGCCCCCCTCGTAGCTCTTTCCGGCAGGTTTTGCCGGCGGCAGGGCGTGGCTGACAATGGAAACGGTGGAGGCTGGTGCGTCTATAGAACGCACGTCAACGCTGGCTCGCTTGGCCTGCATGATCCCTTTAACGTTCGGCTTTCGAACTTTCATGGTTCCCTTATCGCATGAAACAACTGCAGGAAGCGGCACACTGACTTGGGCGTTGCCACTTCCGCTGGGCATGACCACGCTGAGGCCATCGCCAAACGAGGCACTGGAAATGTTTGAAGCGGAAGCCCAGCCCATGCGTTCGGCCACTCCAGGTCCAGTGGAGCCTGCTCCAGTGTCAGCAGCAGATTTTCCGCAATAGACCACTTCGCCTCCAAGTTCAGCCACGGCTTGAGCGATGACGCTTTGAAGGGCATTGGAATCCATTTCCCCGCTTGCATCAACCCGAACGATGTGGTCGACACCGATGGCTTTGGCGTCTTTGAGTATCTTTTCTGCACCCGCACCGCCGACGGTCAGCGCGGTGACTTCGCCGCCAGCAGCTTCTTTGTGCTGGAGGGCCGTTTCCACAGCGAACTCGTCGTAGGGGCTCATGACCATTTTGACGGTTGAAAGGTCGACCCGGTCGCCGTTGACCACAATCTTGGCGTTCGTGTCGGGTACTTGCTTAACGAGGACGATGATGTTGGGCATGCATTCAACTCCATTTCTTGAAATGGCCACCAAGACTCAATTCATGAACCTTACCACCAAGGCCCCACGGGTGAATCGAGGGGGGAATTACCCGAGGCGATTGGTTAGAATTATGAACCGTCCCACCAGCGGAGGAATCCCATGTCCCCACCCAAAGAGGTTGATGTTGACCCCGAAGAACAGACCGTCCTCCGAGAATGGAGGGAACTGGTTGTTGAGCACTACAGTGACGACATCGCCCGTTTGGAAGGGATGGAAGACAGCGTGCATGGATTTCACATCGAGCACCGGCTCATCGATGAAAAGCCTACGTTGCGCCATATTTTCCATGAAAACCCGACCCGGGCTCTCGAACTTGGTTTTCGAATCATGCGAGAGCAGTTTGATGCTCACAACATTCCTACTCGCCCCGTTCTTCGTGTCATCGGCCTTTCTGAAAATTACCTCAACAGAGTGGATGAACTTCGCATGCGAGACCGCAACGATTTGGTTTGTCTTGACGTGAAAATCAACGAGGTCTCCCAGCCCTATGGGTGGCTCAAGGTGGCCAAGTACCGTTGCCGTGATTGCGGAAGCATCACGGAAGTAAACCAACGCAGAGCCAGGGAGAGGGAGAGTCCCTTTATGTGCCGGACTTGCCTTGACAAGGTCTTTGAGGAAAACAACAGGGAAGACCTTCCACTTGGGCTGTTTCATCCTACACCCAATTTCAGGATGCTGGTCGAGGAATGCAAATACGAAGACGTGCAAGACATCAGCATGAGTCAAATCACCTACAACAAGGAGCACCATCTCATCAACTGTTCAACTCGAAATCAAATTCTTGGCACCGTTGCCGATGATTTAGTTGATCAAATCATGGCTTCAAAGTACCTCCGAGTCAATGGAATTGTTCGGGTGCAGCCGGTCCCAGACCGAACCTTTGCAAAAGACACTCGCCGGCTCTTGTCCATCGACATCATCAGCGTTGAGGAACTGTCAATTTCGGAATGAATTCAACGGTTCATCAGTTCACTGACACGGTCAAGGGTTTCGGGGTGCGCTTCAAAATGAGAGGCTAACGCTTCCAGGCCCTTCGAAAGGCCATCGCCAACACCGAATTTCGCATCAAGTGGGTGCAATGTCCCGTCCATGATTGCATTCCGGAAGTCATCAAGCGATGTCCATGTGCTGGGTTCTCCGAATTTTGGATTTGGAGTAACTTGAATCTCACCAAACTCAGGGAGAAGAATGTGTTCAACCAATTCGTAGACTGGAGATTGTGGGTCCTCGGGGGAAATGTAGGCCTTTTTCATCTTGTTTCGGATTTGTTGAGGGCTGTCATGAAGCAGCAGAGCACCGTTTGGATCGGACTTGGACATCTTATGGTCAAAAGACTCCATTCGAGCGCCTGAGGTCTTGAGTGAGGAGATGATGGGTGTGTGGAGGCAGGTTGCTTTGTCCCATCCGTATTTTGAAGCAACGTCCCGCATGAACATGTGCGCTTTGCGCTGATCCATTCCTCCAATCGCCACATCAATCTTCATCTCGAAGATGTCTGCTGCTTGCATGGCTGGGTAATAGAACTTGGACAGGTCATGGTCAGAAGAGGCTTCATCCCGGCCCATGATGGTGAAGGTTTTGCGAACCATGGCTAACGTGGCACCTTTGGAACAGCGTAGAACACGAGCCCAATAATCGCTGGATTCCATCAACTCAGAGGCCCATTTGAACTGGAGCTCGCCGGGGCCCTCGCCCTCCGGGGGATAGTTGAGCAAGGCACGGAAGGTCTCCTGCATGTACATTCCAGTGGTTTTGATGGCTTCCATGTCCCCGTTGAATTTGTCATTGACCCAAGCGTGCCAATCAGCGAGAAAGACCATGACGTTGGTGTTGGCATCCAGCATTCGTCGAAGTTGCAAAGCGAGGACCTTCCATCCAATGTGAGCCTTGCCACTCGGTTCAAATCCAACGTAGCAGCGAATGACGCCGTCGCCACCGTGCGATGTGCTGTTGTGGAGGGCATCGATGAGGTGCTCAACACCTACGACTTCCTCAACGTCGCCCACCATGGTGTGTAGGCGCTCTTTGGCCGATGGCTCCAACGCATCGTATCCCTCTTTGGTGGCCAGCAAGGCAGCGATGTCTTGCTTTATGGCCATCCTATCGCCTCAGAACAACTTGTCCAGTTTCTTGACTTGAGTCTCGGATGGAGGGGTTCCAGCTTCGATCATGGCTTCAAGGGAAGCGATGAGTTCGTTTGCTTTGTCGATGGTGGCCTGGTCGAGGTTCTTCATCAACTCCATTGACTTGTGAGCCATTTTGATGGCGGATTTGGCCTTTGAGAATTTTTTCGTCTCTTCTTTGGCCTTGTCGCCCCGTTGTTTAGCACTGTACCCGGTGGCTTCGTCCAAGAAACCGGACCATCGCTTTCTGGATTCCATGGCCTTTGTGGGCCCATCGTCAGAATCCAGGAAGGCAGCAAGGTCGCTTCCTTTGAGTTGTACAACTTCCACCGCCAGCTTACCGGCATCGTCGTAGTTGCCCTGGACACTCACAAGAAGGCCGTAGGAGCCTGTAAAGACCCCCTCGGCATCCACGTTGATGTTTTCGAAATAGGTGGTGGCTAACTTGGCCAAGCCGGCATTTCCGCCCATTGATTTAATCAAGCCACGCTTAACGGCAAATCGCTCCATGTACCCCGGAATGGTCAGCGTCTCATAAGCCCACCGTCCCAACCGCTTGTGCATGGTCAAACCATGGGAGATGTTTTGATGCAAGGTCGGCTCGCAAAGTCATGCGTGGAATCACTTGGCTCGCCATTGGCCTTGTCGTTCTCTTGACCATGCCGCTGGCTTCGGCCGACATTTTGAGTCGAATTGAACTCAAGGACGCTGGTTCCCTCGGAGAAAGTGATCTTGGCATCACCGTAGGAGCTGTTTCACCTGACGGACAAGATGTACTGGTCGGAGGGCTCAATGGATACGCCCGCCTGCTTTCTGCCGACGAAGCGGACAATCGAGCGTTGGACGTGGAATTGGTAACCGGTCGCAATTCCACCATCCACGACATTGCTTGGCACCCTCGTGGCAACACGGCATTGTTGGTCGGCGATGATGGAATGGCCATGCGCTACGACACCTATGACCACAGCATCACCTACGTCAACGGTACCTTTGGGGTTCTCGGATTTGACCTCACGTCGGTCGTTTGGCGACCGTCTGGCGATTTCGCCTACGTTGCTTCCTCAACCGGCGAGGTTTGGAAATTTGCTGAACATACCGGCTTTGAATTGCTGGATAACCTCGGAGAGAGCGCCGTTTCGAGTTTGGCCTGCCATCGAAATTACAACGTCTGCGTTGTCGCCACCGTCGATGAGGGCATGGCGGTCATCGACGAAGCCCATGCCGTCGGTTGGCTGTCGCAAACCGCCTCGGAGACGTGGGTGGGCGTGGATTGTGCCAGCGGCATCCTCAATGAATGCGTTGGATTTGCCAGCGGCTTGACCAGCAAAGTCATTCGAATCAATACCCTTGATGCTCGTCAATCCACGGTCGAAACGGGCGTTCCATGGGATTTGCCCAGCGGTGAATTTGTTGATGTAACCCGAGGCCATGACAGCACCAGCCTTGTTCATCTTGCCCCCCTTGGCCTGGTGCGCTACACGCCGATGACCGGTGAAGCCTTCACGGTCCTCGTCCCAGAGGACGCCGCTGAATGGGACCCTGTTTTGGCAGGACGGGGACTTTCAGTTGTGTGGGAAACCACCCGACACAACGGTTTCATGATCACTGACTTTGGAAACATCATCGAATTCTCACCGGCGGTTGAAGAAGTGGAAATGAACATCATGGATGTTCTCGTTCTGGGCGCCGTGGCGATTTCAGTTCCCGGCGTGATTCTGGGATTGATTTACATGAACAGTCCGTGGCTTCAGCGAAAGTACCGAGAAATCCGCTTTGGAAAGAAATGACATCGGGCTTTCTATCACAATGAGGGACATGTTGATGAAGCACCCGCGTGGCCACGGTATTGAGGGTGCCTCATGGAACCGTTCGAAGGACTCGATTTTTACGATATTGAAAGCTTGCTGACCGAAGAAGAGATCATGGTCAGGGACATGGTTCGAGCATGGGTTGACGAAGCGGTCATTCCCAAAATTGAACATGCCTGTGAAGAAGGTGTCTTTCCAGACGAATGGCGTGTTGCCCTTGGTGAAATGGGTGTGCTTGGCGCACCACTGAAAGGCTATGGATGCCCCGGACTTTCCTATGTGGCCTACGGCCTCATCTGCCAGGAGTTGGAACGTGGCGACAGCGGTCTTCGCTCTTTTGCATCCGTCCAAGGCTCTTTGGCCATGTATCCAATTTGGGATTTTGGTACCGAAGAGCAGAAAGAAACCTATTTGCCGAAGTTGGCCTCTGGGGAATGGGTGGGCTGTTTTGGCCTCACCGAGCCCGATTACGGTTCCAACCCCGGCGACATGGTGACCAAAGCCGAGGACAAAGGAGATCACTACCTCTTGAACGGAGCGAAGATGTGGATCACCAACGGAACCATTGCTGACGTCGCCGTTGTTTGGGCCAAACTGGATGGCGTTATCCGCGGGTTCATCGTCGAAAAGAACGACGAAGGATTTACTGCGCCGGAGATGAAAGGGAAGCACTCCCTCAAAGCCAGCGTCACAAGCGAGCTTGTGTTCCAGGATTGTAAGATTCCGAAAGATCGTATGCTTCCCAATGTGAAAGGGCTAAGAGGTCCGTTTTCATGTTTAAACAACGCTCGGTACGGTATTTCTTGGGGAGCTCTGGGCTCGGCCATGGCTTGTTTCCACAGCGCGAAGACCTATTCCTTGTCAAGAATTCAATTCGACCACCCCATCGCCTCCTATCAACTCGTGCAAAACAAGTTGGCATGGATGCTTCGAGAAATCACCAAGGGGCAACTCTTGGCCTACCATCTCGGAAAGAAAAAGGACGACGGTTCTTGGTTCCCTGAACAGATTTCACTGGCGAAGATGAACAACGTCGACATCGCTTTGGAGATCGCTCGGGTCTCCAGAGACATCCACGGCGCCAACGGCGTTCTTGATGAATACCCGGTTATGCGCCACATGGCAAATTTAGAGTCGGTAAAAACTTACGAAGGAACCCACGACATTCACAACCTCATTTTGGGCCGCTACATCACCGGCATCCAAGCCTTCACAAGAAACGCTTGAGAAGCGTAAAAGAATTGCCAGGATGAACGGCGTCGGCTGAAGTCTTATCATTCGACCATGGCTCAGAACAGCATGGTTGCGCTTGAATGCCCTCTGTGTGCCGAGGAGGTACAACTTGATGACGGAGCAACAGGTCTTTTCCTCTGCCCACATTGCGATGGGGAATTTGAGTGGGGTCCACAACGTGACGCATTTGGAAAGACAATTGGCAGTTTTTTTGGTTTCTTTTTCATCACGACGCTGGTCTTCTTTTGCATCAGTTTCGGTATGTTCTTTTTTGACGGTTATCAACTTGATGAAGCCCTAGGCTGGACATTCTTCCTTGCCATTATTGCTGCTCCTGTGTGGATCCCAACCGCTTTTGTTCCGTTTTTTATCCACAGGGGTTATTTGTTCATTCAACGTTTGCGAGAAAACAGTTAGAGGCATCGGGCTAGGCACAGGGTGCGCTTCGCCCCTGGCTCAAACAGAGGGGAGGATGCCGACGCGTGCCAAAGCGCCCCAAACAGGGTCGAGGAACGCAGGGAGGAAGCGGTGGCGGAGATAGACGGCGGCGGCCAGTGAGATTTTCTGCACTTTGTTGAGTTTCACACGCTTGGTGAAGACGTCTCCTTGCTGCTTCTCAATTTGACGAAGGATCTTGTCGTAAAACGCAATCATAGCAGCAGGGGAGTACCGGGTCCGTCGTGGGAGGAGGGGTAGCAATGCACGGGCTTCCTCAAGGTAGGTTCGCGCCCTTGCGGCGTACTGTCGGCAGTAAGGTTCCCAGTGCTTGTTCAGGACAATTTTACCTCCAAGCTCTTCTTCGCTCATGCCGTTGTTTTCCAATTCATCAAGGGGGAGGTACACCCGGTCCCGCTCAATGTCTTCTCCGACATCGCGAAGCACGTTCGTCAGTTGCATGAAAATCCCCCAAGACTCGGCGTACTTTCTGGCCATGGGGTTGTCGTATCCATAAACTTCGATGCACATGAGTCCAACCACCGAGGCGACCCGATAACAGTAAACGTAGAGTTCGTCAAAGGTTCGGTATCGGTTGTTGTAGAGGTCATCTTCCATGCCCGAAATCAAATCGTCAAAGACTTCACGTGGAATTGTGTAGCGTTGCACCGTGTCTTTGAGGGCAAGGAACACGGGGTCGGTTGAGTGGACGTCTCCGTAGCAGGTGGACAGTTTCTTTCGGAAGAAGAACAGTTGTGTGATTTTGTTGAGGTAGGCCTCTTCATCAAGGATTGTGCCTCGGTCTTGAAGGGACTCAAGTTGCTCCCGGTAGGCCGTTGCTTCAGGGTCCATTTCGCCTCTGCTTCCGGGAAACCGGTCAGCCCAGTCGCCATCCGCAATGTCGTCGGCTCGTCGACAGAACGCATAGATGGCGCACATGGCCAGGCGTTGTTCTTCTGGAAGGTACTTGAACGAATGATAGAAGTTGCCAGCTTCCCGCATGGTTAGTTCTTCGCAATAACGGTAAGCGAGTTTGTGAAGTTCTGCAGGAGGCACTTCGGACCATATTGGTGCATCAAGGTGTTCGAATGGGTCAACCAGTTCATTGGTCTCTCCGACGATTCCGATGAAAGCGGCTCCCTCTCGAATGGCTTCCATTGCGGTGACACTTACCGCTTTGACGGCGTCTCTTGCAAGGGTGACACCGGCTCTAAGTCGGTCAAGGGTGGTGGGCGGGCGGACTTCATCTTCGTCGTTCCTGCTGGACGCGTTCCCCTTTAGGGGAAACAAGAGGTCGAGCGGTTTACGGCGTTCCAGCATCCTAACCGGTTGGCCCTTGCCTCCTTTGTTTATGAGTCCTCGCCTTGGGAGTGCGGCAAATCTGACAAACTTAAATTTGCGTAAGTAGTAAATTACAAAGACAATTAAATTCTATAGAAATCATGACTTATCCTTGTTTTTCTCGAGCAATCGTCGGACCCCACCGGGAATGATGAGCGCCCTCAGAAGTTTTCGGGCGTAGGTCTTCATTTCATCTCTGGTCACTTTTATTCGCTCGTCGGAATTGAGGATATTTCCCTCCCGCAGCAAGGTCACGGTTCGCTGACCGACCAAGACGGGTAACATGCAGGATGCCTTCAGTCGGAATTGAGTCTCGGGGATCATTCGAATGTATTCCGTCGCTGCTTCGAGGTGTTCGTTGGTGAGGTCCAAGTATCGGTCATAGAGGGGGCGAAACGTGTCGAGATTTTGGTCGTTCAGTAGGTCCTCAGGGCTGAGGCCGATTTCGTCCAGGGATGATTGAGGGATGTAGCAACGGCCAAATCTGAGGTCTTCTGGGATGTCTCGAAGAATGTTGATCATTTGCAAAGCCTTGCCAAAACGGATGCCCCGTTCCATAAAGCGGGCTTCTTCATCCGGGGGGAGTTTCATGAGGTGGGCGAGGGACATTTTGCTCCAAAAAACTCCTACACAACCGGCCACCCTGAAGGCATAGTCATCCAACTCGTCGTCCGTCGCTAAGGCCGATACCGTGCCGCCCTCATTGGCCGTTCCAAAACGTTCGAGGTCCAACAATTGGCCACCTACGATGACATCGAGGCACTCCAGTATTCGTTCTTGATCACCCTGCCCGTACACGCTGAGCCCCTCGACCACAAGGGGTACGTTTCGGAGGAGTTCGGCTTCGTGTTCATTGGTTTGGAGGTCAGCAAGTTCCGAGAAGTCGGGGAGTTCACCGCCACGTCCTTGGACCACATCGTTGTAGACCTTCAGGTGCTCAAGAAGCTGGGTCGTCTCGCCTACCTTTGTGTCCGCGATGGTGTCTGCGACCCTCGCGAGCAGGTAGAGGAGACCGATCTGCCCCCTGGTTTTCTTTGGAAGGTATTTGAGGGTGGGATAGAAGGACCGGGAAGTGGTTTCCAGCAAGTTGTCAATCTTTTCGTCGATCAGTACCGGCATGCGTTCCCTCCCCAAACCTCGGGACTTTTCTTCACGACATGAAGATATGGTCGTCAGCGCTTTGTGAGGCCCTTGAAATCTCTGAAGGATTGAATCATGAATGGGAATCTCGTCGCAACCCTTTAGGAAGGGTGGCTCAAGCACCTTTTGGAAGGGGAGAACCATGAACTGCAATTCCTGCGGCGCACAGATTCCTGCGGACAGTATGTTCTGCCCTGAATGCGGTGCAAGGCAGGACGTTTCCGTTTCCGGTGGCTTTGCCCCCAATCCTCAGCCCAGCATCCCAACCTTCCCTCCTCAACAACGAACCTTCGACCCAGTTTCCGGCCAACCGCAACGCATGCAACAAGAAAACAACATGCAGCAAAGGGGGCAAATCCAGCCCGACATGCTTCAAGGCATGGCCCAAGGCATTAATCGACATCAAAACCTTCCTCCGGGGACCTATCCACAGCAACCCCTCCAAGGTGGATTCCCGCCAAATCAGTACCCTCCACAACAAGGCAATGTGATGCCCAACGTCCCGCAAGCTCCACGCAACGATATGCCTGCAATTCAACGTGGGCCTTCGATTGCCAGTGGAGCACTCCCCAACACAGGAAACGTCTCGCCACTTGCCGCAGGGGGCACAAAAATCGCTCAAAATCCCGCCAATTCTCCAACGGATGCCATGGTGAACCGCCTCGCGGAAGCGGAACGAGCGGTCAAGGATGAGCGACGAAATCAATGGCTTTCAATGAACCAATCTCCCGCTTCCTCGGTGTTGGCCAACCTCGGAGGAGGTGAACTACCCGCCCATCTCCGCAGCGGAGCAGAAGGAGGCAATGCAGCAGCTGAAATCATGGCTGGAACCATGAATGCCCCATCCACCGATGCGCCCAACGATGCATTACTTCGTCGAATTTCAGAGGTCGCAGTGAGAAGGGTTGCTCGTAAACGTGGGGTGGCCGTTGAAGCACCTCAAACCAAACTCGAGGATGACCAATTCATGGTCAACATCACCTACATCGACGACGGACGAGTCTTGGACACGCCCGAGGATTTGACCCAAGCGTTTACCCATGCCATTCAAACTGAACTCGCGCTCAAGGGCTACGATCTATCATGTGCCGTCACGATGTTCCGTTCCAAAGATGGAACAACAGAGAAACTTGGTGAGGCAGAAGATGAGGAAGACATGTTCGCCTGTGAAATTTGTGATGGCTTGGTCAAAGAAAGCGATTCAGAATGCCCGCATTGCGGAGCAGTCTTTGAAGAAGACGAAGAAGAAGCCACGCCTGCAACTTCAGCACGTTCTCGCGGCCCTCCGGGTCCCAGCAAACGTGGCCCCCCCGGTCCAAAGAAGGGCGGACCTCCCGGCCCGAAGAAGAGCGGTCCCCCCGGCGGTCCCAAGAAAGGCGGACCTGGCGGCCCCCCTGGGCCGAAGAAGAGCGGTCCTCCCGGCGGCCCCAAGAAAGGTGGACCGGGCGGTCCTCCCGGCCCGAAGAAGAGCGG
>MDSY01051979.1_pt1 | contig 19423 bp, 16 predicted proteins | sample 811131 | NCBI WGS metagenome assembly MDSY01 (sample SAMN05326643, study PRJNA326480) | marine metagenome | isolation source: seawater | place: Atlantic Ocean: South West | collected 2010
CTGAATTTGACAAAAGGTTTACACAAACGGTAATAGCGCCACAGTTCCATTTTTGATCTGGCATTCGGGCATGCAAATTTGCAGTTTTTGTCCTTCTGTCCAAAACGCTTTTTCAATCATTGAAAGCCCAATGTTCTGATTTAAATTTGGAGACCAAATCGCAGAGGTGATTTGGCCAATTTGAGTATGGTTGGCAAATACAGGCCACGGTTCACCGCAAGGTGGGCATGCGGGCCCGTCGAAGAGAATGCCACGCATCACTCTGTCTATACCGCGTTTGTGGATTTTCAATAATGCATCTTTAGCAAGATAATCGACGGGCGCATCAAGGCTACAATATTGTACCAACCCGCATTCCAATGGATTGTTCTCGCGGGTGAATTCATTACCGTAAGAAAGCAAACCACCCTCTATCCGTTCAATTAGGTTTGGACAGCCAGCGCGGATGTTAAACTCTTGCCCTGCATCCCAAACGGCGTCCCACAACCGCCCACCCAAATTGCTCCCGTTTAGGTAGATTTCAAACCCGCCTTGTTTGGAAAATCCAGAACGTGCTATCAATTGTTTAGTGCCCTCAAAGTCAATCCAACCAAAATTAAAGAATTTGATTGCTCGGACTTCTTCACCAAACAGTTTAGCTATTAAATCTTCAGCTTTGGGCCCCTGAATGGCCAAAGGGGAGACATCTGGTTCTATGATTTTCACATCAAATTTTGCACCTGTTGCCAAACCTTTGGCCCACAACAAAACATCCGAATCCGCAATAGAAAGCCAGAAATGATCGCTGCCAAGTTTTAGCAGAACAGGATCATTTATCATGCCACCAGTCTCATCAACCAAAGGCACATACAGACACTGTCCTACGCGGGCTTTGCTCAGATTTCTCGGGGTCATCATCTGTACGAGCTTTGCGGCATCTGGTCCTTTTAACTCAACTTGCCGTTGGGTCGATACATCCCAAATTTGTGCATATTTTTTAAGGTGCCAATAATCATCCTCAATACTTGGCTCGAACGCCTTTGGCAAAAGCATATGATTAACAACGGTAAATCCACGAACATTGTTCTGTTCAACACGGGTCGTAAAAGGGGTGCGCCTTATGCGACGTGACATTTGCAATCCACTCGTCATGCAGATTTCCAAGTTGAATACGAATTTGGAGAAAGGATGATTGGCATATGAAATACGCCATCGGTATCGTTTATTCTAAAGCGCAGTGCAATCTGTGGGATTGTTTCGGAATTGCTGTGGCCTAGACCAATCCAGTAATTTTCTACATCAAACAAAAGCTCATATATTGTTGATTTTTCGAGTTCAGAGGCTGGCACCTTTTGTATCAATCTTCCACCTTCATCTGTTTGGGTTGCAAACAAAATTTTGCCGGTTTCACAACTTTTAAAGATTACAGGGATTCCAGCCGCATGGCTACCATTTGTACCGTCGAGAGTGTGTGTGCTGATCTTTGCCATTATTCAATCGAAGCCTTATCGCGTTTGTCCGATGTTGCAGCCACAATTGGGCTGATAACACCACGGCATTTTACATTAACGCAAGCTGGTTTGCCGGATGCCATTGCCCGGTCCATAGCTGGGCCAAGCTCTTCTCTTGTGTTGACCACTTCACCGTGGCCGCCCAAACCTTCAAACATTGTGTGAAATGGAATATCGCGGAAGTCCGTCGCAAAGTGTTTCCCGTTTGCAAACAAGCGTTCTTGCTGTTGGCTGATGCAATCCAATCCGCCGTTGTTGTCGATGACGACCGTTATCGGAAGATTCTCTTGAAACGCCGTCTCAATCGAAAGACCACCCGACAAAAACGCCCCATCACCAGAAATTAGCACGACTTGTTTGTCGGGTGCAGCTGCTTTTGCGGACAATGCAAAGGAAACACCGACTCCTAACAGGCTAAAGCTTCCAGGATGCATAATCCCAGCTAATTTTTGTCCACGCCACCCAGCCATATTCACTGCAATTTCCGACCAAAAATGGGTGTTACCCCCATCAAAAACAAGCCAGTCCTCAGATTCCATCTTAGCATTTACATCCAATGCCAATTGAAGTGGATGCATTTTGCCGTTGGCGTCCTTTTTAGTTTCTTCCGCGATATGAGTTTCCCAATCTGTTACCCATGTCTCTCGGCGTTGTTTGTTTAGGTCGAACCAATCTGTCCACTGAATACCTACACCAGAAATCGCATCAAAAAATGCACCGGGGTCACTGAGTAAAGTTTCATCCGCTGCAAGGTTAAATTCAAGCTCTTCGTGGCTTCCATTTATACAAATCAGTGTAGTAGTTTCCATGAAAAACGGTGCATTCCCAAAATTCATCTGATTGTCTAATCTACCGCCAACCATAAGTACTAAATCCGATTCATGAATGGCTGGTTTTGACGGATGATACTGGTGAAAATCAGCAAGCCCCATATAGGCTTCCTCTTCCTCTCCCAACAGTTTGCTGTGATAGGGCACATTGAAAATGGGCATGCGCAGATCGCGCGCAACCTTGGCCAACTTTTTTTCAGATTCAGACCACCATACACCGTGACCACCAATAATGACCGGTCGTTTTGCTTGCTTCAATAGGTCTATAACTATTGCCAAACGCGTTGGGTCTGGCCACGCTAAAGCAGATTTTTTTGCATTGCGCTTATAGGGGCGTTCAGATCTTCCGGCGTCTTCGTCAAATGAAGAGAACATAATATCTACTGGCAAGCTAATATGGACTGGACCGGGATAACCGGATGTTGCAGCGGTCCAAGCACGATCAACAAATTCGCTAATTCGTTCACCGTCTGTAATTTGAATAGAATATTTCACCAACGGGGCCGCGATCGCCACATCATCGATTTCTTTGAAGCCCCCTGCGCCTTGTCGTTTCAGGGTCGAGGACCCAGTAACGAAGATCACCGGTGATCTTTCGCCTCCGGCTTCTAACATTGCCGGAACTGCGTTTGCGAAGCCTTCAGGCCCCACCAGACATACAGTTGGTTTGCGCGTAATCCGAGAATGCCCATCAGCCAGATGGCCTGCGATTTGTTCATGTGGGGTGTTTATCACAGACATCTGACATTCCATAAACCCTTCCAAAGCTGGGTTGCAGAACCCACCAGCTAGGGTGAACACGTGGTCCACGCCCTTTTCTTTAAAGGCCCGAGCTAAAATGTTTCCACCACGGATTTTTAGTGTTTCTTTTGTCATTTAATCTTCCGATTTTGCAGCCAAAACGTTTTTATTTAGGTGTTCAATTTTTGTTGCCCCAAGCTGGGCTATGACAGAGCTCAAATCAAACTTCATCAAGTCCAGATAAGTATCCAACTTTCCGGCTGCGATTGCGAGTAATATCGGGCGCCCGATCATTACAAAATCGGCGCCAAGAGCCAACGCCCTTACGATGTCATCTGCACTGCGGATTCCGCTGTCGAAGACCAGGGTGAAATCATCGCCTACAGCGTCACGTATCCTTGGTAAAACGTCAATTGATGCTAAAGAGCTGTCTAACTGCCGCCCCCCATGGTTTGAAACATAGACTGCATCACACCCACTTTGCTTGGCTGTCACGGCATCATCCGGTGACATAATACCCTTTAGGATTAATTTGCCGTGCCATCTTTTGCGAAGTTCAGCCAAAAAATCCCAATCAACACCGCCTCGACTATCATTGCGATTGAATTTGCTTTCAATTTTGGATGTTACAAAATTCATCGGTTTCGGCGTTCCTGCAAAAAGTGCGAAAATTGACCAACGCGGATGAAGCGCAAAATCGACAAACTGTTTAAAGCCAATCTTCAATGGAACAGAAAATCCGTTTTCTAAATCTCTGGTCCGTCGTGAATGATGCGGTGTATCCACAGTATACACTAACTGTTCATACCCAGTTTGCGCTGCACGATCGACCAATTCCCAAGTTAAATCCTTGTTGGTTCCTGCATAAAGTTGGAACCATGCATTTTTTTGGGCTTGAAGGAAGGTATCCTCTAGCGTCGTCGAGGAGACCGTTGATACACAATGGGGAAACCCTTGTATCGCTGCATTCTGGGATAGTGTTCTATCCGCGTTTGGCGCAATCAGATTGCACATTCCCATAGGGGCAACTCCAAAAGGTACACTGTATGTTTGCCCTAACAGGGATGTGCTCATATCGACGTCTTCGATATTTATCAGTGCGCGGGGGGTTAGTTTGACGCGTTCTAGCGCAGCTTCATTGTTCTCAGCAGCCATTTCAGCGCCAGTGCCACCGACAATAAAATCATATATGATACGTGGCAGGCGACGCTGTGCAATATCATGAATAAAAAATGGATCACGCATCTTCGTATCTGTCCAAGTGTATTTGAAATTTGCTTCGTATCTTTTGTTCAATACTTTCTGGTAGGTGGCTTGGTTTTGCCTTTGTTAATAGTTCCTGAACACGTATTTTGGCGACACTAAAGATATCGTTCTTTCCTTCTTTCTCCCATTGTTCAATGGGTTGCCGGTTGGCAATTTCAGGGTACAAAAAATCGCTGCGCATCCTTGCAAACGTTTCTGATTGCCCAAGGTAGTGTCCATCGCCTGTTACAACTTCGGCAATATTTGCGATGTTTAGCAGCTCATCCGTCACTTCAATGGGTGAGACCGATCGCATGATTGCACCTAACATGTCGTTGTCGATGACATAGCTTTCTAAGGAGGCCGACATCAGGCTGGCTTGTGTTCCTGCAGCCTGAGTTATCGCATTTGACCCAGCCTGCGCGCTCAGAGTTATTGCTAAACTTTTTTCAAAACCGCTCTGCGCGTCTGGCAATTTGCTATCGGTTGCACCTGCAATGCAAGTGTCGGGAAGGTTGTAAAATTTGGCCATTTGGGTTGCAGCCGCCATCAGCGTCGCTTGTTCACCTCCACCACCAGTCAAGGCACCCGTCCTTAAGTCTGTTATCATTGGACGTGCGCCAAATGTCATTCGAGCCTTTGGGTTTACACACCATCCATAGATCATTCCAGCCAAGGTTTCAGCGGTCACTTGGGCTAAGGTGCCTGCAAGGGTCACCGGTTCTGATGCTCCTACTTGGCCAAAGCTGTTTACGTGGAAAGGAATGTTTAACTCTGCGGCTGCTTTCAAGACTGCGCAGGCTCCTGCGCTAAAACGAAGAGGGCAAACAACATGGTTAATATTTAAAGACAGGAATGGACGCTCAATAAATGCTTGTTCAGAACCTGCAATTAAATAGCACATCTCTGCAATTGCCTGCACACTTTCGGGGAGAGCGGCGCTCGTGAAAATTGGTTTTGTGGTGCCACTCAGGCATGCAAAGGCTGTGTTCACATCCAATTCAAAAAGGCCTTCGATGTCGCCTGCAATAAAGGGTCGGGAGAAAAAATGGATGTTGTCCAACATGTCAACGAGTTGGGCAGATTGAAACAAATCAACAATGGTAGACGGTCTATTTAACCCGCTTTTTGAGTCCAAAATCATTGGCGAAGCACCGCCGGTTCCCACGTAAACCTTTTGGCCAGCAAATATCATGTCTTGATCTGCTGCGCGCCCGTGCAGCGTAAATTTGCGCCTGATGTTTGCAAGTGCATTAGAAATTAGTTTTTTTGGAAAGAGTATCCGGCCGCCTGAGGATTTTTGCGCGCCATTTGTAATCAACAGTTCCTCTACATCTGTTGGAACTTCTGACATGCCAATTTCTGATAAAATTCTTTGGGCGGCTTGGTCTATTTTTGCTAGTGCCGCATTATCAAGAGGCTTGTATTTTCCACCTTGTATCCCAGAAGTATTCGGCTTGTTGGAGAAGGTATCAATAACTGTACCATCCCGTTTATTTCGCCTTTTACTTGATGTTCTCAGTGCCTTAATCTCTTGCATCTACGAACCTGTCTAACCAATTGGGGTCCATCTCTGGAACAGAATTCAACAACAATTTTGTATAGTCTGGATGAGGCGGGGGAAGAACTCTACTTTTCAAACCCTGTTCAATAACTTCTCCTTGGTACATGACAACAATTTCATCTGAAATAGCGGTAACCACTGCAATATCATGCGTAATAAAGAGATATGTAATTCTAAGTTCTTTTTGAAGCTTAAGAAGAAGCGTCAAAATGCCTTCTTGGACAATCTGATCAAGCGCTGAAGTGACTTCGTCACAAATAATAACCTCGGGTTCTGCTGCGAGCGCTCGTGCGATACAAATTCTTTGTTTTTGGCCCCCTGAAAGTTCACTAGGCAAACGGTCTATAAACGTTTCATCCAATTCGATCATTTTTAGCAAATCTATAACTCTGCGCTCTTCCTCAGCGCGAGTCATATCATGATAGAAACTTAAGGGGCGTCCGATGATTTCCCCAACTGTTTGCTTTGGGTTTATCGCCGTATCAGCCATCTGATAAATCATTTGAATGCGCCGCAGTTGATCTTTGCTGCGTTCTTTGATCGATGGTGGTAAAGTTTGCCCGTTGAAGGTAATTGCCCCCACTAAAGGTGGCATGAGGCCAGTCAGAACGCGCGCTGTAGTAGATTTTCCAGAGCCAGATTCCCCGACAATGGATACGGTTCGACCTCTAGGAACTTTGATAGAAACGTTTTTTAAGACCTTAACGGACTTTTCATATGCGGCATCGATGTTTTTGATATCGAGAACGATATCATCGGATGGATCTTCTGGCTTTTCCAATGCTCGCACAGACCAAAGGGATTTAGTGTAATCCTCCTGGGGAAATTCCAGCATAGTGTTTGTTTCTGCGTCTTCAACTTCTTCCCCATACCGAAGAACTTTAATACGATCTGCCATTTGCGCGACGACTGCCAAGTCATGGGTGATATAAATTGCAGCCGTGTTAAAACGTTCGATAATCGAACGTATCGATAACAAAACTTCAACTTGTGTCGTGACGTCCAACGCAGTGGTCGGTTCATCAAAAATAATGAGATCTGGTCGCGGAGACATTGCCATCGCGGTCATCACACGCTGCAATTGTCCGCCAGAAACTTGGTGCGGGTAGCGTTGGCCGATCCCTTTTGGATCCGGCAAACTAAGCGCGCCGTACAACTCAACAGCGTCTTTTCGGGCCTCTATATCAGTGGCTACTGCATGCCCAACCGTTGCTTCAATTGTTTGGTCAATTAGACGATGCGCAGGATTGAAAGACGCGGCGGCAGATTGCGCAACATATGCGATACGTGAACCCCACAAGTCCATTTTCTCCGCTTCGGTCGCGGTTAACAAATCAATTCCATCAAACACAATTGAACCAGACTTTATGGCGCAGCCCGGTTGCGCGTAGCCCATCGCCGCCTTGCCCAATGTAGACTTCCCAGCGCCCGACTCGCCTATCAAACCTAAGACTTCACCACGTCTAAGAGTTAGATCAACGCCTTTGATAATCGGGTGCCATTGTTCATCACTAAACCCGTCAATTATAACATCGCGCATGTCCAATAGCACGTCGCCTTTTGAGCCGCGAATTTTAGGATCAGATTTCATCACGTAAGCCACTTGTCATATGCAAGAACCAATCGACTACAAAATTCACAGCAACCGTTAGCAACGCAACAGCACCAGCCGGTAACAATGACGGCAAGGCAAGGGTCCAATCGAATGCAACAAATTGAATAAACCGCGATCCATCACGCACCATAGAGCCCCAATCTGCTGTTGGAGGTTGGATCCCAAGGCCAAGAAAGGAGAGGGCCGCAATCGTTAAAAAAACAAATGAAAACCTTAAACCAAATTCAGCAACAAGCGGTGTCATGATATTAGGCAGGATTTCGCGACGCATGATCCACCCAAGCCCTTCTCCGCGAAGTGTCGCTGCTTCTACGTAATCCATGATGGCAACATTGATAGCTACTGACCGTGTCAAACGATAGACGCGCGTCGAATCAAGTACAGCAATAATCATGATCAATGAAGGAATTGAGGAGCCAAAAATGCTGAGCAACATGAGCGCAAAAATAAGGCTGGGTATAGACATCAGAACATCGATACCGCGGCTTAGAAACTGATCCAACCAAGATCGGTTAATCGCCGCAATCAAACCTAAAGAGCCACCAATCAAGAATGATAAACAGGTTGTCACCAACGCGATTCCAATTGTATTTCTTGCACCATAAATTAAACGAGAGAGCGTGTCTCGCCCAATTTGATCTGTTCCAAAGAAGTGTTTTGCGTTTCCATCGTGCCAAGCCCAGGGCAAATCGGCCTTGGCAAATATTTCTGCCTCACCAAAGGGAGCCAATAATGGTGCGAAGATGGCCACGAACGCATAACAAGCCACAACAAACATTCCAAACCATGCAGAAATTGGTGCTTTGCTAAGCGTAATTTTTATGCGTCCCCAACCTGTACGCCTGACGCGGAGATCGCCAACCTCACCTGCCGCTGAATATTTTGTTTTTTTATTCATCTTGGATGCAAAAGCCTTGGGTTCGTTACAATTCCGATAATGTCGGCAAGCAAGTTCAATAATATATAGGTTGCTGCAAATATTAGGGCGCAGGCTTGGGCAACTGGGATATCGCGAGAACTCACAGAGTCCACCATCAACTGACCAATACCTGGATAAACGAAGACAACTTCGACGACGACGACACCCACCACTAGATACGCGAGATTAAAGGCAATAACGGTTGCGATTGGTGCCCAAGCATTGGGCATCACGTGTTTCAAGATAACTTTAGATTTTGAAACGCCCTTTAGTTGGGCCATTTCAACATAAGGGCTGGAAAGTAAATTGATGATTGAGGCACGCGTCATGCGCATCATGTGCGCGACAATTACAAGGGTCATGGTCAATGAGGGCAAAGCGATTTTGTAAAGACGCTCGCCTAAGAGCATATCTTCTGTGACATTTGCAAGTGTTGGGAAATACTTAGCCATCAGTACAATCAACACATATGCTAGGAAAAATTCTGGAAAAGAAATTGTTGTTAAGGTCACAGCATTGACCGTGCGGTCATAAATTGAGTTGCGCTTTAGTGCCGCCATAATACCAAGAAATAAGGAAAGCGGTACCGCAATTGCCGCCGTCACCCCTGCAAGAAACAATGTGTTCTTTAGCCGAGGCGCCACAAGTTCAATTACCATTCTAGAATTGTCGTTTCCCGAGGCAGCTCTACCAGAAAAAGATGTTCCTAAATCACCTTGAGCCACTGAAGCTACCCACGAAAGATATCTTTGCCAAGCGGGTTTATCCAATCCCAATTCACGGCGAAATGCTTCAACGGTTTCTGGTAGGGCTTGTTGGCCGAGAACTGATTCACCGAAATCGCCCGGAAGCATGGTTAAAGCGGAAAAAATGATGAGTGAAACTAAAAATAGGGTTAAAATACCGAGGCCTAGCCGCTGTACAATTGTTGTAATTACTGGGTTCAAACGAGTGCCTCCCAACTCTCGAAACTGGCAACTAATGCTTAGTTCTTTGGCGGTACGCTAAGCGAGCCAGATGTTGAGTGTAAAGGGCCTTTCGCAAAACCTCGTGCTTACGCTTTTAAAATTTCGCAAAATCAAATTGCCTGTGCCAGAAAATTTACTTCCTTTTAAATTGTGTTCGTGCTGAACTAGAACAACATAATAATTAAATACACAATCTTGGAGGATAAAATGCGCAACATGAAAAAGGCGTTTATTAAAGATCAAACAGAAAAACTTGGCAGTGGTCGCATTGGCCGACGTCAATTTATTACTTCGATGCTGGCGGCAGGCGTTGTCTTGCCAGCTGCTATGACAATGGCAACAGACGTAATGGCCACGACACCTATAAAAGGTGGCAAGCTACGTCACGGGACAGGGTATGGCGGTACGACAGATACGATTGATCCATCAACATCAACCAACGGCTTCTCGCAAAATGTTCTTTATACGCGCGGCAACCATCTTACCGAAGTTGGAAATGACGGCAAATTACGCCCAGAACTAGCTGAAAGCTGGGAAGCGTCTGCTGGTGCAAAAACTTGGGTTTTCAACCTACGCAAAGGCGTTACGTTCCACAGCGGAAAGTCTTTGACTGCAGATGATGTTATCGCAACATTCAACTATAGCCGTGGCGAAGATACTAAGTCAGCCGCAAAAGGTCTGATTACATCAGTTAAAGAGATTAAAAAAGATGGCGATCATCGAGTAATCTTTGAACTTGAAAGTGGAAATGCTGATTTTCCATATATAGTCAGCGACTATCACTTTATGATTATGGCATCTAATGGAGATGGAAACGTCGACGCGACGCAGCAAGATAATAGCACTGGCGGCTACATGCTGCAAAAGTATGAGCCAGGTGTGCGGTCTACATTCATCCGGAATCCAAACTATTGGAAAGAAGGACATGCACATTTCGACGAAGTCGAAATAATCTCAATTCTTGATGGAACAGCCCGCCAATCTGCGGTGATGAATGGAGACGTTGATTTGATCGACAATGTTGATCCCAAAACAGTTGATTTGTTGGCCCGTGTCCCATCGCTGGATATCTTGGAAACAACAGGCACCCAGCACTATACGTTCCCTATGCGCCTTAATGTAGAGCCATTTGGTAATGCGGAACTTCGTACGGCATTGAAATATGCGATTGATCGAGATGAACTAGTAGAAAAAATTCTTCTTGGCCACGGTGTTGTGGGAAACGATATTCCAGTTTCTGCGGCGATGCCATTCTTGAACACGGATATTGCTCAACGTACATTCGATCCAGAAAAAGCGGCCGAACACTATAAAAAATCTGGTCACTCTGGCCCAATTCAGCTTTCTGTTGCAGATGCTGCGTTTCCGGGCGCTGTAGATGCTGGCCAATTGATCGCTGCTTCTGCCAAGAAAGCAGGCATTGATATCGAATTGGTCCGCGAACCAAATGATGGTTATTGGTCAAATGTTTGGAACAAAAAAGGCTGGTGTGCCTGTTATTGGGGCGGTCGTCCGACCCAAGACTGGATGTACTCTTCTGCTTATACATCTGACAACAACTGGAATGATACAGCATGGAGAGATACGCCAGCAGCAGATCGCTTCAACGCTGTTATCACCGAAGCCCGTTCTGAGACAGACCAAGCCAAACGTGGCAGTCAGTATTTTGAAGCACAACAATTGCTTCACGATGATGGTGGCGCGATAGTTGCTATGTGGGCAAACTATATCCATGCACACAGCAAAAAATTGACCCATGGTCCAGATGTTGCGGCAAATTGGATTAACGATGGTAACAAAATATCTGAACGTTGGTGGTTTGCGTAAGGACTCCAATCAGATTAAATGACTAGAAAAAGCGGCCAAATCGTTGGCCGCTTTTTTTAAAATTGGATGATCAAATGAGACACGAAACCATTTTCCCATGCAAAATTATAGAACATCAGGATATGGGCATTGTGATGCCCGATGGTTGTCGGTTATCCGCGCGTGTTTGGATGCCAGAAGATGCAGCTAGAAACCCTGTGCCGGTGATTTTGGAACATCTACCTTATCGGAAACGTGATGGCACCATCGTGCGGGACCAGTTTAGCCATCCTTGGATGGCCGGCCAAGGCTACTGCTGCATTCGGACAGATATGCGCGGAAATGGTGAATCCGAAGGTCTAATGACAGATGAATATACCAAACAAGAATTGCAAGACGCATGTGATGTCATTGCTTGGGCTGCACGCCAGAAATGGTGCAATGGAAACGTCGGAATGCAAGGCATCTCTTGGGGAGGATTTAACGGGCTTCAAGTTGCTGCCTTGCGTCCACCAGCGCTAAAAGCTGTTATTACAATCTGCTCTTCTGCTGATCGCTATGCGGACGACATTCACTTTAAAGGGGGCAGCCTATTATTAGAGAATTTTGGCTGGTCCGTGAACATGATGTCTTATTCTTCACGCCCACCTGATCCACAAATTGTCGGTGATAAATGGACATCTATTTGGAAAAACAGATTAGAGAACCAACCTTTCAATTGGATTGATTGGTTAGGCCATCAACAACGTGATGATTACTGGAAACATGGCTCCATTTGCGAGGATTTTAGTCGCGTAGAGGCCGCAGTTTTATCCGTGGGCGGATGGCACGATGGATACCGCAATACGATCGCCAATTTGGTTGAAAACCTAACCGCGCCAGTAAAAGGCATTGTTGGTCCTTGGAACCATAAGTATCCCCATTATGCGGGACCAAAGCCAGCTATTGGGTTTCTTCAAGAATCTAAGCGGTGGTGGGACAAATGGTTGAAAGGGATAGAAACACACGTAGGGTCTGATCCAGATTACCGCGCTTATGTTATGGAATCAGTTAGCCCGGCAAGATGGTATGAGGCACGGCCAGGTCGGTGGATTGCGGAACAAGATTGGCCTTCGTCAAACATCAACAAAAAGAAGCTATTCCTTTGTCCTGATGGTTTATGCAACAGCTCAACCAATTTTGAAATCAAAGTGAAATCTCCCGAACATTGCGGTCAATCTTGCGGAGAATACTTCCCCTTTGCCTTTGCAGCCGAATTGCCAGACGAACAGGCGTTAGACGACGCATCCTCCGCATGCTTTGATGGAGAATCGTTAGATCACAGCATTGATATCATTGGCGCACCGATCGTTCGCTTGAATGTTTCCTCAGACAAGCCCAATGCTCAGTTGGTCGTTCGGTTAAATGATCTGCGACCGGATGGAACCAGTGCTTTAATTACTTATGGTGTTTTAAATCTCACGCATCATACATCACATGAACATCCGAGCGAGTTATCTCCACACCAGAGGTATGATTTTCAAATAACTTTAGATCAGATTGCATATAACATTCCAGCCGATCACAGGCTACGGATCGCCGTTTCGACTTGCTATTGGCCAAAAATTTGGCCATCGCCAGAAAAAGCCGAAGTTTCCATTCATTATGGATCCATAGAAATTCCCTCGCGACCGATTACAAATACTGGTGATGAAATTGAATTCGAAGAGTCAGTTGGCGCTCCGCCATGCAAGACAGAAGAGTTGCGGCCAGCATCCTATGACCGAGCCACTGCAACAGATGCAAAGACTGGTATTGTCACGACCACAATTTTTGCTGACAACGGAGAGAACAAAGATTTAACCCACGGGTTGATTTCCGGTTCATGGATGAAAGAAGATTTTTACATTCACCCAGATGATCCAACTTCGGCAAAAGCGACAGCAGAGTGGGAACAAACTGGGGGACGAACGGGTCAGATGTGGCGTACGCAAGTAACGGCTGAAATGACTTGTGATGTTGAAAATTTATATACTAAGCATACACTTAAATCATATTTGAACGGTGAAGAGTTTTTTGCAAAGAAATTTAAGGGGCGTGTAGGAAGAAAGTTTGTTTAAACACAATCTATGCGCTCAGTGACCGGCGCCAATCGGCGAGAGCAATGGCACAATTTGACTTGAAATTGGTACTTGAATAGTTGTGCGTCCCCACCGTTACCCCCACCCCAGCCCCTGTTACGCCTTTAGCGGACACAGAGTGCCAAAAGAGTTGATCAGAACCTTGAATGCGAGCAATATTAGAGCAAGAAGGTTCTACTTGCGGAATGTCGGCTATGGCTCTGCCGCCTGAGGTGGGTAGTTATGCCCAAGATTTTATTGGAGTAAAGCTTAATGGTTTCACTTTCTCAAGCGACCAAGATACCATGATAAGTCTACCTCTCTGTTTCCTTATATTTTTGCCAACAGTTCTAACAGCGCAAGTCTTTGATAACGTCTCAGAGATAGCCACCCCAGTTGGCATAAACGCTATGGAGCCTGCATTATTCGGAATTGCAGATGGCAGTATCATTATGTCATGGACCGAACCTGATGGAACGGGTTTTGCAGTCAAGACGGCAACTCTTCAAGGCGGAAACTGGTCAAGGCCAGTTACCATAACCACATCAAACAGTTTGTTCGTAAATTGGGCCGACTTTCCAACTGTTGCAGCTTTCAATGACGGGACACTTGCGGTCAGTTGGTTGCAAGAAAATACAAATATTCCCTATGCTTATGACATTAATATTGCTTTATCTTCTGATGCAGGCCAAACTTGGGGTTCTCCAATTGTACCACATAATAATCAGTCAATGCGACAGCACGGGTTTTTAACGCTGTTGCCCACGGAACGGGATGAAATGATTGCTGTCTGGCTGGATGAGCGAGAATATAATAACCAAAGCCCTGGGGATAGTTTTGGTAACGCTGTACAATTACGCAGCACGACGATTGGCAAAGACGGGACCCTTGGTAAAGACATACCGCTTGATTTACGTGCCTGTTCTTGCTGTCAGACTAGCGCCGCCATTACGGAGGATGGAACTGTCCTAATAGCCTACCGTGATCGTACGGCCGATGAAATTCGCGATATTTCCATTATTCGACGCCACAATGGGGTTTAGTCTGGACCTGTAAATGTCCATGCAGACGGTTGGGAAATTTCCGGATGTCCCGTAAATGGCCCAGCAATTGATGCGCAAGCAACTAATGCTGTCGTAGCTTGGTTCACAGGTGCTGACAACATCGCTACAATCAAAGTTGCATTTTCAGAAGATTCCGGGGTCACGTTTGGACCCACGTTTCCAGTGGATAGCGGCGAAAGTGTCGGCCGCGTAGGCACGTTGATGCTAGCAACGGGTGATGCGCTAATTTCTTGGGTGGAATGGACCAGTGACGGTGAGATGCTCATCTTGTGCCGTGCCACAAAGAACGATGGATGTGTAGCTCGACAAACCATCACTGAGCACGCGGCGGCTGGCTCCTTCAATTTTCCAAAATTGGCACGCAGCGGTGACAAAATTTATTTAGCGTGGACCCAACCGATCGATTCTAAAGCTGTTTTTAGTACCATTCGTATGGTTGCGTTTGACCTGTCAGACTAACGAAAACCGCCATCAAATCGGAGGCATCACCTAGCTTAATGCGTGAATAGAGATGTATATTCAGGTGTAATTGGGAAACAATGTTTGGCAGCACGGTGGCGTTGCGCAAGTTACATGGAAATTGCTTCACTCACACCCCTTTGTCTCCGCCCAACACCCCACTAATGAAGACGGCCCTCCACATTACGAAGAGAAAGTGGAAATCAAACATAAAACATCACCGCCAAGCGAATGACTTCAGCGCTGGTTTTGAGCGACAAAATAGGGAGTGCCTTGTCTTTAGGCAAGCTTGCAAAGTCACCCTGCTCATCTCAAATAGTTTTGTCTGGCAGAGTCTTCAGGTTGACTGGGTTTTTTTAAAATGCAAAATAAATTTTAGATTGGATTTGGGAGCCTGATAATAACAATGCTTGATGGAAGATATATAGAAGCAAAAATGTGTCCTATTGGTCTCGCCTCTTTTTTATTGGGAGACAAATGGATACCCCTGATCATTCGAGATATAGCATTATTCGATAGGCGAACATTCAACCATATGCTCAATAGTAATCAGGAGGGAATTTCATCTGGTTCCCTGTCGTCTCGGTTGAAACAAATGTTGCATCTGAATTTATTGCATGTTGAGCGATCAGAAGAACACATTCAAAAAAAACTGTATTATTTGACTGAAGCAGGCATCTCGTTTGTGCCAATACTTTGGAATTTGGCAGCATGGACGCAGGAATTTAGAAATCCATCTCCAGATATCGTTGAAACAGTGAACCGTTACTCAAGCGATAAGGCGACGATGGATGATTTTATCAATACTTTAAGAAAAATACATATTGAAAAAACTATCCAACCAGAACTTAATTGGTGGATTTAAATTGAAATTGGTGCGTGATGCAGAAAGCCGCTCCTGAAGCATCCCACACCCAGCACCTGTTGCGCCTTTAGCGGACAAGAGTGGCCGAAAGGGGGGAATGGGGGATAAGTGCAATTATCCTCAACCTAATTATCTAGTTCGAGTTAAATACATAATTTGTTAGTGTCTCTTCTTGGTTGAAGTACTTCATGAAGGCATCGATATTGATTTGTGGCTATTCAAAATTTGACTGGAAATTATCCAAGATAATTGGACTTGACCAGAGCATCGATTTGTAGCGTTTGTGTTAACATGAAAATTTCCGAAAATAGAGATACTCCAGCCGGTCTTGCCTTTGCCGTTTCCGCCTATGTTCTTTGGGGATTTTTGCCTCTCTACATGAAGTTGTTAGATCATATTCCCGCAGCCGAAATTGTGGCGCATCGGGTCATTTGGTCTGTGCCAATTGCAGGCTTAATTTTGGTTAGTATAGGTCGAACTGCGGACCTACAGGCAGCGTTACTTAATCCTCGCATGCTGGCCATGGGAGTGCTTACAGCGGCCCTTATATCACTTAATTGGGGTATATATGTCTGGGCTATTAGTTCTGGCCACACTCTCGATGCCGCTTTAGGCTATTACATCAATCCACTCTTCAGTATTGCACTCGGCGCTGTATTTTTGGGCGAGCGGCCAAGCCGTTTGCAAATGTTTGCCATCGTTCTAGCAATCGCAGCAGTTATTGTATTAACGGTATCCGCAGGAAAAGTTCCATGGGTCGCCATTGGACTGTTTGTGAGTTGGGGCTTTTATGCTTTGTGCAAGAAGCAGCTACCAGTAGGACCAAATCAAGGATTTTTGCTTGAAGTTTTAATACTACTGCTGCCCGCCATGGCATTTGTCACTTGGTTATTAATAAATCAAAAGAGTCATTTCATCATCTTAAGTTGGTATGACACCTGGCTGTTGATAGGCTGTGGGGCCGTTACAGCTATCCCCTTGATGCTATATGCAAATGGAGCCAAAAGGTTGCGATTAACATCAATCGCAATTTTACAATATATCGCTCCAACAATGATTTTTCTTTGTGCGGTATTTGTGTTTGATGAGTCTTTTGGTCATGCCCGTATGATTGCTTTTCCTATGATTTGGGCAGCACTCTTGATTTATTCAACAACTTTAATTAGCCAAATGCGTCAGAACACTGGCTAGAATTTTCAAATCAAGTGACAACTAATAATAAAGAAAACAGTTTGATCAGCTTAATATTGCTTCCCATATAAACATGCACCCAGCCCCTGTTGGGACGCAATTGGATGCCACCAAAGCTGCGCTTGAGAAAGCAGGTATTCACGTGCATCAACAACAGCAAACCTATGATACCCTCACTTGGCCACATGCCACCAAAGGCTTTTTCCAACAAAAAAAAGATCCCAAATATTCTAAATGACCTTGGGTTTGTCGATGAATGAACTTCAAAGCCAAAGGTCACTTGCCTTTGTATGGCATCCCGCTATGTAATTCGAATGAATAAAATAGGCGACCTACCGGGAGAACCCATCAGTGACATCATATAAATGGCGTTGTCAGATCACGTCAGCTTTAATGATATTCAGGCTGAATATAGCATCAGCGACAAGCAGGTTAAAACGCTGATGAGTGACACCCTTAAGAGCAGCAGTTGCAAAACAGGGCACAAACGGGTGCGCGACTTTGGTGATCGCAGAAAAAACTACAAATAGGCACCTCCCGTATGATCCCATAGCAGCGAAATAGAGATATCGAAGAACCCAATCCGATGACGCAAGCGCCCTGCATAGTTTGGTTTAAACGTGACCTGCGGATCAATGATCACGCACCATTGTTAGCAGCGTCACATTCAAACGTACCTGTCATACCCCTTTACATTGTTGAACCCAAGTATTGGGAACAGCCCTTCGCATCCCGCCGCCATTGGCATTTCATTCACGATTGCCTTGTCGATCTAAACATCGCTTTGACTGACCTGGGTCAACCCCTAAACATAAAGGTTGGCGATGCTAGCGAGGTTATCAAAAACCTTCATCTGGATCATCAAGTAAGCGATGTTTACGCTTATGAAGAAACTGGGAACCTGTGGACATACAAACGAGATATCGCAGTTCAAAACCTGTGCTCGGCCAACGGTATATCGCTGCACGAGGCCCCCTCAAACGGTGTTGTACGCAAACTGCGCAGTCGTGATGATTGGTCCAAAATCAGAAATACGCGTATGGCAGAAAAGATACTGCCAAAGCCAAATTTTCTTATGCCACTGTCCAACTGTCAATCGGATACCTTGCCAGAAAAAGACGACCCCATGTTTGGCAGCATACCCATTAAAAAAGTGCAAAAGGGTGGCCGTCAAAATGCAATTACTGATCTGCGCAGCTTCCTAAACCACCGATCCCGCCAATATCTTTACCACATCTCGGCACCTGACTTATCCGAATTTCATTGCTCACGTCTGTCCGCCCACCTTGCATGGGGCACCCTATCGGTTCGCGAGGTTGCGCAATCTATTGTCAAACGCCGCTCTCAATTGTCCCCCAGTGAGAAGAAAAGCTTTGGGCGTAATCTGACAGCTTTCAATTCTCGCTTGGCATGGCGTTGCCACTTCGTCCAAAAGATCGAAGACCAACCCGAAATAGAAACCCACTGCATGCACCCCGCCTTTGAAGGGCTGCGCGTGACCGAGCACAACGAGGCGTATTTCCAAGCATGGGTAAATGGCCAAACGGGTTACCCCTTCATCGACGCTTGCATGCGCAATTTGACGGCTGAAGGCTGGATCACCTTCCGCATGAGGGCGATGCTGGTAAGCTTTGCCAGCTATCAACTTTGGCTGGACTGGCGTGCCACTGGACATCATCTGGCACGTCTGTTCACCGATTATGAACCCGGCATTCATTACAGCCAACTTCAGATGCAATCAGGTGTCACAGGCATCAACGCAATGCGTGTTTATAATCCGATCAAGCAATCCATGGAACATGACCCAACTGGCACATTCATTCGCAAATGGGTTCCCGAACTCAAGAACGTTCCAGATGAATTCATTCACGAACCTTGGACATGGGCGAAGACACTGATCGACGATAGTGATTTTACGCTTGGGCAAGATTATCCTGCCCCAATCGTTGATCAAGCCGCATCTGCAAGGATCGCAAAACAGAAGATCACCGAGGTGCGCAATGGTCAGGGTTTTCGGCTGGCGGCAAATGCGGTTTTTATAAAACTGGGAAGTCGGAAGTCGGCATCTAAACGCAAGAAAAAACCCAAAGCTGCGGAAAATACCCAGTTATCGTTATTCTAAACGAACAAGGCTATCAAATTTAAAGCCTCGGCTTTTACAATCAACGCTAAGCTGTTGAACTCAATTCAGCATGCTAATCACAACGACCATCAACATAGAATACAGTGCAATACCGCCGCCAATTAAGAAGACCGGCCAGTTCTTACTAACAGTAGCAGTTGCAATAGATTTCATTTGATAGATCAAATCAGGCCTCGTGTAGGATACGAAATCCCCTTGCGTAAACACGGCTTTAATGTGCCCGTTATCATCGACGACTGGCAGACGTCTGAAGGAGCTGTCAAACTGGTATTGTCAGACAAACTTGACGTCCCGTTGGGTGCCCCCTAATTTTTCTGGATGACAGCACAAAACGCCTTCAAATATTTCAAGACTTCGCCAAAAATCATCCGCTTGGCGGTTATGTATTACATTCGCTATCCGCTAAGTTTCCGCCAAGTTGAAG
>MDSY01020717.1_pt1 | contig 19422 bp, 16 predicted proteins | sample 811131 | NCBI WGS metagenome assembly MDSY01 (sample SAMN05326643, study PRJNA326480) | marine metagenome | isolation source: seawater | place: Atlantic Ocean: South West | collected 2010
AGTTTTGGTGTTCACAGATCCAGTAAGATCCGCCGATCCGCCAACAAGGCCAGTGATCATAGGTGTGAGGACTTCAAGCACTTTGCCATAAACTTGGCGGGTTGCCATTTTCGGCGCGGTTTTAGCCATCTTATGCGCGTGCCGCTCTAGCGCGGCTTCCCATCCGTCAGGGAGTTCGCCTGATAGATGAGAGGCAAATGAAGCTTGCGTGACCGCATCGGTGGCATCCAAACGGAATTGCCATTCTCTTCGTCTAAGTGCTCCGCGAGCGCCAAATGTATTCCATGCGTTTCGAATGGGCTCGGGGACATGAAATGGGGCATGTGCCCAATTTAGTTTTTTCCGCGCAGCAGTAACTTCGTCGCCCCCAAGAGGGGCGCCATGTGCAGCAGACGAGCCCGCCTTTTTGTCGGTCCCAAAACCAATCACCGTTTTGCAGGCGATCATCGAAGGGAGTGGTGAATTTTGGGCGTTGCTTAGCGTTTGTGCAATTGCATCTGGGTCGTGCCCATCGATAGCTTGGCAGTGCCAACCCGAAGCCTCGAACCGTTTCATTTGGTCATCGCTACACGTAAGCCCCACATCCCCGTCGATGGTGATGGAATTGTCATCAAACAGAACGGTCAGCTTAGAGAGTTTGTGATGACCAGCAAACGAGATCGCTTCGTGTGATATTCCCTCCATGAGGCATCCGTCACCTACGATAACGTAGGTCCTGTGATCAACAAGACCGTCACCAAACTGTGCGTTGTCACGAGCTTCACCCAAAGCAAGTCCTACGGCGGTCGCGAGACCTTGACCTAAGGGACCTGTTGTCGTCTCAATGCCACCCCCATGCCCAAATTCGGGATGACCAGCCGCATTTGATCCAAGTTGTCGGAAATCTTTCAATGTCCCGATGTCCCAGTCCGCATATCCGCATAAATGCAAAAGGCTATAGATGAGCATGGAGCCATGGCCCGCAGACAGAACGAAACGATCTTTATCGGCCCAATCCGGCTGTGCAGCATCAAACTTTAAAAATTTACTGAATAACACAGTCGCAACATCAGCCATTCCCATTGGCATACCGGGGTGCCCAGATTGCGCCTGTTCGACGGCGTCCATCGAAAGTGCACGGATGGCGTTAGCAAGGTTAGCGTGCATCATTTTTTGAGTCATAATCTGCTTCCGTTATTGTTGGGCCTCCTTTGAATTAACCGAATTCAGAATAGGTCTCGATTGTATTAACCAGTGTCTTCAGGAATTGTGCACCATATGCACCGTCAACAGCGCGATGATCTGCCGCGAGCGACAATGAAATGATGTCACGTCCCTGTAATCCACCCCTGTATTCTTTCACAACGCGTTTTGTAGGCCCGACACCCAAAATTCCGGCCTCTGGTAGATTGATAATTGGCAGAACTTCGACGCCGTACATGCCGAGGTTTGAAATTGAGAACGTGCTTTTTGCCTGTGATTTGTTCATGCCCCTGCGGGCTGCGGCGGCATATTCTCTGATGAGAGAGGAGACCTCGCTTAAGCTCTTGAATGGTGTGTTTTCGATCGCGGGCACCATCAACCCATTTTCGACGGAAACGGCGACACCAACGTTGACCTGCGCCTTTCTTAAAACGCCAGTATTAGAGACGAAACTGTTTAAATCCGGATATTCAAGCAATGTGAGCGCCGTGGCGTGCACGATCACATCATTCAGTGATATTTTCTCGCTGGAGATGTCAAAGTGCGCTTTGCGACGGATCTGCAAATCAGAAATATCTGCTTCGGCCATCAAGTAAAAATGCGGAATTGTTTGTTTTGATTCCAGTAAGCGATTGGCAATGACCTGCCGCATTTTGTTGAAGGGTTGTTCCACATCATCTGCATCAGCGGCAGTGGGCAAGGGCGGTGACGAAACCGGCTGTTGAATCGGTGCGAAGACTGCAGGTGCGGGGGCCTGTTGGGTTTGCAATGCTGCTTCAATATCGACTTTGACAACAGCGCCTTTTGGACCGGTTCCTTTGATCTGCGAGACGTCAAGTCCGTTCATAGCTGCGATGCGTCTTGCCAATGGAGAAGACCGTGTGCCGCCTGTCCCCATTTCTTGAAGCACTTGGGATCTTACTTGGATAGGTTTTTCGGGCGCGGTTGATATGGCAGGAGTGTCCGTGTCTAGCGTCTCGCCTGCTTCGCCGAGGATCAGCAAGGGCTCAAGCACAGCGGCCATTTCGCCAACCTTGCAAAGCACTTCTAAGACGATACCTTCTTCGTGGGATTCGACTTCAAAGCTTGCTTTTTCGGACTCCACCACTGCGAGTACGTCGCCTTTCTTAACAACGTCCCCCACCTTGACGTGTAGCTCGATGAGTTCGCCTTCTGTCAAGTCTTGTCCGACCTGTGGCATTAAAATTGGTTTGGCCATACCGATATTCCCTAGGCTGCTTGTTGCTTCGTGTCGGCGTGGACACGAGCGACGAAGTCTATTGTTTTTATGGTGGCGACAGCGAATTTCGATGCCGTCGCGATGAACGCACCAAATTGGCTGGATTCGTCGCTTTTCATACCGTCCAGTTCGTAGGCTTTCCAGAAATACGGCAGTATGATCAACTTTTTAAGGCTCTCTGGGGAGATGTCTTCATCAACTGCATGTGCATCGAACGGTCCAAGCTTGTCTTCGTGCTGCATAAGGGCGGCGATATAGCTGGCTGGGCATGTATATACAAAATCGCCGCCCGCTGGGTTTTGGATATGCCAACTTGACGCCGCGTCTACCGCTTCATCGTGGACCACGCGCATGTAGCACATGAACATTTTAGACGGGTGACTAGTTTTTTGGAAGTGGTTGTAGGCACGTTTAATGACAGCAAGTTCGCCAAGCGTGATTTCGTCTGTCGACAACTCAATGCCACGTTCGTCCGCTTGCCATTGAAAATCGCCGACATTACCCAATAGTGCCAACATGTGGGGTATGACTGAACGCCATTTACTTGGGTCGACGTTGTTCTGTCGTGCGGTTTCAAGGCCGCGATATACGGCATCCATGCAGGAGATATATTGGTGCACGGTAAAGGAGGTGTTTTTGTTGGTCGATACGCCTTCAGCGGTCAATTTCTCGATCAGCTGATAGCCCTCTTTCGAGCCGGGCACCTCGATCATCACATTTGGCCCGATTTCCTTTAAATCAGTCGCATCTGCCCGCATGTGTTCCAAATCGGTTACAAACCGCGGATCGACTTGGCCTGACAAATATCCGTATTTTCCACCGCTTTTATCAAACACAGGACGAATAAGTTCTGCACCTCTGCGCACAGTATCCAGATAGGTTTTCCAATAGATTTGCTCGACGTCTTCGTGTGGGTTCTCGCCAATCTTTGAACGCAGTTTACCAACCCAAAAGTCAGAATCAGCAAGAATCGCTTGCAGGCTAAGAGGCCGGTTTGTCGTCGCATCCCGAAAACCCACAACGCCCTTTTCAGTGATTGCTTCAGGATCATAAAGCCGTTTAAGCTGTTCTTCCCAGGCCGCTTCTTGGGCAGCTGGAGCCTTGCTCAATACACCTGTCGCCCATTGATCATAGACGAGGGGAGAACTGTCCCACCATATTTCACAATCAGGATTAGTTTGAGCGAGTTTTTCTAAAATGTGCGGTGTCATTTTGCATACTCCTTTAGGCGGCCTTGTTGTGCAGGACACTTTTAACCGCAGCGACGATGTTATCTTTTTGCGGCACAGATGCCTCTTCAAGCGTCAGATTGAAGGGGACCGGTGTGTTCATTCCTGCAACGATTTGGACAGGCGCGTCTAAGCTGTAAAATGCCTCTTCCTGAATGATTGACGAAATATCAGATGCAACCCCGCCGCGTCTGACAGCTTCTTGGACAATGACGCAGCGGTTGGTTTTTGCGACCGATTTCAAGATGGCATCATGGTCCAAGGGAACCAAAGTGCGCGGATCAAGAACTTCGGCGGAGATTCCCATTCCTGCCAGCTCCTCTGCGGCTTCTAAGGTGCGCGGTATCATGTTTGACCAAGCGATCAGCGTGACATCCGTGCCTTCGCGTTTGATGTCAGCCACGCCAAACTCAATGATCAACTCACCGTTCGGCACCTCGCCTTTGGTCATATAGAGGTGCTTATGTTCAATAAACATGACAGGGTCATCTTGGCGCAATGCATATTTCAAGAGACCTTTTGCATCCGCAGGTGTCGAGGGCATGACAACGCGTAAACCGGGGATATGATAGAATAAGGCTTCAAGACTTTGAGAATGCTGGGCTGCAACACCGCCACCCGTACCACCTTGCGTCCGCAACACAAAGGGAACCCGCCCCCTGCCACCAGTCATGAGGCGAAATTTGGCTGCCTGGTTTACGATCATATCCATGCCGAGCATGGCAAAGTCGATATAAAGAATTTCGACGATGGGCCGCGCACCTGCAATGGCGGCACCCACGCCGACGCCAATCATGCCAGCTTCAGATATGGGGGTGTCGCGGATGCGAGCGGGGCCATATTCGGCCAAAAGCCCTTCAGTTACCTTGTAAGACCCCCCGCGCTCTGCAATCCCCTCGCCGATGATAAAGATTGAATTGTCGCGGCCCATTTCTTCAAACAACGCCTCGCGCAACGCTTCTCTGTACATAAGTTCACGACCAGCCATCGTGTTTCTCCCTTTTCGGTATTTTCCAGTTTAAGCCAGCAGCTTGCTAGTAACCTTCAACGAATTGTTGGAATTCTTCGACCGAGACTTCGCTCGCCGCTTCCGCCGCTTCAACGGCAGCCTCGAATTCCGCTTCAATTTCTGCCTCGATTGCTTTGACGTCTTTCGCCGATATTTTTCCCATGTTGATGAGATTGTCGCGAGCTCGGTCTACCGGATCTCTGTCTTTATAATATTTAAGCTTATCCTCGGGCATATACTTACCCGGATCATTTACATGATGTCCGCTGTGGCGGAACGTTACAGCTTCGATCAAAATTGGCCCAAGTCCTGCACGACATTTTTTCACAGCGTCAGCAACGGTCTCGTACACAAGCAAGGGATCATTGCCATCAATCCGATGGCTCTCAACCCCGATTGCCTCACCCCTCTTAAAAAGCTGGGTCTCTCTCGTCGCTTCAGCCAATGTTGTAGAAACAGCGTATTGGTTGTTCTCGACAATCAAAATAAAATTCAAATCCCAGATGGCTGCCAGATTAAGAGATTCCAGAAAGGTGCCGTTGTTTGCGGCACCATCAGTTGAAAACGCAACAGTGACCGCATCTGATCCATTGACTTGGTTGGCCATAGCGGCGCCAACCCCTAAAGGTGTGCTTGCTCCGACAATGCCGTTCGCGCCTAGATTATTCATGGTAATGTCTGCGATGTGCATCGAGCCACCATAGCCTTTGCAATATCCGGTTTCTTTTTGCAGCAGCTCTGCGACCATACCTTCAACTTTAGCACCTTGCGCAATGCAGTGACCGTGACCCCTATGGGTGGATGCGATGTAGTCTCGATCATCCAGTGCTGCGCAGGCTCCAGTGGCAATTGCTTCCTGCCCCAAATAGGGGTGGAAATATCCTCGCACTAAACCTCTGCGATAAAGTTTGATGCCTTCAGTTTCGAAATTCCTGATCCGGTACGCCGTTGTGAAAAGTTCTTTCAAAAGTTCTAATGACGGAGTGTTTCCCTCTTTTTTAGCGCTCATTTCAGGTATTCTCCTAAGTAAAAAAGAAAAGATTATTGAGTATTTTTGTGTTATCATATTGATTTTATTTTGTGAAGGAAATTTTCACCAATATCATTTTTATGATAATTGCCTAGTCTTTTAATTACGGGGGTGATGATTGTATTGGGCAAAATGAGATCAAACGTGTTAGCGGCATCCGACGTAATCGCCCCCAGCAAGCTGTCGTTATTTGAAAGTTGTGGACAGTTGATTTTATTGAGGGGCAATCAGGCATATCATATAGGCAGCTTAAATCGTGGCCAACAGTAGCCACTTGAAACAAATTTTCACCAAGGGTATTGAAGCAGAAGCTTACCAACCGCCTATTTGTGGCATCAACCCGGAAAGGGTGAGATATGGCTAAAGGGATCGCGCTCAGACTTCAGGAAAAATACGGTCAGCTACGCAAGTCAGAGCGTTTAGTGGCAGACTATTTTCGAGAGCATCAATCCGAACGCTTGGAAATGTCGATCACTGATTTTGCTAATACGTTAGAAGTGAGTGAAGCCACGATAAGCCGCTTCACGCGCGCTTTAGGGTACAAAGGTTTCGCTGACATGAAGTTGGATCTCGCATCGGAGAGTATGTCGCCCGATCAATTTGTAAACTTACCGGCCGAGATGAAAGAAAGTGATTCTATGGCGGCTGTAAGCTCTAAGCTTCTTGGGGCTTTAACTTTTGCGATGGGGGAAACCCAAAAACATATTGTTGATGATGATATTCAACGAGTTGTCTCAAACTTGCTGGGATCGACCGAGGTTGTATTCTTGGGTGTTGGCGGTGCAGTCTCGGTATGTGAGGAGGCAGTACACCTCTTTTTGAAAGCTGGAATAAAGGCTACCGCCCATCGAGATGGGTACACCCAGCAAGTTGTTGCTGCGACCGCTTCTGACCAAGTCATTTTTGTTGGAGTATCCCATACCGGGATGACGGAAGACGTTGCGAGCGCGCTTTCGGTGGCACGTTCGAAGGGCGCAAAGACCGTAGCGATCACGAGCAATCTTGATTCGCCGGTTGCGTTGGCTGCAGAAATCACTCTTTGGACATGGACGCCTAGCACGCCCCAAATCCCGCTCTACGGTGATTTTCTTGAGGGTAGAGTCTGTCAAATTTATATTATTTATATGATCTACCTTGGTGTCTTGTTTCAGTCGAACGGCGCTGCGCCTAAATCTCTTGAATTGACTGCCGAGACGCTCATGACATATTTCATGCGATCATAATTCGACTGGTTTTCTGAGCCCGGCGGAGGATCTTTAGAGTGCTCGCCTGATCAGCAGAGTATTTAAAGTGTGTTCAAAACTACTTCAGATTGAAACATACTTTATTTTTTTTAATTATTTCATGGCCTTGATAGTAAACTAAGATTTATGGCGGAAATTTTCACCAAAGACTTGCTTTTTGAAAAATTTTGGAAAATAATTTCAATAGCAGCGGCGTCGTAAACAACTCGATGCCACTGATAACAAGCCATTGTATCAGATGGAGATCTGAAGGCGTCTGACACCAACGGAGGGGTAACTATGTTTTACGTACCTAAGAATGCTATTTACAAGAAAGTTTCACGGCGGAAATTTTTGGAGCTAGGAGGAGGAAGCATCGCTTCGCTCGGGGTGGGATCACTCGTCGCCGGTCTGAGCACTGTTATTTCACGCAGGCCCGTTCAGGCTGCATCTTCTCAAGCTGCGAAGTGGAAGCAATACGAAGGGTCAAAGCTGGTTTTTATGTCTGAAAATACGCCTCCTTCGTTCGCAATCCGTGATAAAATTGAAGACTTTTATAAGCTCACCGGTATTCAAGTAGAAGTTCTCACAGACGGCCTGCCCGCTGTTCAGCAAAAAGTCGGTATCGATCTCCAGAGTGGGAACGCGGATTTCCCAATCAGTTATGTCCAAGACAAGCCTATCGGGTCACCGTTTGCTGATTATTATGCTGACCTTACTCCGATGCTTGGCGACGAAACGTTGCCGCAAGATCCAGATGGGTACGGTGATGGGGTTTGGTTTGAAAACTTCCTCGATGCATGTGGACGTTTTTATGACCGCGATCGCTTGATCGCCTTGCCTTATGATGCAGCAGTAGCCTGTACCTTCTACCGTCAAGATATTTATGAAGCGAACACCAAAGATTTTGAAGCTGAGTATGGCTACCGGATGGAATTTAACGAAGAATCCACTTGGAAAAACGTCTATGAATTTGCTGAGTTTCTGAAGCGAAAGCGGGCCACCGGGGCGGACGTGCCTTATGGTTATGCACAACATCAAGGATCATTTGCTTGGACAACTCAACTGGATGTGCAGCGAATGTTCTTTGCCCATGGCCGTTGGCTGGATTGGGAAATTGACGACAAACTTGGCAGTAAAATGCCGCCTCCATCAAATTGGGGTGACGAACAGTCGGTCTTGCTGATGCAAAAGTTCAAAGAACAGGCTGATGTCAGCCACCCTGACAACCTCGCAAATGGTACGCTTGAATTGAACACAGTTTATCAATCTGGCGATATCGCGATGCAGGTTCAGTACCACGAATTTGCGGCCTCCATTGAAGATGAGAAAACATCCAAAGCGGCCGGCGGTCGGACGGCCTACGCGCCTTGCCCAAAGGGCGAAGCAAGCTGGATCGTAAACGGCGGTCCTGCCGTGAACGGCACTAATTGTGGCATTGGTGGTGTTGGCATCAATGGCAATGCGTCAGAAGATGTTCAACGAGCTGCATATTTGTTCTGCGTATATGCCACAACGGGCAATTTGCAGTACGAAGTACTTACCGGTCTTGGCGGCACTCCAACACGTAAGTCGGTGATGGATATGCCTGGCGTTGCTGAATCGAGGCAACGTCCTACTAACATGCCAAATGCGCTTACCTTTGACGCTGTTTATGATATTGGCATTAAAGACCCAAACTTCGTCCTTGGTCCAAAAGTACCAGAAGCCAATGAGTATCACTCGATCCTGGCAGCTGAGACACAGAGGTGCTTGTCCGACGAGGTGACCTCAGAAGAAGCATGCAATAATATCAAATCTCAGATTGATAGTTTGCACTAAGCGAAACTCAATTAGAAGGGCGCAGTCGTTAATGTGCCCTTCTCACACTGATATTTCCGAGTGCTAAATTGCAGTCCACTAGAATTGATTGTGTGTGATTGCATGCGCTATACATAATATTAATCCTAGTGATCAATGAATAGGTCTGGAGAAGAAATGACTGTTACCTCGTCATCAGAGACCCATCCTGCATTGTCTGATCAAGATTGGGGGTTCTCGACAATTGACCGGGTTCCAGCCGAGATTAATCCACCACCAAGCCGAATGTTCTACGTTTATCTTGCAGCCCCGGCGATTGCTCTGCTGGCCGTGATCACGATCTACCCATTTTTATGGCTCATTTATATGAGTTTCCACAAAGTTGGATTTGGGAACGCTTCTGATGTTTTTGTAGGATTTAAAAACTTCAGTCGGTTGTTTAGCGATGCAAAATACATTGAAGGCTGGGGCTTGCTGCTGAAGTACAGCGCTATCTGCCTTTCAATCCAAGTGGTCGTCGGTGTCGCGCTCGCAGTTGTGCTGAACAATTCGCGGTATGAGAAAATTTTGGTGACATTATTCCTGATGCCGATGATGGTATCTCCCGTCGTTGCGGGCCTACTTTTTTATTATCTCTATAATGGCACATTTGGATGGTATCACTGGATTTTTCAGGGCCTCGGATTTCTCGGTGAAACGTCCATCTTGGGTAGTACCAAAACGGCACTGTACGGGATTATCATTGTCGATGTCTGGCAGTGGACCCCGCTCATAACACTAATAACGCTCGCGGGATTAAAACGTGTGCCGCAAGACCAGCTTGAAGCGAACATGGTTGATGGCGCAGGCTCAATCAGTAATTTCTTCAACGTTAGCCTGCCCAACATCTACCCATTCTTACTCATCGCTATTCTTTTGCGGTTTATGGATAACTTCCGCTTCATTGACGCAATCCTCGCATTGACGGGTGGGGGGCCGGCGAATTCCACACGCTTGTTGCCGGTTTATCTGTTCGATGTGTCATTCCAGTTCTTCAAACTTGGAAGAGGCGGAGCAATTGCGCTTTCGTTACTTATTGTCACAATTATATTAGGCATGATACTCGTTCGTGTCCTCGAAGATCCCGCGCGCAAGAAAGCCCTTTCGGGCGAATCAGATAACTAGTTCTTAAGGTAAGCATCAGATGGCATCCCGAGAAATTATTTCCTACGACAAGGGCTTGACGATAAAAATCCTGAAGTGGGTAAGTCCTATTTTTTTGACCTTCTACCTGATCTGGGCGCTGCTTCCGCTCTTTATCATGCTGATGGCTTCTATGAAGGACTTGTTGGATGCCTTTTCCGTACCCGAGCCGGGGGACTGGGCTGGCGTTAAACTGTTCTTTGATTTTTCGCCCACATTCACGCACTACATCGCTTTATTTACAGAAAATAACTTTGGGACCTATCTGTTAAACAGCCTTGTTGCATCGATAGGGTCTGCAATCATTGCTGTTACGCTTGGATCGATGTGTGCGTACAGCCTGTCGCGCAGCGAATTTCGGTTTAAGAAAGACCTGTTATTTTGGATAATTTCCACCCGAATGGCTCCCATCGTGGCAGTTATTGTACCCCTTTATGCTATCTTCAGATCGGTTGATCTGGTTGGAACATTGCCGGGTTTGATTCTGGCATTTACGACCTTCAACTTGCCGTTTGCAATTTGGATGCTCAAAGGTTTCTTTGACGGAATTCCCTATGCAATTGAGGAAGCGGCTCAGGTGGATGGCCAAAATCGATTTCAGGCATTCTTGATGATCCTTCCACTAGCGGCGCCGGGAATTGGGGCATTTGTAATCCTTTGTATCCTATTTGCATGGAATGATTTTTTGTTCGCAACAATCATCGGCAGTGGTGGAGCTAAGACCTTACCCGCGGCAACTAAAGAGCTGGTGCAACCGCAAAATATCGATTGGGGAAAAATCATGGCCGCTGGTGTCATCACAACGGCACCAATGATCCCTCTTGGGCTTCTTGTCAGACGCTACCTGGTAGCTGGACTGACAATGGGCGCTGTAAAAGAATAAAGAGACAGGAAAAGATTAAATGGTTGCAGTATCATTCAATAACGTCTGGAAAGACTACGGTAGCGGAGCAGTGGCCGTCAAAGAATTAAATATGGACATCAAGAACGGGGAGTTTGTATCCCTTCTTGGTCCCTCTGGTTGTGGCAAATCCACATCGTTGAGAATGCTCGCAGGATTGGAGCACATCAGTTCAGGCGAAATTATTTTTGGGGATACGGTGGTTAACAAGTTGCCGCCCAAAGACAGAGATATCGCGATGGTTTTTGAAAACTATGCGTTATACCCACATAAGACCATTTTTGAAAATATTGCGAACCCTTTGAGGCAAGCTAAAATTTCAGAAGATGAAATTAAACGCCGAGTTACAGACGCAGCGAAGTTGCTCGAAATTGAGCCTCTTCTCGAGCGCCGTCCGCAAGAATTAAGTGGTGGACAGAAACAGCGAACAGCAATTGGTCGCGCAATTGTACGCCAACCACAGGTATTTTTGTTTGATGAACCTATTGCGCATCTGGATGCAAAATTGAGAGCACGCATGCGTAGCGAACTGAAACATTTACAATATAAGCTCGGTGTCACAACCATCTACGTCACGCATGATCAGTTAGAAGCTTTGACGATGGCTGACCGCATTGCAGTTATGAATGAGGGTGTACTTCAGCAGTTTGGTACGCCCCAAGAGGTATATGAAAACCCCGCAAACTCATGGGTTGCTACATTTGTTGGTGAGCCGGGCATGTCTCTCATGGAGATGAAAATTAAAAGTGTGGACGGCGATGCGGCTCTTGCATTTGGGAGCGAAACTATCAAGTTAGATCAAAAAAGTGCGGCACGACTAACCGCCGCAGGAAAGACCAATTTGTTGGTCGGTGTTCGGCCAGATAAAGCGTCGGTATCTTTAGAACCTGTGCTCAACGGCATTCAATGTACGATCTATTCACGCCAACTATTGGGTGCTGATGTTCTTGTCGAGGTTGAGATTGGAAAAAGTCGGGTGCGGGCAAAAACAGAGACGTCCTTTAAAGGCGATGTTGGGATGTCCTGTTATTTGAATTTTCAATCAAATGATCTTTATTTTTTTAATTCTGAGGACGGGAAAGTGATACCGCAGTGATGCTAACGACTGCTCAAGCGCATTTAGATTATCTTTCGAGATTTTTGCACAGAAACCACCTTTCGGAAGTCTCGAAGGTTGTTGAGGTTTTCCATGCGGTGCGCAGAATTCCTTATGGGAGCCGTGGTGGACGTACGGCTGAGGCTGTTCTTGAGAATAATGAGGGATCATGTTCGGGCAAACACATTTTGTTGTGTGAGCTATTGCAACGACTAAAGCAGGATGCTTTTGTCGTAACCGTTAGGGGCGATTTTACGTCAAAGATCCAGGCACTTGATAGCATGCCGGATGAACTAAAGGATATCTGTGAAGAAGGCGGCGTGACTGATTTTCACCAGCATGTCATCTGGAATAGTCCAGATGGCGCATTGAAATTGGATGCCACTTGGTCTGATGGACCGATCCGGCAAGGACTGATTGGTAATATGAACTGGGTCGGAAATTGTGATACGGAGCTTGCTCTATACCCTAATGAGATCCTTAATCGCGTTGATGACTTGCCGGCTTACAAAGCTAAACTCCTCGCAGGCCTTAGTAAGGGTGATCAGCAACGTCGAGTTGATTTTCTGACCTTGCTGACGGCTTGGGTCGCTACAACCGAAGAAGAAGGAAGCACACTATGATGGCACGTCAAGCATTTGTTGGAATTGATGCCGGGACAACCGGATGCACCGTGATGATTTTCGATGAACGTGGGAAAACCCTTGGGCATGGTTATCAAGAATATCCCTGCATCAACTTGCACCCTGGGTGGAGTGAGCAAAGTTTGGATGCCGTTTGGGAAGGTATTTGCAAAGCCTGCTCTCAAGCCACTTCCGAAGTCAGTTTGCCCGCTGAAGCCTACAAATCAATTGGGCTTTCCAGTCAACGCGGCACAATTGCTATGCTAGACGAAAACAAGGAGCCGTTGTGTAACAGCTATGTATGGAACTGTACGCGGGCTATCGACTACCAGGCAAAGTTTGAAAAAGAAATCACGCCTGAAGCTCATCAAAAACTGACAGGTATGCAGTTAAGCCCGTTGTGGTCTTCCGCCAAGATTGCTTGGTTTCGTGACAACCAACCGGCTCTGTTCGAACGCACACGCTGGTTTGCAAATGGCCAAGAGTACTTTCTGCACAAACTAGGTGCTGAGGAGTGGATCACTGATCCCGCGTCATTGACCTTGAACGGCATGATGAACATCGCAAACCTTGACTGGAGTGACGAGATTCTGGGGCTGTGTGGTATCACCCGAGATCAGCTTCCAAAAATTGGGATTCCCTCGGGCGTCTCCGGCAAGCTCTCCAAAGAGGCTGCTGCATTGACGGGTCTGCCAGAAGGCTTGGCGCTTTGCCGCGGGGCAGGGGATCAGCAATGTGCAGCTATTGGCGCGGGCATCATTAAGCAAGGTATGGCGGAATTTACTGTTGGGACCTCAGGTGTCATGGTGGGGCATCTGGACTCGCTTGATCGTGTCAAAGGCAATAATCTTTGGTGGGGTGGGCACGGTGTTCCCGGCGCTTGGGATATTGAGGGCGCAGCATTCAGTCTTGGCGCCTGTTTGAAATGGTGGCGTGATAATATGGGCCGCCGAGAGGTTGAGGCTGGAAACGCGCTTGGCCGAAGCCCTTTCGCCTTGATGGTGGACGGTGCAACAGCCTCGCCGCCAGGTGCGCGAGGGCTGCTGTTTCATTCTTTTTTAAGCAGTCAGGTCACGCCGTATTACGATGCTGCCTCGCGTGGTGCTTTCCTTGGTATTGGCCTTTACCACAACCGTCATGACATGATCCGCGCCCTCCTTGAGGGCTGTGCAAACGAAATGCGGATGGTTGTCGACGCGTTCCAGAACGATGTCGAAGGCGGGATCACGGAGTTGCGCCTTACGGGCGGCGGTACGAAAAGCGCGGGCTTTGTGCAGATTATGACGGACATTATTGGCATGCCAACACGTGTCACAACAGAACGGGAATGTACCGTTTTGGGGGCGGCTATTCTAGGCGCCTTTGGATCGGGCGCGTTTTCATCAATTGATGAAGCTGTCGACCAAATGGTAGAGGTTGAAGCTGAATTTTTGCCAAACCAACGACTGGGCGATCTGTACGGCGAACAGCATGAGATTTGGCGCGGTATGTATGAATCCATTGCGGCTGGTGGCCAATATCAAAAATTGGCTGATTTTTCCGCAAAACACTTCTAAAACAATCACACCAAATGGGAGGAACGATAAAATGCCAATGCCAGGAATGCGAGGGATGGAGCACATCGGTTTCACGGTGCCAGACATCAACGAAGCCTGTGAGTTCTTTGAGAGAGTTTTGGGCGGTGTGACGTTATACACCGCTGCTACAGATTTTAGGGTAGATGACAGTGATTGGATGACGGAACACCTGCGTGTTCATCCGCGGGCTGTGGTAAAGGAATTTCGTTATATGAGGATTGGGAACGGGACCAACCTTGAGATATTCGAATACACATCTCCAGATCAGCACGACACGCCTCCAAAAAACAGCGACATTGGTGGCCACCATTTTGCCTTTTATGTTGATGATATGGATTCAGCAATTGCGTTCCTTAAGGAAAACAATGTCGAAGTTTTGGGCGAACCAACCTCTTACGAGGAAGGGCCAAATATTGGTCTAACGTGGTGTTATTTCATGGCCCCGTGGGGGCTTCAACTGGAAATCGTTTCTGCACCGAACGGAACTGATTTTGACAATGCCGCAAAAGCCAATGGCGAGATGCGTTTGTTCAATCCGGCTAAGGCCACTGAAACGCTTATCTAATACGCATAAGCCCTGGAAAATGTCTGGGGCTTATCCAAACGCCACACCAGTTGGTGCCCAATTTTACCTCTCTAAAGGATGCGTTAAATGTCGATTGCCTACATGAAACCGATGCTGAAAAAAGCCCAGTCAGAGAAATATGGCATCGCTGCCTTCAACATAATTGATTATAATAGTGCGCGAGCGGTGGTGGATGGTGCACAGGAACTAAACGCGCCCATTATCATACAACTCTCTGTAAAGACTATAAAGCTCTGGGGCTTTAAGCCCATAGGAGATTGGGTGAGTAGCCTTTCTGACAGCGTTGATGTGCCCGTGGCATTGCACTTGGATCACTGCAAGGATCTTGATGTTATCAAAAGTTGCATTCATGCGGGATGGACATCAGTGATGTTCGATGGGTCGTCACTATCATTCCAAGAAAACGTTCGGCAAACTAAATTAGCCTATGAAATAGCAACAGATAAGGGCGTTGGTCTGGAAGCCGAAATTGGCGCAATCGGTGGAACAGAGGATGACAAGTTCGTAGCCGAGGACGACGCAATTCTCGCGGTTGTGGATGAATGTGTTGAGTTTTGTCATCATTTCCCAGATTTGGCAGTTTTTGCGCCCGCCATTGGGACAGCACACGGCGTCTACAAAGGCGAGCCAAAGATCGCCTATGGGCGGTTGGCAGAGATCACCAACGCAGTGGATATTCCAATTGCGCTGCACGGTGGCACGGGGTTAGCGGCCGATCAGTTCAGCCGTTGTATTTCCTCTGGTTGCGCCAAAGTGAACATCTCAACAATGCACAAGCTGCAATTCATTCAAGGTTTCACTGCGCTCAAAGATCAAAAGCCAGGCCTTGGCGAGCCTATCCCGTTCATTGATGCGCAATATGAGCGCATGAAGACAGGCGTCAAGGATATGATCGCGCTCTTTGGCTCTCAGGGCAGAGCCTGATGGCAACGTTACAAGCACTGCTTTTTGACTGTGACGGTGTTTTGGTCGATACCGAACGCGACGGACATCGGGTGGCTTTTAATCAAGCGTTCTCGCACAAGGGCCTCGATGTAAACTGGTCTGTCGAGCGTTACGGCGAATTGCTCCATACCGCGGGTGGCAAGGAGCGTATGTGGCGCGATTTTGATGAAACAGAATGGCCAGTTCCAGAGGTGGAGCGGGATGACTTTATCAAAGAGCTTCATAGACTGAAGACTGATATTTTCATGGAGCTGATAGCCGCGGGTAAGTTGCCGCTGCGTACTGGAGTTGCGCGCTTGATGCGCGAAGCAGTTGACGCAGGCGTTACCATCGCGGTGTGTTCGACCTCCAACGAGCGGGCGGTTCAAAGCATCGTGGACGTTTTGCTTGGCACAGAATTGTCCACCCATATTTCTGTGTTTGCTGGTGATATGGTCAAGGCCAAAAAACCTGATCCTGCGATATATTTGATGGCTATTGATCAGCTCAAGCTGGATCCGAGCCGCTGCATTGTTGTTGAGGACAGCCATGTCGGCCTGACAGCTGCGCATGCAGGGGGACTCCGGTGTGTGGTCACGAAGTCATCCTACACCGAACACGAGGATTTTAGGGTTGCGAGCAAAGTCGTTTCCAGTTTGGGCGACACAGGATCATCTATGCTTAGCATTTCAGATCTCGGTTCGCTCTTAATATAACACAACATGGCTAGGGAGGCACCCAGAGAGCACATGACAATTGCGTTTATTGGATTGGGGACGATGGGTGCGCCAATGGCTGCATGCCTTGCAGCAGGTGGTCATGATCTGTGTGTGTGCGATATTGACGCCACTGCCTGCGCTGCGTTTAGTGATATGCCAAATTGCCGGATTGCGACCTCGCCCTGTGATGCGGCAAAAGGCGCGCGCGTTCTCATCACCATGTTACCTGACAGTCATCATGTGTATGACGCTATTTTGGGTAAGGAGGGTGCGATTGGGTCTCTTAGTCCGGGGGCGATCGTTGTCGAGATGAGCACCGGCTCGCTGCCGGCTTTAAAAATACTTGAGACGGAGCTGTTGGCGCACGGGGTACATTTGGTCGATGCGCCTGTTGGCCGCTCCCCGAAAGAGGCCGCAAACGGCAGTCTACTGGTGTTAGCAGGTGGTGCTGAGCGCGACCTTGCTGAGGTTGCACCACTTTTGGCAGTTCTGGGAGATGAGGTCATTCACAACGGACCGCTGGGGAGTGGTCTGAAAATGAAGCTTGTCAATAATTACATGAGTATGATTGGTATGGCGATGACCGCTGAAGTCCTGAACTTTGCCCAAGTTTTGGGTCTTGATCTTGATCAAACCGTTCGTGTTTTACAAAATACGCCAGCGGGGCGAGGGCAGATTAATACCAACTACCCCAAAAAGGTTTTGAGTGGTGATATCAGTCCGGATTTTCCATTGCGGCTTGGGCTAAAAGATATTGGTCTTGGGCTTGCTTTGGCGCAATCCGTAGGCGCGCCTACGCCACTTGGGGCGGCATCCCAGCAGATGTTTGCACTGGCAGGTCCGTGGGGGCGCGCGCACCAAGACTGTACTGCCATGCTGCATCTGTTCAGCGACCTGTCCGGCCCGACATTCCCAAAAAATAATACCAACCAGAAAACACTTTAAAGAAGGTTTTGACATGCTTGATACAACTAATGAATTGAAGGTTAATGCTCTTCTGGAGAAATTGAACCAAGCGCTTGAAGATCAGAATATTGATCAGATCTTGACGCTGTTTTTGAAAGATTGCTTTTGGCGCGACCTTGTTGCGCTTACTTGGAACATCAAGACATTGGAAGGGAAGGCTGCGGTTAGGGAGATGCTGTCTGCACAACTTGCTAACGCAAAGCCCTGCAATTTCAAGCTGCACGTAGATCGGGACGTCAGCGACGAAGGCGGCGTGATAACTGCATGGATAACCTTTGAAACTTTGGTCGCACAATGCGAAGGGCAAATGCGTATCAAGGAAGGCAATATCTGGACGTTGCTCACATCAATTGTTGAGTTGAAGGGCCATGAAGAACCGCTTGGGGTCAATCGTCAGGTGGGTGTCAAGCACGGCTTGGATGCCAATGCACTTACGTGGAAAGAACAGCAGGAAAAGGAAAGAGCTGAACAGGGATATACGGAACAGCCCTATGTTGTCATCATCGGCGGAGGGCAGGGTGGTATTGCCCTTGGCGCAAGGCTGCGTCAACTTGGGGTGCCTGCAATTATAGTAGAACGAAATGAACGCGCCGGCGACAGTTGGCGCAACCGGTATAAGTCACTCTGTTTACATGACCCCATCTGGTACGACCATCTTCCATACTTGCAGTTTCCGTCAAACTGGCCAGTCTTTTCACCCAAGGACAAAATCGGCGACTGGTTGGAAATGTACACTAAGGTGATGGAGCTTAACTATTGGACACGTTCAAGCGTTACCAAAGCCTATTTCGATGGAGTAACACAGGAGTGGGCAGTCGACGTAGATCGTGACGGCAAAAAAGTGACCCTGAGACCCAAGCAATTGGTGTTCGCGACTGGGATGTCTGGCAAGGCCAACGTGCCCGATTTCCCTGGCCAAGATGTATTCACCGGCGATCAACAGCATTCTTCCGCACATCCAGGGCCAGAAGGGTACGAGGGCAAGAAAGCGGTGGTCATTGGGTCAAATAACTCGGCACATGACATTTGCGCTGCGCTTTGTGAAAACAAAGTTGATGTGACAATGGTGCAGCGGTCCTCAACGCATATTGTTCGGTCCGAATCCTTGATCGAGCACGGCCTTAAATCACTTTATTCAGAAGAAGCGCTCGCAGCTGGCATAACTACCGAATTGGCTGATCTAACTTTTGCCTCGGTTCCCTACGCAATTTTGCCTGACTTTCAAAAACCGGTTTATGACACCATCCGTGCAAAAGATGCTGATTTTTACAGTGATCTCACAAAGGTGGGTTTTGAGCTTGACTATGGGACGGATGAGACCGGTCTCTTTATGAAATATCTTAGACGTGGATCGGGGTATTATATCGATGTCGGAGCCAGCCAGCAGGTGATTGATGGCAAAATCAAGCTTTCAAATGGTCAGGTCAGCGCATTGACCCAAGACGGTGTTCAGCTTGAAGACGGCACAAAACTGGAGGCCGATTTAATTGTCTATGCAACTGGTTACGGCTCCATGAATAGCTGGGTTGCCAACATTGTGGATCAAGAAACTGCGGATAAGGTTGGAAAAGTCTGGGGGCTTGGCTCGGACACACCCAAAGATCCAGGCCCATGGGAGGGTGAGCTGCGCAACATGTGGAAACCAACCCAACAGGAGGCGCTTTGGTTCCACGGTGGCAACCTTCATCAGTCGCGTCACTATTCCCATTATCTTGCGATGCAGCTCAAGGCGCGGATGGAGGGTATTCCAACACCAGTTTTCGGTCTGCAAGATGTCCACCACACCAGATAAATTGAAAACGCGCCCAAGACATAGATTGGGGTGCACGCGATAAAGGAATTGGAAATATGACCCAGCATGCAAGTAACCAAAGTTGCTGCTGGAAAGTGGAAAATGCAAGGCAAGTTGAGAGATTTTGAGGAGTTCACAAAGATTACGCAGACTGCAATGCATAGCAAGATGGTATCCAGAAACAGTAGTCCCAGAGTGAAGCCTAAGGGCAGTGGGAAGCTGAAAGGCTTGAGGATGTCAGGCAGTCCTGCCGGAATCACGAGGACCCCAGCGAGGACCTGTGGGACACTCAGGTCCATTTGGTATCGTCGGTGCAGGCTCCGGCCGAGGGCAAGGCGAAGGG
>MDSY01104292.1_pt1 | contig 19421 bp, 19 predicted proteins | sample 811131 | NCBI WGS metagenome assembly MDSY01 (sample SAMN05326643, study PRJNA326480) | marine metagenome | isolation source: seawater | place: Atlantic Ocean: South West | collected 2010
CGTAGTATCATCTGACGCGAGACTTAAAGCAAATATTGTATCGCTAGGGTCTACGCTTGCCAAACTACTGCTTATTGATGGGAAGAGTTACACAATGAAAAAAGATGGCAAACAAAAAATTGGCTTACTGGCTCAAGATATTCAAAAAGTATTTCCAGAACTCGTTACAACCGATGATAAAGACATGTTGGCGGTAAACTATCAAGGGCTTGTCCCTGTGCTTATTAATGCGCTTAAAGAACAAGACAATAAGATTTCAAGATTAGAAAATTTAGTTGAAAAATTAATATCTGACAAATAACAGACCATGAAAAAGCTAACACTATTACTATATTTTGTCTCCTTTTTGACAAATGGACAAAATATTACAGTTGCCTCTGGCAAAAGTTTTACAATTGAAAAAGCCGGTTCTGTGACCATGAGTGGAAATTTCTCAAACTCTGGAACCTTTACCTTAAACTCAGATTCTGTTGAGTTTGCTTCCGTCATAATTAGCGGTTCTGTTACTGGAAACATTAGCTACAATCGGCATGTTAATTCTGTAGGTACCAATGAGTGGGATTTAATAGGATCTCCAGTAAGCGGCCAATCTATTAACTCATTTGTTACTGCAAACACCTCAACCTTAGCCTCTAATGGTGATTTTTACGCGATAGGGTATTATGATAATAGTGGGAATGAGTGGGAAAACTACAGTACATCTTCAAATGTTTATCCATTTAATGGAAACTTTCCTCTTGGTATGGGCTTTCAAATGGCTACAATAAGTGGTGGAACTTTAAAATTCACAGGAGCTCCAGCTGCTACAAACCAAACATGGGGAATTATTGATTCTACTCAAGACCCTGAAGCAATAGATGGTAAAATATGGAATTTAGTCGCTAATCCTTTCCCTTCATACATCCACGGAAATACCCGTGCAGATAGTTCAAACAATTTTTTAACTATTAATAGCGATAAGCTAGACGATGCTTATGAAGCCATCTATGGCTATGATGCAGACGGATCAGGATATACTGTCTATAATAATACGAGTACTTCACTGCGTCTTGCGCCAGGACAAGCATTTATGGTAGCATCTGATAATGCAAACAATGATACTATATCCTTTACAACTGAAATGAGAACAACTGTAGGTGGAGATGATTTAATTGTTGGCAGAACTATGCAAAATTCTTTTGAGTTAATTCTTAAACTTTATGAAGGAGATACAGAGGTAGATCAAACAAAACTCTATTTTGAAGAAGGACTTAATCTAGGATTAGACCCGGGCTATGACGCTGGTCATTTTAATCAACAAGCCTCTTTAATGTCAAGGCTATTAGAAGAAGATCAAGGCATCGGATTTGCTGTAAATTCAATGGGACTTGAGAGCATTAATGATGTCATAATTCCTCTTGTAATTAACAGAGAAGCAGGAAATGACTTTAGAATAAGCATTGGTACCTTTGATATTTATGAAGGTACACATGTGTATATAGAAGACAATGCGCAAGGAACAATGACACTTTTAAATGAACAAGACTTTGAATTAACACCTCAGGATAATTTAAGCGAAATGGGGAGATTTTTTATTCATTTAACTCAAACTACTTTTTCTATTGAAAATGAAACGCAAACCAATCATTTAAATGTATATAAGTTAGATGTAAACAACTTTATTACTGTGGAAGGATTGGCTTATCAGTCAAATCAGACCAACCTTAGATTATATAATATTCTTGGAGAAGAATTATTATCTATCACTTTAGCAAATAATACAAACACACAAACAATTTCTACACAGGAGTTGACAACAGGGGTTTATATTATTAAATTAAAATCAGGGAATACTGTAATTACTAAAAAACTTATCATAAAGTAATATTAGATATGAAGAAAGAGGCTGATAATAAAAAAGAAACAACTCCTTTTGGAATTACTAGAAAGGATGCAATAAAGAAAATGGGGAAATATGCAGCATTTAGTGCTGTAGGTACTTTTGTAATACTAAATCCAAAAGTAGCGCAAGCTCAGTCTGCAGATGTAGGTAACTCAGGTGATAATCCACCAGACCCAGATGGTTGGGGTGATTAGTAATAAATAAAATAAAAAATTTTAGGGAAATGGTTTGTGTTGAAGAAAAACTTTTAGTTAATACCCTTTACCGAGCAGAAAGTGAAGCCTTAAAAGGAATTGACATAAGCCATATCAACTTTGAAAAGTTAATAAAAATAGCCAGTGGCCATTTAATGCTACCGGCTCTTTTTTTTAATATTAATAAAAAGAATTTATCTCACTTATTCCCTGACGATTTTATAGACTATATAAAAAAGATCTACTCTATTAACAAAGCCAGAAACGAGATTTTACTTTCTGAGGCAAAAGAGCTCTCACAACTACTGTATAAAAATAATATTAATCATATTTTTCTTAAAGGATCTGCACTTATATTATCTAATGTTTTTGAAGATATTGGAGAGCGAATGATTGGTGATATAGACTTTATTATTCAACATAAGGATAAAGAAAAAATTAAAAACTTGTTGTATACTAAAAACTATAGTGGTTTGTTTCCTGATAGTTTATTTACATTTTTTAAACCTAGACACTTTCCTAGGGTCGTGCAAAAAAACAAGACAATAGCTATAGAGCCGCACACAGAATTATTATTTCCGGGATATAGACGTATTATTAGTTCCAAAGAGCTGATTAATGATTTTAAAGATGAGACTAAAACTATAAAAACACCAAGTAAATCCTTTTTGTTTGATCATTGTATATATAATTTACAAATAAACGATAGAGGGTTATTAAGCTCAAATCATGGTCATAGAAGTATTTACGATATTTATAAGATAAACTGCAAAAATAGTTTGACTATAAAAAACATTAAAAAAGATATATATATAAAACACTATTTTTTAACCATAAATAAGTTTGAAATATTTGACATAAATATTACATCTACTTTGTTTAGTTCATATTTTGATAAATTAATTATGGTAGGTAGAAATATTTTAAGAAAAATCTATATCCGATTTACACAAATAGTTGAACTCTTTGTAAACTATAAATACAGAAAATATATTTTAAACAAAATTATAAAATTCTCTTACAAAAAAACCTCTTAAACCTTCAATTTGGATGTTTAAACATACAAAAGATTTGCCTTTTCTATAACTCAAAAAATTTCTGAGAAGGATTCTATTGCATGGTTAAAGAATCAAATAAATATATTATTTTAAATTCTAACATATTAGAGTTAATTAAAAAAAATCAGATTTATCTTCAAAAGAATTCTTAACGCACATAACTAAATCTTTAAATGTTGGTATTAGTGTAGCTAAAGGAATAAAGAGATTTCAGAGTTGATGTCAGAAACGAAACAGGCTGTGTTAAAATCCAACACAAAAGATCCAATCTTAATGAAATCATGTTAAATAATTCAATATTATACGTTCAATGACAAGCCTGGAAAAATATGCTTTGATTCTATAGGAACAAAAACATTAATTCACCAAAAATACAATCATATAGCTAAAGAGAATATAAATAACTATGATGTTGAATATAAAATTTTTAATAGTGAGAGTAAATTATTTATTTTCAAGAATAATCAAATTTTAGGTAGTGGGGATAATAGTACTAAACTACACGAGTTTCAAGGGAAATTTTCTATGGTATTAATCTGTTCATTTTATAATAAAAAAGAACACGATTGGATGGGAGTGTACCATGCATCTACAATTTCCAAGAATAATCATTCAATGATGATTACAGGCGACTCTGGAAATGGTAAAAGTACAGCTGCAATTATATTTATGGCTAATGGCATTAATATAATTGCAGACGATTTTACGCCGATATTAAGATCGGATTTTAAAACGTACTGCTTATTGACGGCTATTTCTATAAAATAAAAATCATTTAATTTAATTGATTAGTTACATATAAATATTATAAATTCTAATGAATACTATATAAGCGAACTAAAAGGTAATGTTAAATATCTTCCGCCTATATCAAAAGAAACTAGTGCTAATTGCAGCACTATGGTCTGGGTAAAATACTCTGAAGATACAGAAAGCACAATGAAAAAAATTAGTACACTAAATGCTTTAAAAAAATTCTTACCTGATACTTGGATCTCAAATAAAGAAGTTAATGCAATAGCTTTTTTAAAATGAATAAAAAAATAGACTTTTATGAACTAAATTATTCAGACAATAATAAATTAATCTCTATAATTAACAGTTATTTTTAGACTAATAAACAACAAACAGGTTCATTCAATAATGAGTTAAAACAATAAAATTTAATTTTCCACATATATCCCTTTTTGTTTTAAATCAGTATTATTTTTTTATACTCTGTTAATGCTTTTTAAAACCTACTTCTTCTTCAATAATAATCAATTAATAAGATAAAAAAATACAGATTTAGATAAAATTTATAAAAAAAAATATTTATCATACACAGGATTGTGTACTATATTAGCCTAAAATTATTTTATGAAATTGGATAATAATAAAATTGAAGAAATCATTGAATTGATAGAGTTAGTCATTAGTGAAGACACACATTTACAGAATGCAATTAACGATTCTCAGAGTAATAATTTTTATACAAAAGCAGAACTTCAAAAAACAATAGACGAAATTTCATCAAAAGAAATGAAAAAAATATTTTTACAAAAATTAAAAAACTTTGACTCTAACAGAAAAAAATATCTAATGGAAAAATATGGAAAATTTATTTTGAGCGAAAGACTTGTTAGGTCAACAATAAATTCCTCTATTGGTCTGAAAAGAAAGTATGGAGTATTTGGAAAATATTATTAACTATTAGTACACAAAAACGACCTCTTCCTTTATCCCTCCCCCCAAAAACAACCAATACACTTAATCTATGATGTGTTATGCTTTAAGCATAGAAACATGAAAAAAAATATAATTTTTTGTTTATTATTTATTTGTAAATATTCATTTGGAGACTCAAATTTTGTAATCCAAAAAATACACACAGATAACATATATTATAATGTTGTAATATATGAAAATGAGGCATATGTAAGTTCAAATCATGGGATATTTCTCATTGACTCGTTAAGCGGTGAATTAGTAATGCACGATGAATCTATAAAAGGAATAATAAATCCTGACTTGTCAAAAAACTTGGCTTTTAAAATTGAATTTATATATTCTCCTATCCCTCTTCCTGATTCATACATGTCAACTGTAACTGATTTCGCATACCACCGCAACTCTCTGTATGTTGTAACAAAAGGAGACTTATTTGAATACGTAAACAAACCCTATAAATTTTCTCCAATCGGAAGTGTTCGCTCTATCTCTAAAAACAGTATTGGAACATATAGCGGGGTGTATGTTAACGGAAGTAAACTAAAAAAAACCAACTATACCGATGGACAAATAAGAGAATTCGATAGCATTACATTTGTTTGCTACAATGGCCTCACAGTAGTTGAGGGTAATGAAGAAAAAATTCTATATGACAACAGTAATTCAAAATTTAGTAATGGTGAATATGGGAGAATTTCAGATATATTTTCAATAGGAAATTCTAATTATTTAGCTATATCATCAATTGGTATTTACATATACGATTACAATTTAAACAGTTTTAGTTTAATTTATTCTAGTAAAAAAAGAATTATTCCAATAAGAAATAAGATTAACAATCGTATTCAAAGTGACAATGAATTCCATTTTATTGATGATGACAAATATCTTTCTGTTAACATAATTACTTTAAAAATTAGAGTTGTTTATGACAACTTTGATTTTAAAATAGATGACATTTTAGAGTGCAGTATTGATGGGAATAATTTCTATGGAATTGCTGGAAATAAATCATTATTTAAATTTAAAAGATTTAAAAATGAGCTTAAGTTAATAAGCACTTATGAGATGAGTTTAACAGCACACACAATTTCGGATGTTGGAGATCTCGTTTTTTTATCTGGAAACGATGGTTTAAGTGTCTTTGTGAAATCTATTGGTAAAATGTATAATAGAATTATAACTGACGAGTTTAACAAATATGCTGTATTTAGATTAAAAAATGACATTAGTTTTGGAAGTATTCATGGGGTTTATAGCATTGAGAATGTTAATGAATTTCAAAAGAGCTCATATCTTCAAAATTTAAGCTCAATCAGTGATAGTGACTTCAATTACGAAATTCTAATCATAATATTTATTTTAACATCATTTTTAATAATTTTCAAATCATTGAAAAACAAAAATTTGTCTAATGAAGAACTCGTATTAGAGATTAAAAATTTTATTGTTAAAAACTTAACAACAGTCACTTTGATTACTTTACAAGACAAATTTAATTTAGATTACAATGCTATAAATAATTTACAGAATGGATTTAGTCCTGCAAAATTCATAAAACAAGAAAGAAATAGCAAAGCAAAAAAAATGTTTTCAAAAGAGGAATCCATATCAAAAATCTCCAATTACACGGGATATTCAGAATCATACCTCATAAAGAATAAATATAATTTCTTAAAATCAAAAAAAGATAATTAATAAATGAAATGAAAAAAATATACAATATCATAAGTGATTTTATAAATTTTTGTAGATGTTAAGTTTGATTTTGGATTAAGTAAAGAACACAAGTCAACTTCAATTTATTCAAAAAAGTGATAAGAAAATAAATTAGGCAAGAAAGTAAACTAAATATTAAAAAACTTGATAGTAAAATTATTAAAATTCGCTGTATCAGCTTTATTTACCTTAGTAAGTGTTGGTCACCTTAGTGCCCAAGATAAGAACCACCCATATGCAGTTGGACTTGGAACCAATGTTATTGATCTAAGTAATCTCCCTGGAAACCCTGTTAACTATAATTTTTCAGAATTTTTGTATAGTATATCTTATGAAAAATATATAAAGAAAGGTTTCACTTTACAGCTTGCAGGAACCGTAAATAGTTTAACAAAAGACGGAATGGCTGGTAATACAATGGAAGAAACACAATACTTGTCAGCAGATCTGGGTTTAAAATATGATTTAAATAATCTAATAGGAGAGCTAACAAATTGGTTTGACCCTTATGTGTTTATAGGAGGAAGTTATGTGGCTTTTTCTGATGTTTATGTTGGAATGATAAATTCAGGTACAGGTATTAATACTTGGATCACTGAAAATATTGGTTTTAATTCCCAAATAAGCTACAAAAAGGGAGATTCTGAAAAAATCTCCAATCACTGGCAATTATCATTGGGTTTGGTGTATAAATTTGGTGGTAAAGATACAGACGGAGATGGAATCAAAGATTCTGATGATGCATGTCCTAATGTTGCAGGTTCTGAATCAATGAATGGTTGTCCTGATACTGATGCAGAGATTGTTTTAAACAAAAAAGATAAATTAAATTTTAAAGCTAGCGGTAAAAATAAAAACGTTAAACTTTTAATGGATGTAGAGGAAGCTGTAAGCGGAACTTCCAAATGTAAGAAGCACAAAGAGTTATACGCATGAATTTAAGACTAATTATTTATTCATTTCTTCTAATTACATGTAGTGTTTCGGGGCAATCTAAATTACAAAAGGTCCTCGCTCACGACACCTCCAGTATTTATGTTTTTAATAAAGATAATATAACTATTAAGAACTTTCGAAACTCTACTTTAGATACGATACACCTTGATCTTTCTGAGAATATCGATTTTGAGGATTCAAAAATGGTTGTTTTAAAGGATGTGCCTCATTTAGTTTCTAAAGGAGGCGGAATGGTATGGGAAATAGTTAACGATTCGCTCAAAAGAATAGATAATTCTTTCAACCATAAAAACACTTCTCAGTCAGATGTTTTCGTTCGCAATGACACCATCTTTAAATTTGGCGGGCATGGATATTGGGGTGCAAGAAATTTTTTTACTTACTTTTCCAAGACCACTGCAGAATGGCAGTTTTATGGAATTAACCCTCAATCTTATATCCCTAAAGGATTAAGTCATTTTAATGCCTCCTATCACAACAACAGCTATTATATTTCAGGAGGTGTAACAATAGACGAGCATGACGGAACCAACAAACTTATAAATACCAACATCTGGAAATTCGATTTTAATACAAAATTGTGGAGTGATTTAGGGACATCAAAACTTGAGTCTTACGATGATCGTAATGTTGTTGATATTGGAAATGGGCGTCAGCTCTTTTTTAGGCGCTTAAACAAAACCGATGCTTCTGTTATTCGTATTATAGATTATGTTGAAAATTCTATAGAGGAGTATGACAACTCCACTCCAATCATGTCTATTAGTGGAGGGGTTTTCGCGTATGATTCACTATACACTATCAAAAACAAAAAGTTAATTGCTTTGAATTTAAAAGATTTCACCAATGAGTCTACAGATCAAACCTCTTTGTATTTAGATGCTGGTGTGTTTTTTGAACGCCTCACACTGTTTATTGTCTGTGTTCTAATTTTGTTGTTTGGAGGCTTAGTGTTGTTATATTGTAAAAACAGGAAACGCCCAAGACTCACCGATTCAGGTTTTTATCATAACTACATACATTATCCTCTCTCAAATCAAGAGCAAAAAGTTTTAGGCATGTTATTGTACAGTAAAAACATCAATTCTAAATTATTATTAGAAGAGTTGAACAGTTCATCTTCGAGTGCTTCGCATAACAATCTAAAAAAACTAGAAGTTATTGATTCTTTGAATGAAAAAATATCAAAAGTTTTTGGAACCAAAACATTTATACGATCAAAAAAGAGTACAAAAGACGAGAATATACTTATCTATTTCACCAACTATAGAAAAGAGTTTGTGCTATGATCAATTACGAGGATTATTGGTGGGTGTTAAAAGTAAAAACAGGTCATGAACTAAAGGCTGTTTATGACTTGAAAAGCTTTGGGGTTCAGTCTTACACACCAATAATTGAGGCGATTCGTAATTGGAGCGATCGAAAGAGGAAAATTAAAACACCACTTATGCCTCGATATGTATTTGTGAAATTGACCCCCAGTGAAGAACGTATCGTATTTGGCTGCAAAAGTGTGCTGGGGTATATGCATGTTCATGGATCAAGAGCCAAGGTTTGGCCTAAAGAAATTAAAAAGTTACAGCAGTATTGCAATAACGTTCATCACGCTTCACAAACTGATCGTGGAACACATATTAAAGCTCCCGTATTGGGCGTTGGTGCAGAAGTTATTAATGTCATAAACGGAGTTTGTTATTTAGTTTCGGATTGTGGTCGTTATAAGATACAATTCAAACTGGCAAGCTAGTAATTGAGTTTGTTCTTTATTTAAACCCTTTAGAGTGTCATGGGACACCCTACGGCGGAGCCGTGAAAATTTTAAATCAAATATGAGAAATATCCCAAAATGTTAAAGTTTGTAATTAAGAATATTTATGACGTAGGATCTAAACTTGTATTTAGGTTTAGTTCGAGTGTATTCTTATTTATTTTCGCTTATTTAATCGATACGTTAATAGTCAATGAACACCAACAATCTTGGTATTTAGAGTTTCTTTTGATTTTTCCTGTTGTGAGCTCTATTTCTAGATTTGGTTTGCCCCTACAAATTTTATCTAATAGTATATCAAATCATAAAGAAATAATAAATGTAATAAAATATCAGGTTATCCTCATCATAATTTTTTCCAGTATTTATTTAATTACTTCTAATAATTATTTATTCTTACTTTCAATATGTCCAATAGGTTCAATTTTATTTAATTACGGAGTTAGTAAGATTAGAAAAGGAAACGTTATTGGATACTTTTTTCAAAATGGAATGATTTATTTTGTAATGATAATTACATGTTTATGTACGGAATGGTTTTTTTACAATTCAAAAACAATAACACTGTTTATGATTACATTTTGTTTAATTTATCTTTATAAATTTAGAGATATTAAACTAAAATTGATAGATTTAAAAAATTATTTAAGTGACAGCCTTAACTCATTTACAATACCATTCATAATCTTTTTAGCATTTAAATCAGGAAATAATTTAGATGTTGGAGATTTTTTAATAGTTAAGTCCACTTCGTTAATTAGTTCTGCTCTAGGAGGCCTTCTTTTATTAGATTTTAAAAAGATAGACAAGAAAAAGAAAACTATTGAAAAACTTGATTTTTTTACTTCTTTAAAAAAAAGATATTTTACTTTTTATTTATTACTCGTTATAGTTGTATCTGGGTTTATTATTTTTTCATATCACGAAAAAATATACTTATTGATTATTTTAATTTTGTTTGAAACCATTTATTTTTTCATAGGCCAACAAAATTTATTAAATATTTACTTTAATAACCAGAACGGGATTATCAAATCAAACTTATTGTCAATTGTTGTCACTAGTTTAGGCTTTGCAGTTTTAATGATTTTTAATTTCAAATATCATGAGATAGTTCTGTATATCCTAGGTACAGCAAGCTTTCAATATTTTTCATATTTCAATTTAAAAAAATATCAAAACCTTTAAATTACTTTTAATATTTTTAACTGGGCTGCCTATCTTTGGCTCAAAATTACCACTCTTTGTGTTGTTGCTTTTGATGTGTGCCCATGATTTAAGGTATTTTCCTTTTAAAAAATATGTTGTGTTTTTTTGTATACTGATTATTCCAATGATCTTATGCGAACTCATTATTTATCAGGAACTTTCAATGACCTCAATCTCAATATTTTTTAGTATGATAATTGGATTTAGCATTCAGGAGTTGAAAATTAATTCAATCCTAATAATCCTATCAATTTTCATAGCATTTCATCTATTTTCTTTTTTTTCCATTTTAAATTATGGTTACGATTTAATACCACAATATTTATATGGAGAATCTAGACATCTTGTTGGTGTAAATACTTTAATAAAAATTAGACCAAGTGGGTTATATCCTGAACCTTCAACTCTGGCTATAAATTATATTGCCATTTCAATTTTTCTTTTTATCAGAAAGGAAAATTATAAATACAAAAATGTTCTTATTTCATTGTCCATATTATTTTCAATTTTAACTTTTTCCGTTATCTCTATAGTTTCGGTGTTAATATTAGTAAGTAATTATAGACATTATTTTAATTCGTTATTTTATAAATTAATCATTGCAGGTGGGTTGTCATATTTCCTATACAATTTTATGACATTATTTGTACTCCCAAAAATTGGACTATACAGCGAAAGAGGTTTCGATAGTTATAAAAGATTTGAACTATTTTATGAGATGTCTGAAAATATAGGTTTTAAGCCTATAAATTTTACAAAATCAGGGGTTGCTTTAGATAATGGTCCAATAACATATTTAATATTGTTCTGTGGTGTATACGCGATACCAATGATAATTTATGTACTTAAAAAATCAAAAAACAACTTAGATGTAATTCTAATATTATTTACCAAAATTAGCTTAACCTACCCTTTGTTATGGCTTATTTTAAAAAACAATGAAAGTCTTAAAGGTCGCAATAGTAACTAATAAGTTAGAGTATCATAGGTTTACATCTAAAATCATTAGTTGTGATGTTATTATTGAGCATGAAAACCCATTTACCTATTTGAAATTGTTTAGTTTAAATTTTAAAAAATCTGAATTTTATTTTATTGGATTAAGATTACCTGATGTTTATTTAATTAAATTATTAAAAAATAGGTGCTCTAAATTAGTCGTACTTCAGCACGCTTTTAATGAGAATAATAATAATATAAGATCATTTTCTTATTTTTTAAACAACGCCGTAAAATTTTTAATGTGGTTATTCTCAATTTTAATAGCCAATGTTTTTTTATATAAGATAAAATATAATACTAAAACCAGCTGCTACTATTTCACGGATTATTATAGAAAAAGACTTAACACTATTGTTAAGAATGTGATTTATCATAAATGTGGTGAACCTGACCCTTTAAATTTTGGCTCAAAAGAAAAAATTTTAATAGAAAATCAAATTATTAACTATTTCTATGTTGATGAACCACTAACTAGGACTCTAGGAATTACATCAATTCGGGAAAAAAAATTAATATTAGATTTGATCACTGAATTTAATATTAATAAACTGTTTGTTAAGCTACACCCAAGATCATCAAAAGAAAAGTTTGCGGGACTACCAAATATAGTTTTAACAGATTCAATCTATAGTAATTCTAAAACTCTGATCGGTTACAAAAGTAACCTCCTTCGACATCCTTTTAAATCCGAAAAATTTATCAAGTTGTCTAGAGCTAAATTAAGTTGGAATATAAAAGATTATAATTTTTCAAAATCAGGAAGTTATTCAAATGATGTAAAAAATAATATCAAAAAACATGAAATCAATTCTGTATAGTAATAAAAGTTACGGAGGTGCCGAAATTTATGTAAGAAAATTGAGGAATGATTTTAACATCGATTTTTATTCAATCAAAAGTTGTAATTTTTTTAAATTAATTTATGTTTGTTTTTTCGAAAAGTCAATTGTTTTTCATGACGTAAGAGCCGCTTTATTTAAATTCACTAGACCCTTTAAGAGCGATAAAATCGTTATTCACGGTCCAGGAAAGAATCCAAGATTAATTAAAGTTATTGTAACATTATTATCCTTTACTAATTGTGAAATAATAATAGTAAGTAAAGATTTGTTTTCGAAATTCATTGGCTCAAAAAAAATCATCTTACTAGAAAACTCCTCTAAGTTTGACAACATAAACTTAAAACTTAATAGTTATGATTTCATTTATTTTGGCAGATTAGAACCTTCTAAAGGTTGTGATGTATTGATTGATTTTTGGGTTAATAAAAAAATCAATAAAAATTTACACATCATTGGAGATGGTTCTCTTTATCACAAATACAAAAATAAAACGAACTTAAACGTAATTTTACACGGTCAATTAGAACAAAGTGAAATCAAAAAAATAATAGAAAATAACTGTGCTTATTATATTTCTTTAAGTTTTCGAGAAGGACTTTCTCTATCTTTATTGGAATCTTTAAGTTCAGGGCTAATTCCAATTGTAGCCAATATACCTTCACAACAATTTATTTCGAAAAAATATGGCTTTAAACTTATTGAAGAGAATCTTTCTAATTTAGAAGATTTAATAAATAATAATTTATCCCATGTGAAAATAAAAGCAAAGAGTGAAGAAACTAAATTTTTATATAAAAATAACTGTACTGATGATGAATTTAAAAAATATTGGAGAAAAGCGCTAATCCAACCGTAACGGTTATTGGTGGCTCTGGATTTGTTGGTTCCAAACTTATAAAAAAGTTAGGATTTGAAAAATGCATTAATATAGACAAAAACCAATCTGCTTTTTTTAATAATATAACCACAATTGGTGATATTCGAAATTCTGAACAAATAGAATTTAATAAAAAAACTAATGTAGTTATTCTATTGGCTGCTGAACACAGAGATGATGTGCATCCAACTTCACTTTATTTCGACGTCAATGTTAGGGGTACAAAAAATGTATTAGCTAAAATGGATCGTGCTGGAATTAAGCATTTAATTTTTACTAGCTCAGTTGCAATTTATGGACTTAATAAACAGAATCCTAATGAAAATCACATTCACGATCCATTTAATCCCTATGGAAAAAGTAAATGGGAAGCTGAGCAAGTGATAAAGCAATGGTATAAAAAAGAACCAAATAGTAAATCAGTCACAATAATTCGACCGACTGTTATTTTTGGAGAACGTAATAGAGGAAATGTATATAATTTATTGAAACAAATTTCTTCAGGGAAATTTATGATGATTGGAAAAGGCCAAAATAAAAAATCTATGGCTTACGTTGGAAATGTGGTGTCTTTTATCAAAAATAGACATGAAAAGGCAGAACTAGGTTATCATGTATTTAACTATGCCGAAAAAACGAACATTAATATGAATGAATTGGTTTCTGTTATTGAACAAAAGATGAAATTGAGAATTCCAAAATTTAAAATACCTTTTTGGCTAGGAATGATTGGTGGATTTGGTTTTGATATTATAGCTAAAATCACTAAAAGGAAGCTATCAATTAGCTCTGTTAGAGTTAAAAAGTTTTGTGCTACTACACAATTCGATGCAACCAAAGCGCATCGTTCATTTAATGTTCCATACACATTAAATCAAGGACTTAACAACACATTAGAATATGAATTTATTAACCCTGAGGGAGATAACATCCTTCCTTATTCTGAATAAATACAACTAATCATTCAATTAAAACTCAGCATAGAAAACTAATAGGAAATCAAAAATAACTTTTGTCCCTGTCTTTTATTATTTAAAAAATATTTTTTTAAAACGAATCAATCCTTAAATATCGCCTAATTAACCTCGGAAACTTAACTAAATTTAATAACCTTTTTTCAATGTTCAAAAAACTCTTTTTCTATTTATTTCTATTTGCATTTGTGATGTCTTGCGCTTCAAAAAAAGATGTGTACTATTTTCAAGACATCGATAATTCAGTACTTGAAAACAGTTTTAAATTTTTAAATATTCAACCTGGAGATATTTTAGACATTCAAATTAAAGCGCTCAACCCAGAGAGTGTATTGGTTTTTCAAAGACAAGCAACTCTAGTTAATAACCAACAACTACAAACTCAAAGCCGTACTATTGACGGCTATCTAGTCGGAGAAGATGGCACAATTAACCTTCCCATCGTAGGCAACATCAACACTTCAAATGAAAACACACATACTCTAGCACTTATAATTGAAGAAGCATTAAGTTCCTATATAAATAACCCTACGGTAAACATCAGATTGCTAAACTTCAGAGTTTCTGTTTTGGGAGAAGTTAATAGTCCGGGCACATTCACTTTCCTAGAAGAAAGTGTGAGTCTCCCCCAGGTCCTTGGAGTGGCTGGAGATTTAACTATTAAAGGAAATCGAACTCATTTGTTGCTCATACGCAATGAAAATGGCAAAAACACAAACCAAGTCATAGACCTTACCAAAACCGATTTTATAAAATCCCCATTTTACTTTCTAAAGCAAAACGACATCATTTATGTACGCCCTAACAATGCCAAAGTTAAATCATCAGGAATAATTGGTAACGCTGGTACTCTAGTCTCTATATTGAGCTTGGCTGTTAGTTTATTTATAGTCATAACACGTTAATTTAATATGCAAACTCCCGAAAATTATCCTAGTCAAGAGAACAATTCTGTTGATATCTTCAAAGAAATTCGTTATTATGTCTTTTTTTGGCCTTGGTTTCTACTTTCTATCTTTCTTTTTTTGTTAGGGGCTTATATTTACCTCCGCTATACAAATACCATTTATCAAACATCGGCAACACTTCAAGTCAAAGACGCTTCTTCAGACCCACCATCCTTTTTGACGGAAGGTGCAGGCAACATGTTTAGCTTTGATAAAGTCAAAATTGATAATTACATTGCTCAGATTGGTTCAAAACCAAATTTAGCAAGAGTTTCAGATCACTTGGACTTACAAACTCATGTGTACCACGTTGGACATTTTAGGAAAAGATTGATTTTTGGAACTGATATTCCCTTCAAGATTATTTTTAAAACCGAACAAACTTACGAGTCCCTTGACTTGGTTTTAGAAACTTCTAAAGGATATCTTTATGTTGATGAGGATCCCATCCAATTTGATCTTTCACTGCCTTTAGAAACCGACGATTTTGTGATAATTGTCAACACTAATAAACCAAAATACATAAATAATTACCAAATCAACAGATCAAACAGGTATATGGCTGTTGAGCGTCTATCTAAAAGTATTGGTATTAGTGGAAGTAGTAAATCAGGGGATAATATGAATTTGAATATTCAAGGATTCAACGCCAAACGCAATGAAGCTATTTTGAATACTCTCATTGAGGTGGCTCACAAGCAACAAAAATTAGACAAGCAAGAAATTTTTGCACTCTCTATAGGTTTTATCAACAACAGATTAGGCTCCATTAAAAATGAAATTGACTCCTTAACACTTCAAACAACAGGCTTCAAGTCTAATAATTTTATCTTTTCACCAAAAGCTCAAACCGAATCAGCGCTTACGAGTTTAAAGAACTTAGACCAACAGCAGTTTAACTTAACTATTCAGAAGGCCCTTGCAAAATCTCTAAAACAAAATCTTGAAAACCAAGCGGACTTAAGTCTTTTGCCATCCAATATTGGTTTGCAAAGTACGAATGTTAATGAACTAGTATTGTCTTACAATGAGCTGGTATTGGAACGTAAAAACTTATTGACTGGTGCTACCAAAAAAAACCTATTAGTAGTTCAAATTAGCAATCAACTGAGTGACTTGAAAACTAACATTTTTAGTAGTGTAGACAATTATCTTTCAAATATCGAGACTTCCTTAACAGAATATAAAGACTTTAAAAATAGAACCAATTCAGAGGTTTCAAAAATTCCAGAACTTGAATCAACCTTAATCGGTTTTCAAAGAAGTTACCAAATTGCTGAAAAATTGTATTTATTTTTATTGGAACGTCGTGAGGAAGCATCAATTAGTTACGAATCAACACTGCCAAACACCCGTGTAATTAATTATGCCCATACAGATTATGTCCCTGTAAAACCAAAAAAACAAATCATAGCAATGGCTGCTGTTTTATTGGGCTTAGTATTGCCTTTTGGTATTTTATACCTACTAAAACTAACCGATACTAAAATTCATAATCGAAAGGAACTCGGAAAACTAATTCCTAACATAGATATTATGGGCGAAGTACCTTTTATAGAAGATATACATTCAACCGACGACTCAAGAAGTGTTTTAGCAGAAACCTTTCGCATGATTCGATCAAATATAAATTTCAAGTTAAATGGTGATCAATCTTGCAAGGTTATTTTATCTACCTCAAATATAAAAGGAGAGGGAAAGACTTTTACAGCATTAAATGTTGCTGCGAGTTATGTAGCGACTGGAAAAAAGGTTTTACTTTTGGGAGCTGATTTACGAAACCCAAAGCTTCACATCCCAATGGTAATTAAACGCCCAATAATTAACAAAGGATTGAGCAACTTGATAGCGAATTCATCAATTGAAATTAGTTCTGATTATTTAAATTCTTTTAACATATTTAATAACAACTTAGATGTACTTTTTAGTGGTCCAATTCCACCAAACCCGTCAGAGCTTTTAGGATCTGTTAGATTTGTAAGTTTATTAGAAAAATTAAAGGACTCCTATGATTATATCGTTATTGATTCAGCACCACTTATGCTTGTAAGTGATAGCTTACCACTCTTGAAACTTGCAGACTTAGTGCTCTATACATTAAGAGCAGATTATACTGAAATAAAAATAGTTTCTTATGTTAATAGTTTAGTTAAAGATAAAAAAGTAAACAATATTGGTATTGTATTTAATGGTGTCAAATCTATTACAAAATCCTATTATAAATATGGGTACGGATACCGCTATAGCTATCAGAACAAATCCAACTATGGTTACGGGTATGGTTACGATCAAGAAAAGTCATAAATTTCTGTAAGTTCTCCTTGTTGTTTACAAATTTGTTCCTAAGAAATTAGTTCTTTTTTACTCAAATACATGTCCTTTAGTTTGTTTATGATGTCATGTTCCGGACTAGACTTCAAATGCGCAAAAAGGGGATGATATCTTTACTGTATTACTGTTAAAGCATATTAAAAAGAACTTGAGTGCCTTCAACTAAATTAGTATGTAATTTCATGACTCTAATATTATAAAATTGTACTATTTAATTTTCATTTAAAAAAACATTTTTTTGTATTCAATTTCTTTTATTCTCAAATATATTACGATTGTCACCATTGCTGGGATTGTGGCAATCGGCTATTTTAGACGACTCATATTAACATTTAGAATTTTTGGGAAACCAAAAAAAAGAGATTTTCACAAAAATCCTTTGCCAAACTCGGTAGGAATTGTTTTTGCATTTTTATTTTTAATTGGGTCTTTACCACTAATCCCATATGTTAAAAACATACAAACATTTCTGGCCCTATTTATTTGCATCTTTTTTTTGTCATTAATTGGCTTTTGGGATGATTTGAAAATCATGAATACAAGAAAAAAATTAGTTTATCAAATAATATTAATCATTATTACTGTAATCTCAAATGATCTGGTTTTAAAGAATCTTCACGGATTCTTAGGGATTTACGAAGTGCCTAGCCTGTTAGGGTTGCTGTTATCCGTGTTTATTGGTGTATTTATGGTAAATGCATTTAACTTGATTGATGGCATTGATGGATTGGCGGGTTTTATTAGCATCATTGCCTTCACAAGTTTTGCTATCATCTTTTGGGTACTCGACTACAAATTCTATTTTGGGTTGTGTTTACTGCTCATCGGTATTATCTTAGCGTATCTGCCCTTTAACTTTAGTAAAAAGAGAAAAGTATTTATGGGAGATTCCGGTTCGCTTTTTATTGGATTTATCATTTTTATAATGACCATGATCGTGGTCACAAACACCGAGCCTATTGTTACGAGCTTAATCCATAGGTCAATATTACCCATCGCGCCAATGACCATTTTTCTCATTCCAATGGTAGATTCACTTAGCATATATATCTACAGACTATCTTTGGGAGTGAGTCCTTTTGCTCCAGACAGGCTTCACATCCATCATTTAGCATTAAGGATAACCAATTCACATTTAATGTCTTCGGTTGGAATTAGCTCAATTAAATTATTCCTAATAGCACTGTTTTCATACTTAGCATTCCAAATGCACCATACTTACTTTATTAGCCTATTTTTTGGGGTATTCTTTGGTTTAGTGTTTTTTACCATCTATCTTAGAATACATCTTAAGCGGATTGCGCGTAAAAAATATCATGAGAGACATCCATATATTCAAGGCTAATTACTTCTCATAGGATATTATTTTTAAATCCTCTCCAAAATAATTCGATTTCACTCCCTTTGGCGCCACTTTTTATTCACAAGAATAATTTTTTATCCTTGGGAATATTTTTTTCATTAAATTTATAATAAATTAAAAATCTCATTTCAAATAAAATTATCCGGATGCCTCTGGCTTTACAAAAAAAGGAGAAAAAAAGTATGTTATTTCAGAGAAAAATCCATAGCTAAATCCTAAAGATAATTATGGCAAACTGAAAAAAGGTAAGGTTTAGTAAATACTCATTAATTACCATCTTCTAATTCTTCAGACATGCGAGGCAGAGAATACACTGCTATAGTGGCGACTAGCAGCATAAACCCTAAGATTACATAAAGCTCGTTTGGGTTTAAAGATGTTCTTTTAGTTGGGGCGTGTTTCTCAATAAAACTCGGCAACTCATCAATTAAAATGGGAATAGCAATCATCGTTTAAATATCTTAACAATTTTGTGAGGACCTTTTAAAGAAACTTCATAAAAATAATTATAGCTAAAATAAAAATCTACAGAGTCTTGTTCCTTTTTACCAATATTATATCCAAAATTAAAACCATCTGCTTTTAACA
>MDSY01068731.1_pt1 | contig 19418 bp, 16 predicted proteins | sample 811131 | NCBI WGS metagenome assembly MDSY01 (sample SAMN05326643, study PRJNA326480) | marine metagenome | isolation source: seawater | place: Atlantic Ocean: South West | collected 2010
AAGACGAATCTTTAAATGGAAAAATGAGAGTATCTATAGTTGCGACTGCTTTAGACGGTCAAGTTGCTAGCACAAATGGGGTTGTAAATATGGTTAACCGTATTCAAAATAGAAATAGTGGTTATTCTGATGGGATATTCAATTCAAGAGGATCAGCAGTTAGTAACAATTCATATAATGCGTCTGTAGGTGCAACTGCCTTAAAATTAGAAGATCAATTTGAGTCAATTACTGAAACTCATCAATCATCAGAAATTGAACAACAAACTTTAAGTGAAAATGAAACATCTTTTGACTTAAACGAAGTAAAAGAAGAGGCCTTTTCTGAGAATGGGGCTCAGACTTCTACAGAAGAAAGCCTATTTGAAGTTGACTCTATAGAACAAGTTAATTCTAGTAGTGAAACACCTTTGACGCTAGGTGAAGAATACACTCCAAAACTTTTTTCCGAAGAAAATTCGTCTGAAGAAACCAATAATTCTTCAGCAACAGAAGGAGAAAAACTTTTTGATCAAGAAGATGATTTTGAAATACCCGCCTTCTTAAGAAGACAAAAATTTTAATGAAAAAAAAAAAATATATATGAATCTTTCTGCCACATCACTGGAAAAAGAACATATTCCAGTGATGTTAGACGAAATTATTCAGATTTGTAATATAAGAAAAACAAATCAGTTAGTTGTTGATTGTACATTTGGTGGTGGCGGTTATTCAAAAGCATTATTAAAATTTCCTAACATAAAAGTAATTGCTCTCGATAGAGATAAGTCTGCAATTAAAAGAGCTGAGCCCCTAAAAAAAAACTTATCTGATAAATTTGAATTTTATAATGAAAAATTTAGCAATTTAGACAAAGTCTTAAGTAACAATAAAAATAAAGCTGATGTTATTATATTTGATTTAGGTTTGTCTACTTTTCAACTTCAGGATTACAGTCGAGGTTTTTCTTTTAATGCTACCAATAAAATTGACATGCAAATGGGTCTTTCTAACATCTCCGCAGAAGAAGTTATTAATACACTAGATGAAACTAATCTTAAATTGATAATTAAAATTCTTGGAGAAGAACAGGAGGCAAGTAAAATTGTAAAAAACATAATAAAAGCAAGACAAATTAAAAAAATTGATACAGTAGTTGAATTAGTAAGAATTATAGAATTAAGTAAAAAAAAAAACTACAATAAAAAAATTAATGTTTGCACTAAAACATTTCAAGCTCTTAGAATATTTGTGAATAAAGAAACTACAGAATTAATAGAAGGTTTAATAAAAGCTACAGAACATATAAAAGAGGGAGGAAAAATAATTACAATAAGTTTCCACTCAATTGAAGACAAGATTGTTAAGTATTATTTTACCAACTATTCATCAAACAAATCTAATCCATCGAGATACATGCCCAGTCAAAGCAATCAAATAAACTCATTTTTTGAAAAATATAAAAATAATTTTTTAACTCCAGGTGAAAAAGAAATAATTAGAAACCCAGCCTCTAGATCAGCCAAGCTGAGGTGTGCAACCAGAACTGCGCAGTTATTTAATTATCCAGATGAACTTAAAGAGAAATTCAAAAAATATTTAAATATTGAAAATGTTACAATTTAATAAAAAAAATTTAATTTTACTTTTAATCTACGCTTCATTTTTTATTGCCATTCCTATTATAAAAAATGAGACCAGATTAATTGAAAAAAAAATTCAGAACTATAAAATTCAGATAAAATATTTAGAAAAAAATCTATCAGAAGCATATTTAGAATTTCAATATTTAACATCTCCTGAGATTTTACAAAAAAAAGTCAGTCAAAATATAGACATAGATTATGATAGTCTAAATATTTCTCAGATCTATTTAAGTTTAAACGATTTTACTGAAGAACAAAAAAAAATTACAAAAATTTTAATTTATGAAGAATAAAAAAAATAAAAAATTAATTTATCAAAATCAAAAATCTTTTTTTTTTGAAGATTTTCTTGAGTCCAGCCAAAGACAAAAAATTATAAATAAATCTAAAATTTTTGATGACAGGCTTTATGTTTTATTTTCTGTTTTTTTTTCTTTAATTCTTATTTTTTCTATTTCTATTTTTTCTATTTCAGTACAACCTTCAAATTTTAGTGAATACACAAAATCTAATCTAAGCCACTTAAATCTTAGAAGAGATGTAGTGGATAGAAATGGTGAACTAATTGCAAGAAATATCAACACTTATCATGCCGCAATAAAACCGAACTTAATTAAAAATAAAAAAAATTTTATTATTAAAATAAAATTAAATTTTCCAGAAATTTCAATACCCGATTTAAAACAGAACTTAAAAAATAAAAAATATTTTTATATAAAAAAAAGATTGACAGAAGAAGAAAGAAAAAAACTGTGGTCTTTAGGTGAAAAAGGGATAATTATCGAACCTTTTCAAAGCAGAGTGTACCCTCAAGGACAATTGTTTAGTCATGTAATTGGACAAATTGACGAAGAAAATTATGGAATTTCTGGTATTGAAAAATATTTTGATAAAAAATTAAAAAATCAAAAAACAAATGATCCTTTATACCTATCCTTAGATACAAATATTCAATTTTTAATTAAAACTGAATTAGATAAAGCAATGAATGATTTTAAAGCTAACGCTGCTGGCGGGCTATTAATGGATGTCCAAAGCGGTGAAGTATTATCCCTAGTCTCATTACCAGATTACAATGTCAATATTCGTAATGATATTAGCGATGTAAAATATATGAACCAGATTACAAAAGGTGTCTTTGAACTTGGCTCAGTATTTAAAACTTTCACACTTGCGGTAGCTCTTGAGGAAAAAATTTTAGCACCTGAAACAATTATTGAGAATATACCCAATAAAGTAAAGTGCTCTAAATATTTTATCGGTGATATACATGAGTTTCCAGATAAATTAAGTGCAGAAGATATTTTAATTAGATCATCCAATATAGGTTCATTAATGATTGGCAGAAAAGTAGGTGAAGAAAAATTAAAAAGTTTTCTTGAAAAACTGGGTCTCTTGAAAACTATAAATTTTGAAATAGGAGAAATTGGTAAACCATTAAGTTTTGATTGGGAAAAATGTAAGTTAGAAACTGTTTCTTTTGGTCACGGAATAACAACAACTCCATTACAAGCCGCCACAGCCTATGCATCTTTAGCGAACGGAGGATATATTATTAACCCTACATTGAAATTGCGAAAAAACTTAAACTCCATTAGTAAGCAATCTATTATTTCTAAAACAACCAGTGACCAGATTAATAAGATTTTACGCAAAGTAGTTACAGACAAAGAAGGTACTGGAAGTTTTGCAGATATATTCGGTTATGACGTTGGTGGCAAAACAGGCACAGCTAAAAGCTACATTAATGGAAATAAAAATATAAATACATTTATTTCTATTTTTCCAGCAGAACAACCTAAATATGTGCTTCTCGTTATTCTAGATGACCCTAGAGCTGCACCTCACATTACTTATAATTATCGAGGACAGTTAATTAAAAATATTTCAAGAAATGAAGCTGGATGGAACTCTGTTTATGTTGCTGGCAAAATAATACAGAAAATTGGACCTATTTTAGCCATAAACAACAACGAGGCTCACAATACTCATGTTGTTAAAAAAAATAATTAAAAACTTACCATTAGACGTTCAAAATATTAATATTGAAGGTCTATCCCAAGACAGCAGACAAATTGGAAAAAATTATTTATTTTTTGCACTGAAGGGATCAGAATTTAATGGAGAAAGATATATTTTAGATGCAATTTTAAAAGGTGCAAAAATAGTAGTTTGTGATCAGAAATCTCAAATAAAGAAAAATAAAATCCCAATTATTAAAGTAAAAAATATCTCTAGAGTTATTGCCCAGGCTTGTAAAATATTTTATTCAAAGAAACCTGAAAATATTATTGCTGTTACAGGCACTAACGGTAAGAGCTCAGTTGCAGAGTTTTATCACCAATTACTCACTATTCAAAAATTACCAGTTGCATCTATTGGTACACTAGGAATTAAAATAAAAAATAAAATAAAGAAAACAAATCTTACAACTTTAGATATTATTTCTTTACACCAGAAATTATCAGAAATAAAAAAAAAAAAAAGTAAATCATGTAATATTAGAAGCTTCAAGTCACGGCTTATCACAAGGAAGATTAAGTGGAATAAATTTTAAGACTGGAGTTTTTACTAATTTTTCCCAGGATCATCTCGATTATCACAAAAGTATGAAAAATTATTTAAAGGCTAAATTAATTTTATTCTCTAAATTATTGAAAGCAAATCAAAATATTATTAGCGACAATCAAATAAAAGAATTTAAAAAAATAAATGAAATTTCAAAAAGAAGGAACTTGAAGTTACAAACAATTGGAAAAAATAATTCTAGTATTAAAATAAATTCAATCCTACCCAAAAATAATTCTCAACAACTATCTTTCAGTTACAATAAAAAAGATTATAAAATTGAAGTTCCATTAATAGGTATATTTCAAATAAAAAATCTATTGATGTCTCTTCTGGCGGCTAAACTTTCAGGTCTAAATTTAATTCATATGCTAAAAAATATCAAAAAAATTAAAGAAGTAGACGGCAGACTACAATTAGTTAGAATTCTACCAAACCAGGCAAAAGTTTTTATCGATTTTGCACACACGCCCGCAGCTCTTGAAACTTCGCTTAAAACGCTAAAAGATCACTATGGCCTAAAACCTGATGTTGTATTTGGATGTGGTGGGGGAAGAGATAAAAAAAAGAGACCTATGATGGCAAGAATTAGCGAATGTAATGCAGACAAAATTTATATTACGGACGATAATCCAAGAAATGAAAATCCAGAATTAATTAGACGAATGATTGCTTCGGGTTTTAAAAATAAAAAAAAAATTTACAATGCACCATTAAGAAAACAAGCCATAAAACTAGCTATTATGAATTCCAAACCAAATGGGATAGTTCTTATCGCAGGCAAGGGACACGAAACAACTCAAACATATAAAAATAAAATATTAAACTTTTCAGACAAAGAAATAATTAAGAAAATTAATATAAACAAATTAAAACTCAGCAAAGATTTTAATAATCAAATTTTAAACGCTAAAATTATTAATGAAATTTTAAAAAAAAATAATTTAAAATTTGAAGGAGTTTCAATAGACTCTAAACAGATTAGAAAAAATAATATTTTTATTGCGATAAAAGGCAAAAACCATGATGGTCATTCATTTGTAAAAGAAGCTATTAAAAATAAAGCAAATTTTTGTGTAGTTGAAAAAAAAATATCGAAGCTGAATCAGAAAAAATTAATTAAATATAGTAGTACAATTAATTTTTTGAATAAATTAGCTATTAAAAAAAGGAAATATTTAAAAGCGAAAATAATCGCAGTTACAGGCAGTTCTGGTAAAACTACTTTTAAAAACTTGCTTGGTAATTTATTAAGTAAATACAAAAAAACATATTTTTCACAAAAATCTTACAATAATCATTTTGGTGTTCCATTAAGTTTGTGCAATTTAGAAAGTGATCATCAGTTCGGAGTTTTTGAAATTGGAATGAGCAAGACTGGTGAAATTGGAAAACTTTCCAAACTTGTTAAACCACACATAGGAATAATAACTAATATTGGAGAAGCGCATATTGAAAATTTCAATAATCTAAATGGAATTGCAAAAGCAAAATCAGAAATTATTGAGAATATAAATACTGGAGGTTCTTTAGTTCTTAATAAAGACGACAAGTACTTTAACTATCTTTCAAAAATTGCAAAAATAAAAAAAATTAAAGTTTTATCTTTTGGTATAAATAAAAATTCTGATGCTTATTTAATCAAAAATAAAAAATACAAAAATTATAATTTACTTCATTTAAAAATTTTAAATAATGATATTTTTTTAAAAATAGAAAAAACTAGTCACTTGAATTTACTAAATATACTAAATATATTATCAAGTTTATTAATTTTATCTTTATTAAATCTAGACATATCAAAAATAACAAGTTCTTCTCATTTCTTTAATTCACTCGAAGGCAGAGGCAAAGCGCACATTATCAAAAGATACAATAAAAGATTTAATTTAATTGATGAAAGTTATAATGCAAATCCATCATCAGTAAAAAATGCAATCGTTAATTTTTCTAAAATAAAAAAAAATAATTCAAAAAAATATTTATTACTTGGAGATATGTTAGAGTTAGGAAAAAAATCAGACGTTTATCATAGAAATTTGTCATATTTTATTAACAAAAGTGATATTGATAAATTATTTATACTAGGAAAAAATGCGTTTAAAACTTATCAAAAAACTTATAAAGCTAAGCAAGGAAACGTATTACAAGATATAAGTGATTTTGACGAAGTTTTTTCAAATTTTATAAATAAAAATGATTATTTAATGATTAAAGGCTCAAATGCTACAGGTTTAAATAAATTATCCAAAAAAATTATCAATGGAGACAAATATGCTCTATAGTTTTTTTTCTTCTCTTGTAGAACAGTACTCTTATTTAAATGTCTTTAAATATATAACAGTTAGAATCGCTCTCTCTGTAATTACCTCATTTGTAATTGTTTTTTTAATTGGAGAACCTCTAATTAAAATATTTGAACGAAAGCAAATATCGGGACCTATAAGACAAGATGGCCCTATTGATCATATAATTAAAAAATCTGGAACCCCAACGATGGGAGGTTTAATCATTATACTTGGTATATTTTTAGGCACTCTTTTATGGGCAGACTTAAAAAATGTTTATATTTTAATAGTAATTTTTGTATCATTAAGCTTAGGTTTGTTAGGATTTGCTGACGATTTATTAAAAATTAAGTTGAAAAATTCCAGAGGATTAAATTCAAAGTTAAAATTGTTAGGACAGCTTATTATTAGCTCTTTTGCAATTTTTATTTTATCTAAGTATTCTAACCATGAACATTTAAATAATTTATATTTTCCTTTTTTTAAAAATGCAGTTTTATATATGGGTATATTATTTATACCTTTTGCACTTTTTGTAATCGTTGGATCATCTAATGCTGTAAACTTAACAGATGGTTTAGACGGCTTGGCAACCGTACCAGTTATGTTGGTTGCTTTATCCTTCACTTTAATAAGTTATTTAGTTGGAAATATGATTTTTTCCGAATATCTTAAAATTCCTTATATTGCTAACGTGGGGGAGCTAAGTATTTTTTGTGGAGCTATTTTTGGATCATGTTTAGGATTTCTTTGGTACAACGCACCTCCGGCAAAAATATTTATGGGAGACACTGGTTCACTTTCTCTGGGAGGTTCATTGGCTACTGTTGCAATTATTGTAAAGCATGAAATTGTACTTGCTATAATAGGAGGTTTATTCGTACTTGAAACACTATCAGTTATTATACAGGTCGCATCATTCAAACTGACTGGAAAACGAGTTTTTCGGATGGCTCCAATACACCATCACTTTGAAAAAAAAGGATGGCCAGAGTCGACAGTGGTAATCAGATTTTGGATTATAGCAATTATTTTAGCGCTAGTAGGTTTAGCCACATTAAAACTAAGATAGTTAATGGATATCAACAAATCAATAAAAGAAAACACATACGCCATATATGGACTAGGTTTATCGGGAAAATCAGCACTTAAGTTTTTAAAAAAAAAAAAGGCAAAAAGAATTTATATTTGGGATGATAAAAAAAAATTAAAAAATAGAAAAAATTTAAATTTTTTTAAAAAAGCCTTAAACAAAGTTGACTATATTTTAATAAGCCCTGGAATTAATATAAAGAAAACAAAATTTAAATCGACTTTAACTAAAAATAAAAAAAAAATTATTACTGATTTGGATTTGTTTTATATGCAAAAAATTCCAGTCAAGTCTATTATGATTACTGGGACGAATGGAAAATCAACTACCTGCAAGTTGATCCAACATGTTTTGAGAACAAATAAAATGAATGCTCAACTGGGTGGAAATATTGGAAAGCCAATTTTAGACCTAAAAATAAAAAAAAATACTATTGTAATTATAGAGGCTTCTTCCTTTCAACTATATTACTTGAAGTTTGCAAAACCGTCAATTGCATCAATATTAAATATTACCAAAGATCATTTAGACTGGCATGGGACAATAAAAAATTATCAGGATGCAAAATTTGGTATATTTTTTAATCAAGATCAGCAAGATCTCGCCTTATTAAAGAGCAAAGAGCATATTAAAAAATTCAAGAAAAAATTTTTTAGAAGCAAGTTAATTCAAATAGGAGAAAGCATTATAAAAAAAAGTTTTAAAAAAAAAATTAAAAATAAATATTTATTGAATAAACCTAATTTTGAAAATTTGTCCTTTGTTTATAAATTATCAAGTATTTTAAAAATTAAAAAAAATATTATTTTAAAAGCTTTAAATACTTTCAAAGGTCTTCCACACAGAAATGAATTATTTTATCGCAAAAGAGGAATAATTTTTATAAACGATTCCAAAGCAACCAGCTTTGACGCTACTCAACATGTGCTAAAAAATAATAAAAATATTTTTTGGATCGTGGGTGGGTTACCAAAATTGAAAGACAAGTTTAAACTGGAGGATGTAAAAAAAAATATTATAAAAACCTATCTTGTTGGCAAAAATGTAAATTATTTTAAAAAACAAGTTGAGAAAATATTAAAATACAAATCTTCTTTTACAGTAGAAAATGCTTTGCGGGATATATTTAAAGATTTGATGTTGTCAGATCAGAAGGAAGCTACTGTTCTTTTAAGTCCAGCCAGTGCATCATATGATCAATTTAATAATTTTGCAGAAAGAGGAAATCATTTTAAAAAAATATCATTAAAATATGCTAGAAAATTTTTATAGTAATTTTAAAAATTATTGGAGAGATCTAGATAAAACTATTTTTTTAAGTTTTTTTATTCTTTTTATTTTAGGTATTTTTTTTTCTTTCGCATCTACTTCATTACTAGCCGGAGAAAAATTAAATAAAGATTATTATTTTTTTTTCACCAAACATCTAGTCTTTGCTGTCAGTTCTATTTTTATAATGATTTTTATTTCTTGTCTTCAGCTTAATTTTTTAAAAAAAGTTTTAACTCCAGTATTTCTTATTTCATTGACTATGTTATTTCTGGTATTATTTTTTGGAGTAGAGGTAAAAGGGTCAAAGAGATGGTTGGATTTAAATTTTTTTAGGTTTCAACCAATAGAGTTTCTAAAACCTTTTTTTGTTGTAATAATTGCTAAAATTTTAAGTAAAGAAAATTTTACTACTATTAACACTTCTTATTTCTTAAGTTTTTTGTGCCTGATTATACCTTGTGTAATTTTACTGAATCAGCCAGACGTAGGTCAAACTATTTTATTAGTTTTGTCTTGGTCTGCTATAGTTTTTGTATCAGGAATAAAACTAATTTATATATTTAGTCTTTTTGGTATATCGCTATTATTTGTTGCTAGCATAATTTTTCTTTATCCTGATAAATTTGCGTATGTATTTAAACGATTAGAAGTTTTTTTTGATCCATCTAAAGGCGATCGTGTTCAGTCTAGTAAAGCCCTAGATGCCATTAAAGAGGGTGGTTTAACTGGGCAGGGCATGGGAGAAGGAACTTTAAAATTTAAAGTGCCTGAAGCTCACACAGATTATATCATTTCTGTTATCGCAGAAGAATTTGGTTCAATAATTTCAATATTTTTAATTTTTATTTTTCTATATATTGCTTTTAGGGTTATTAAATTTGCACTTCGAGAAGATGATAAATTTATAAAAATTTCTCTTTCTGGATTAATGAGTCTTTTAATTTTTCAAACTTTTATACATATTGGCGTCAATACAAGTCTACTTCCTACTACCGGCATGACGCTCCCATTTTTAAGCTATGGAGGCTCTTCAATGTTTGGAAGTGCAATGTTAGCTGGAATTATTTTGAATTTAACCAAAAAGAAAATCATTCATGAAAAATTCTAAAAATAATAAAATATTAATTGCGACAGGAGGCACAGGGGGGCATGTATTTCCAGCTTATAGTTTGGCAAAAAATTTAATTAAAAATAATTATAAAGTCGAAATTGTAATAGATAAAAGGGGATTAAAATTTTTAGAAAAATATCAAGACGTAAAATTTATTATAAATAATTCCACAACAATATTTAACAAGAGAATTATTGGAGTTATTTGGTCTATTGCTATTATTTGTTTTTCTTACCTCAAGTCCTTATTAATTTTGTTAAAAACCAAACCCTTTTTAGTTTTTGGTATGGGTGGTCATGCATCTTTCCCTATCTGTTTAGCTGCAAAAACTTTAAATATACCTTTTATCATTTATGAAAATAATTTGCTGTTAGGAAAAAGTAATAATTATTTGACACCGCTAGCGTCTAGAGTTTTTCTTGCCTACAAGGACGTTGAAGGAATTAAGACAAAATATAAATCTAAAATAGTTACCATAGGAAACATAATTAGAGAGGAAATATTGAATTTTAATAATGAAAAAAAATATTTTTCTGGTGAATTAAATATTTTAGTTTTAGGAGGCAGTCAAGCTGCAGAATCGTTTGGTGAATTTTTGCCCAAGATATTTGAACAATGTACAAACGCGAACATTAAAATAAAAATATTTCAACAATGTAGCAAATCTCAAAACGATAAGCTTAAAGATTACTATCAAAATTTAAAAATTAATTATGAATTGTTTAATTTTACCAATAATATCCTAGAGTATTTTTCTAAAGTAGAATTAGTTATTACAAGATCAGGCTCTTCCATAACAGCAGAACTTATTAATTGTAAAATACCTTTTATTTCTATTCCATATCCATATTCAGCAGATTCTCATCAAGAAAAAAATGCAGTTTACTTTGAAAAAAAAGGATACAGTTTTTTTATTAAAGAAGATCAAGTTTATGAAAAATTATTTCCTTTGATTAAATTAATTTATAAAGATAAAGAAATATTAAATAACTTAGTTGAAAATCAGAAAAAGCACTCTGACAAGAACGTATTTATAAAGATTAACAAAGAAGTAGAAAATTTAATTAATGAGCAAGATTAAATTAGGAAAACAAGAAATTATTCATTTTGTGGGCATAGGAGGGATTGGTATGAGCGGGCTTGCCCAAATAATGAAAACAATGGGTTTTAATTCTCAAGGGAGCGATATAAATAAAAATAGAAATATAGAAAATTGTAAAAAGCTAGGCATAAAAATTTTAATAGGTCACAAAAGAAAGAATATTAATAAAGCCACTATTATAGTTAAATCGTCTGCTATTAAGTCAAATAATGTCGAGTTATTGGAAGCTAAAAAAAAAAAAATTCCAATTTATGACCGTGTCGAGATGCTCGCAAATATAATTGATTTAAAAAAAAATATTATTATCACTGGATCGCACGGCAAAACAACTACAACATCTCTTGTTGCAAAAATTATTTCCACAGCAAGATTAGATCCAACTATTATTAACGGAGGGGTGATTAATTCATTAAAAAATAATGCCAAATTAGGTCAAGGAGAATGGGCCATAGTTGAAGCGGACGAATCTGATGGAAGTTTTCTTAAAGTTCCAATCAATTATTCAATTGTAACCAACATTGACAGAGAACACTTAGATTATTATGGAAATTTTAATAAATTAATTGCGGCGTTTAAGACCTTTGTCGAAAAAACACCTCCTATCGGTAAATCTTTTTTATTTTTAGATGATATAAATCTTAGAAATCTAATCAAAAAATTAAGAACAAAAAACTATCTTACATATGGTTTTAACAAAAAATCAAATTACCAAATTTGTAACGCAAGGTATGAAATTGATTACACTAAATTTGATCTAAAAATAAAAAATGTTGGTCCTAAAAACTTATATATTAAAAATATATTATTAAATTTAATTGGAAAACATAACGTTTTAAATGCGACAGCAGCAATCAGTTTGTGCTTAAATTTAGGTTTAAAAGAAAATATAATTAAAAAAGCTTTAAAAAATTTTTCAGGAGTTCAAAGAAGATTAACAAAAGTTTTTAAAAGAAATAAAATAGAGTTTTACGATGATTATGCTCATCACCCCACTGAAATTAAATCTGTGCTTGAGGGGATTAGAACAGTAGCAGTAAAGAGAAAAATTATTTCTGTTTTTCAGCCTCACAGATACTCTAGAATTAAAAGTTTAAAATATGAATTTGCCTCGTGCTTTAAAAATTCAGATCAAGTAATGCTTTGTCCTATGTATTCTGCGGGTGAAAAAGTTGATAAAACCTATGATAAAAAAAAATTTGCTCAATTAATTTCTAAGTTTTCAAAAACCCAAGTAATTCTTGTTAATAGTGAAAATGATTTAACAAAATATTTTAGAAAAAATTTAATTAAGGATGAGATTATTATAGGAATGGGTGCAGGCTCAATATCTAAATGGATATATAACTTAAAAAATACTTTATGAAATTGATATCAAAAGAAATAGAATTGAAATTTATAAAAAAAATTTTATTTAATGAGCAATTAGCTAATTATAGCTGGTTTAATCTCGGAGGACCATCTGAAGTTTTTTTTAAACCTGACAGTATAGAAGATATAATTTTTTTTTTAAAAGAAACAAAACCTAATAAGATTAATATTTTGGGAGCTGGCTCAAACACTTTAATAAGAGATGGTGGTGTCAAGGGCATAACAATGAAACTAAGCCCTCAGTTTTCGTGTTTAAATATTCTTTCACCTAATATTATCGAGGCGGGAGCAGCAACGTTAGACAAGAAAATAGCTAATTTTGCACTAGAACATTCATTAACCGGACTTGAATTTTTATCTTGCATACCTGGTTCCATAGGAGGGGCTATAAAAATGAATAGTGGTTGCTACAATGAGGATATTTCAAAGATACTTCACTCTATTGAAGTTATTGACATGCTTGGAAACAAGAAGATTATTTCTGTTGCTGATATTGAATTTCATTACAGAGGTAGCAATCTGGATAATAATTTAATAATTACAAGTGTTCAACTGCAAGGGAGAGCCTCTACTAAGCAAGAAATAGAAAAAAAACAAAAAAATTTAATTGAGAAAAAAAGAAACTCTCAACCTAGTCAAATAAAAACATGCGGAAGCACTTTTAAAAATACACAGAATAAAAAAGCCTGGGAATTAATTCAAGAGTCTAATTGTAAAAACTTACAAGTGGGAGACGCCAAAATATCTGATAAACATTGTAATTTTTTTGTCAATAACGGTAAAGCGAGCGCAAAAGAATTAGAAGATTTAATTAATAAGGTTAAAGAAACAGTATATCAGGAGACTAAGATTAACCTTGAGTTAGAAATAAAAATAATTGGTCAGAATAAATAAAAAATAATGAAATCAAAAAAAATTTTAGTTGTTCTAGGTGGAGATTCAAGTGAAAGAGAAATTAGTTTAAAATCAGGCAGGGCTTGTATTAAAGCGTTAAAGCAATTAAAACACAAAGTTATTGAATTTGACCCTGCCAAGGAACCCTTAAGTAAAATTAAACAATATAAAAAAAAAATCGATCTTATCTTTAATGCTTTACATGGGAAAGATGGAGAAGACGGAATAATTCAAAGTTATTTTGAGTTTTTTAAAATACCTTATACTCACTCTGGAATAATTTCTTCCATGAACTCTATGGATAAGATTATTTCTAAACAAATTTTCAAAAAAAATAATATTTTAACTCCAAACCACTTAGCTTTAAATGCAGTCAATTTCAAAAAAAAATTACTTGAAAATTTAAAGTTTAATTACCCAGTGGTAGTGAAACCCTCGAATGAAGGGTCTAGTATTGGTGTAGAGATTTGTAAAAATTTTAACGAGCTAAAATTATCTGTGAGCAAGTTGATAAAAATTTATAAAACTTTGATTGTTGAAGAGTATATTGCGGGACAAGAAATTCAAGTCGGCGTTATTAATGGAAAAGCTTTGGGAGCAATAGAATTACAGCCAAGAAGAAAATTTTATGATTACAAAGCTAAATATTACAAGTCAGCACACACAAAACACATTATGCCAGCAAATATAAATAAAGAAAATTACAATAAAGTGTTGCAGCTAGGTAAGCACGTACACAAAATTTTAAAATGCAGAGGTATAACTCGATCTGACTTTAAATTCATTAATAAAAAGTTTTATTTATTGGAAATTAACACACAACCCGGAATGACAAGTTTATCATTAGTGCCTGAGATAGCAAAATATGCAGGCGTAACATTTAACGAACTTGTAAAAAAAATAATTGATGATGCCTCAATTAAAAAATGAAAAGCTCATTCAAAATATATTTTCTAGTATTTATTTTTCTTATTTTTTCTACATATAACAGGGGTTACAACAAAAAAAATTACAGTATTTTTTTTTCTATTAAAGAAATCTTAATTGAAAATGAAATAGCTACCAACTTATTAGAGTTAAAGTCCGATATGAGTTTTCTTATGAATAGCAGTTTGCTTTTTGTGAATGATGAAAAAATTTTAAATATTATTAGCAAGCATGAGTTTATAACGAGCATTGAACTAGAGAAAAAATATCCAAATAGCTTAAAAATTAAATTAATTGAAAAAATACCCGTTGCAACACAAATAATAGATAAAAAAAAATTTTATATAACTAAGGATAATGAAAAAATAAACTATATCTACCTTGAAATTTATGAAAATTTACCCACAATTTTTGGTAGGCACAAAAATTTTAACATTTTTTACAGTAGTCTAAAAAATAATAATTTTAAAATAAATGATATTAAAGCTTTTTACTATTTTGAAGTTGGCAGATGGGATATTGTTTTAAAAAATGAACAAATTGTCAAATTTCCAGATAAAAACTATCTCGATCTTTTACCTAAAATTAATTTAATGTTAAATGATAAAAATTTTTTTAAGTATAAAGTTTTTGATTTTAGGATTAAAAATCAATTAATTATAGAGTAGCATGAAACTAGAAGAGCCTTATTTAATTGTAGATCTTAATGACAGTAAAATTATTTTTCTTGTTGTTTTATTTGATGAAAAAAAAAATTTTAAAGTATTAAAGTTTCATTTTATAGAATCCTCTGGAATTCAAAACGGTCGTATCAATGACATAGATGCTTTAAGTCGATTGCTGAAAAAAACCATCACGCAAATAGAGGATGAAATAAATTATTTTTTTTCAAACGCGGCAGTTATTATTAATCCAAATCAAATAAATTGTTTAAATGTAAGTGGTTATAAAAAATTAAATGGATCTCAGGTCTCAAATGAGGATGTAAGTTATATTCTAAATGATATTAAAAAAATTATTTTAGATAGCGAAACCAACTACTCTTTAGTTCATCTCTTTAACTCAAATTTTTCATTAGATAGTGACAATTTAGAAAATTTACCCATTGGTTTATTTGGTGAGTTTTACAATCAGAATATGACTTTTTTTTTAGCAAATAAAAATATTATTAAAAATATAAAATCTGTTTTTAACAAGTGCGGACTAGATACAGACAAAATAATTTTAAAAACTTTTGCTGAAGGTATTAATTTACTTTCAGACAATGATTTAGATAAAAACTTTACAATTTTAAGATTAGAAAAAAATAGAATTAATGTCTCTTTATTTAAAAATAAATCATTCATATTTACTGAAGATTTCAATTTTGGATTTGATTTAATAATCAAGGATCTGTCAAAATTATGCTCTCTGAAAATTGAGGAAGTACAAAATTTTATGAAGAACATTGAACTTAAAGATCTAATAGAAAAAGATAAAGATTCAGAATTAGAAAAAAAATATTTTTACCTTTCCCCATATAGAAAAATAAAACACCAACTAATTCTGGATATAATAACGGCTCGTTTAGAGGAGTTATTTGAGGTCTGTTATAAGAAAAATACAAACATCAAGAATTTAAGAAATAACTATAAAATTTATATTTACATTGATTCTTTAGAATATTATAAAAATATAAGTTATATTTTAGAAAAAAGAAAACTTACAACTTCAAACTATATCTATGATACCTCTACAGAAAAAAGCTTATTATCAAGTGTTATGGGTGCTTGCGAGCTTATTGGTAAAGGTTGGGAGAAAGAAGCTATTCCAATAATTGACAAAAAAAAATCGTTCATTTCAGGTTTTTTTTCAAAGCTGTTTAGTTAGTCTCTTGGTATTTTTTTGAAACATTAGTTGTTTTATACATAGCAACATTATTTTGTATAAGTGTTTCATGTTAGATTTATTTCAAAAAACAATCTCAAAAATAGTGGAATTTAAAGGTATTGGGCTACACAGTGGGCTAGAATGCATAATTAAAATAATTCCTGCTGATGCTAATTTCGGAATTGTTTTTAAAAGAATAGATCACCAAGAAAACAATACCATAAAAGCAAATTTTGAAAATGTTTCTTCAGCTAAACTTTGTACAACAATTCAAAATGATTTTAACGTAGGCGTGTCAACTGTTGAGCATCTTTTGGCATCTCTATATATAACTGGGATTGATAATGCTTTAATAGAAATCAATGCCTCTGAGGTTCCAATCATGGATGGATCATCTAAAGAATTCGTAGAATCTATTTTACAAACCGGCGTTCAAGAGCAAAACGCAAAAAGAAAATATTTAAAAATATTAAAAAAATTTGAATTAAAAGAAAATGAAAAATTTATATCAATAGAACCAAACAATAATAGCCTAAATGTTGATTTTGAATTAGTCTATTCAAACAAAGTAATTGGCGAACAAAGAAATCAAATTAATTTTTCAGATAAAGATTTGTCTAACGTTTATACCTCAAGAACATTTTGTTTATTTGAAGATGTAGAACAAATTAAAAAAATTGGCTTAGCAAAAGGTGGTTCTTTAGACAATGCTATTGTGGTAAAAGATAATAAAATTTTAAATACATCGGGACTAAGGAATAATAAAGAATTTGTAAATCATAAAATTTTAGATTTAGCTGGTGATTTTTTATTATCAGGTTATAGAATCCTAGGAAATGTTACTTGCTCACAAGGTGGTCACAGCTTAAGTAATTTGTTTTTAAGGAATTTGTTAAAAGATAGATCAAACTATTCTATACTTGAGCTAGAAAATTCCCAAACTATAAAATCATATTTTAAAAAATCAGCAAACAAGCTAGCAGTTAACGCTTAACATCCTTTAAAATTTACCTAGTTAATTTAATTTGATATGAGTAACGCAATGTATCAAAAATTAATTTATTTATTTCTCATATTTTTTTTAGCTGTATCTTGCTCTAAAAAAGAACCTGAAACAAACAATGCACCAGTTGACAGCATAAAATCATTTGAACTTTACCAAGAGGCCATTGAATCAATGAATAAAGGAGAATATTTTTTCGCTGCTAAACAATTTTCTGAGGCAGAGTCGGTTTTACCTAAGATTGAATTTGCCGCTAAAGCTTCTTTAATGTCTAGTTATTGTTTTTACTTAATTAATTTCTATCCAGAGGCTATCGCTAACTTAAAACGTTTTATAAATAAATATCCTACAGATAAAAATTTAGCTTATGCTCATTATTTAATCGCTATTAGTTTATACGAACAAATATTAGATGAAAAAAAAGATATTGAGCCTCTTTTAACATCTAAAGAAAAAATGCAATATTTTATAAAAAATTTCCCAGACACGGAGTATGCCCTAGATTTAAAGTTTAAAATGGATTTAGTTAATAATCAACTTGCTGCAAAAGAAATGTATATTGCAAAATTCTATATACAAACTCAAAAATGGATACCAGCTATAAACAGACTAAAAGTTATTGTTAACGATTATTCCGAAACCGTTTTTATCGAAGAAGCTTTACATCGTTTAGTAGAAGTTTATTACAAAGTTGGTTTAACGGAAGAGGCAAAAGTGGCAGCAACAATTTTAGGTTATAATTATAATTCGAGTGAATGGTACGAGCAGTCTTATAAAGTTTTAAATAAGACTTATAAGATACCTAAAAGATCTGAAGTTAAAAAAAATGATGGATTAATAAAAAGAACAATAAAAAAAATACTTAATTAAAAATGTCTATTACGGAAGACACAATAATAAAAAAATATCTTCAAAAAGTAAAATTGATAGAGAGACATAATAAATCTTATTACGACAAAGATTCTCCTGAGATTTCAGACCAAAAATATGATGAGATGAAAAAAGAAATTCTTGGATTGGAACAAAAATATTTATTTTTAAAAAAATATGGTTCAATTAATGATAAGATTGGATTTAAACCCTCCTCTAGATTTAACAAAGTAAAGCATTCAAAACCTATGCTGTCTCTTGCTAATGCATTCGATGGCGATGATATAAAAGATTTTGTAAAAAAGATTAATAATTTTTTAAATAATAAAAATACTAATTTTTTTTTCTCTTTAGAGCCTAAAATTGATGGAATTTCTGCGTCTTTAACTTATAAGAATGGAACACTAGTTAAAGGTTTATCAAGAGGTGACGGGGAGACCGGTGAAGATATTCTTGAAAATCTTAAAACGATTGAGCAAATACCTCACAATATCAAAGCAAAAGATATTCCTAAAATTTTTGAAGTAAGAGGAGAAGTCTATATAGGAAAGAGAGATTTTGAAAAAATTAAGAATAATTTTGCCAACCCTAGAAACGCAGCTGGCGGTTCATTAAGACAAAAGGATTCTAATGTAACTGCAAATATTCCACTACAATTTTTTGCATATGCTTTCGGTGAAATGTCACCATTAATTTTCAAGAAACAGTCAGACTTTCTAAACAAAATAAATGAGTGGGGTTTTAAAACTAATCCTCATAATTTTTTAGCAAACAATCTTGAAGAAATTAACGATCAATATAATAAAATTGAAAAAACTAGATCAAATTTAGATTATGATATTGATGGATTAGTTGTAAAAATTGATGATCTTCAATTACAATCAAGACTAGGAAACACCTCTAATTCTCCGAGATGGGCGATTGCTTACAAATTTTCATCGGTCAAAGCTAAAACAAAGATTAAAGATATTATTATTCAAGTAGGAAGAACAGGCGCGCTGACTCCAGTGGCTAAAGTTGAACCGGTAACAGTTGGAGGGGTAGTTGTTTCAAATGCTACATTACATAATGAAGAAGAAATTATTAGAAAAGATATTAGAGTAGGGGATACTGTTATGATTCAAAGAGCTGGAGATGTTATTCCTCAAGTTGTATCAGTTGACTTAAAAAAAAGAACCAAAAATTCTAAAAAATTTATTTTTCCAACTAAGTGTCCGTGCGGTTCAGATACGATAAAAGAAATTAATGTTACCACAAAAAAAGCAGATGCAGTAAGAAGATGTTTAGACAAAGAGAATAAGTGTCAATTTATTGCAAAGGAAAAATTGAAACATTTTGTATCTAAAGATGCATTTAATATTGAGGGACTAGGAAAAAAAGTTGTGGATCAATTTTGGGATCTAGGATTAATAAAAAAACCATCAAGCA
>MDSY01002249.1_pt1 | contig 19402 bp, 19 predicted proteins | sample 811131 | NCBI WGS metagenome assembly MDSY01 (sample SAMN05326643, study PRJNA326480) | marine metagenome | isolation source: seawater | place: Atlantic Ocean: South West | collected 2010
GTATTTTGATGCTGTGATAAGTAAAAGGGATAAAAACTGCTGAAGCTTGAATAGTGTTTGGTCATATCATGCTCGCTGTGTGCGCTGACGGCGAAAAGCGCTGGTTTAAAAAGTTCTGATCTTGAAGCGCCTCTCAGTAGAACAGAGGCTATCTCCCTAACTCAGAAAACCATCTAACTGAGACTGGCCCGATAAACAAACAGCGCTGGGGGGGGGTTATTGGTCGGGATGGCCGGATTTGAACCGACGACCACCACACCCCCAGTGTGGTGCGCTACCAGACTGCGCTACATCCCGAAAATTTATTCTATAAAGAATAATAAACAACTCATGAGGGGGTTTGTTAAACGACTAAATTTTTAAAACGTCGATAACGTCTTCGAGTTCACCAATCATTTGCCTGAGCAGTTGTTGTGACTGCGAGCCATCTTCCTTGGCTTTTTCACCGTTTAGCTGCAGACGAGCACCGCCGATCGTGTAGCCTTGATCGTAAAGCAGACTGCGGATTTGACGAATCATAATCACATCTTGGCGTTGGTAATATCGACGATTACCTCGGCGTTTAACAGGTTTCAGATGGGGGAATTCTTGTTCCCAGTAGCGCAACACATGCGGCTTGACTGCACAGAGATCGCTCACTTCACCTATGGTAAAATAACGTTTTCCGGGAATGACCGGTAATTCTTCGTTATTGCTCGGTTCCAGCATAAGTTTCTACTTGTTGTTTCAGTTTTTGTCCGGGCTTAAATGTTACCACACGACGGGCAGAAATCGGAATTTCTTCGCCCGTTTTTGGGTTTCTGCCCGGCCGCTGTTTTTTATCACGTAAATCAAAATTGCCAAAACCGGATAACTTAACGTTTTCGTTGGTTTCTAATGCTGAGCGAATCTCTTCAAAGAAGAGCTCAACAATTTCTTTCGCTTCACGTTTGTTTAATCCCAGCTCGTCGAATAACCTTTCGGCCATTTCTGCTTTGGTTAGAGCCATAATTAATCACCTCAAGGATGCTTTAAACCGCTGTTTTAACGACGCTAACACGTCCTCAATCAACGTGTTCACTTCGTCCTCATTTAACGTGCGTTCATGATGTTGCCACGTTAACCCTAAACCAATACTGTGTTTGCCATCATCGACACCTGCACCACTGTATTGGTCAAACACTACCGTCGCCATTAAATGCTCGCCAGCGGCTTTGGAAGCCACGTCGACCACTTCGCCAGCCGTTACGGTAGTCTCTACCACTATCGCTAAGTCCCTTCTTACCTCAGGGAATTTGGATAATACTTTGAATTCTGGCACTTTTTTGGTAGAAATCAAGTTTAATTGCAACTCAAATAACCATATGTCTTGATCAATATTCAGTTTTTTCTGCAATTGGGGGTGTAATAGACCCACGTAACCCACTAACAACGGCCCTAAGTAGACCTCGGCGCTCTGACCTGGATGTAGCGCTACCAACGGGCTAGCGGCCGGCAAGGCTGAAAAACGTACAGCAGTTTCGCCGGTCAAGCCAAGCAACGACTCGACATCAGCTTTAATGTCATAAAAATCAAAGAGATCCGTGTTTTGTGACTTCTGACCAGTTGCTTCACGGGTACTTAGCCATGATTCGGGCAATCTGTGACCAACCAATAACCCAGCTAATCGCGGTGTTTGATCCAAATCGCGGCCTTTTTGCTGAAAACCAAGGCCTGTTTCAAATAATTTTAACCGCGTTTGTTGACGGTTTAAATTATAGATCGCTGCCGCGACTAAACCTGGCAAAATACTGGTGCGCATCACCCCCATGTCACTGGCAATAGGGTTGATTAGCTCGACCGCCGGTTGCTCTGGGTTAAAAAGAACTTGCATTTCAGGATCAATAAAACTGTAGGTCATCGCTTCGCGATAACCTTTAGCGATTAATTGCTGAGAAAAATCTCTTGCTCGCAGGCGTGATTCTGGTCGCTCGCTGAACGTCAGTTGCGCCACGGGCGGCTCAACCGGCAATTGCTCGTAACCATAAATGCGAGCAAGCTCTTCGAGTAAGTCGGCTTCAATTGCAATATCAAATCGGTGCGATGGCACGGTAACTTGCCAACCGCCATCAATCGACTCAGGTTGTAAGGCTAGCCGTGACAAAATATCAGCCACGCGATCATTGGGAATCGCAAAACCAAGTATTCGTTTTATTTGCGAATCACGCAAAATAACAGTTTGTCCGCTAAGGGGTTGATGAGAGGCTTCGGACAAGGTCACCGGGCCGGCATCACCGCCCACAATCGATAATAGAAGTTCACTGGCCCGCTCTATTGCACGCACCTGCAAATCACGGTCAACCCCTCGCTCGAAGCGATGGGAGGCGTCGGTATGAAGCCCTAACTGACGAGCTTTGCCAGCCATTTTTTCAGGCGCGAAAAAAGCAGACTCTAAAAAAATATGTTGCGTGTTGGTTGTAACGCCAGAATCTTTGCCGCCCATAATACCCGCTATTGCTAACACTTTTTTCTGATCAGCAATAACAAGTAATTGGTCGTTAAGCATCTGCTCCTTGCCATCAAGCAACACGAGCTGTTCATTGCCGCGAGCTAAACGTACATCGATATTACCGTCGATAGCGTCTAGATCAAACGCATGCATCGGTTGCCCTAATTCAAGCATGACATAGTTAGTTACGTCGACCACTGGATCGATTGAGCGCACCTCGGCACGACGTAATTTTTCGCGAAGCCATAACGGGCTTGGTTGCGATAAATCAACACCGCGAATAACTCGACCTGCATAGCGTGAACAGTATTCTGGGGCGCTTAGAGTCACCGCTCGCTGGTCGACAATCGTCGCCGTTACAGCGGAAATATCTGGGGCTGTGACGTCAGTCTGGGTCAATACGCCAGTTTCTCTGGCAACACCATTGATCGACAGGCAATCACCGCGGTTAGGCGTGAGATCAACATCAATAATCGCATCATCAAGATGCAAATAGTCCCGAAAATCTTTACCTACGGGTGCATCGTCCGGCAAAATCATCAATCCGTCAACAATGTCTTCTAATCCTAACTCTGATGCACCACAAAGCATGCCACAGGACAGCACACCGCGAAGCTCGGCCTGTTTAATCGCAAAGCCTCCGGGTAACAACGCCCCGACTTGAGCAAAAGGAATGCGCGCACCTACAGCAACATTACTGGCACCACAAACCACTTGCGTATCGCCATTACCATTATTAACTTGGCAAACACGCAACTTTTCGGCATTGGGGTGGGTATCGATAGCCGTTATTTTACCCACGATCACGCCACTAAATTCAGCAGCTGCAGCTTCAACGCCATCGACTTCTAAACCTGCCATCGTTAATAGATGAACCAGTTGCTCGGTCGATACCGAAGGGTCAACCCATTCTCTTAACCACGATTCACTTACTTTCATTGTATAACCTTGAACTTAAAATTAAAGATATCAGTTTAAATATATTTCTCACTCACTAAACTGCGATAAAAACCGAACGTCATTTTCAAAAAATAACCGTAAATCATTTACGCCGTAACGCAACATAGCTAATCGCTCAACGCCAATACCAAACGCAAAACCGGTGTATTTTTCAGTGTCGATCCCGACATGAGAAAAAACGTTAGGATGCACCATGCCACAGCCCATAATCTCTAACCATCCAGTTTTTTTACAAACCCGACAACCGTCGCCAGAACACATCACGCATTCAATATCAACCTCTGCCGAAGGTTCAGTAAAAGGGAAGTAAGAAGGTCGAAAACGAACCGCTAAATCCTTTTCAAAAAATACACGCAAAAAAGCTTGTACGATACCTTTTAAATGGGCAAAGGTTACATCTTCATCAATCATCAAGCCTTCGACTTGATGAAACATAGGCGTATGAGTGACATCAGAATCACATCGATAAACACGACCAGGACAAACAATACGAAGCGGCGGCGGTTGTGACTCCATGACTCGCACTTGAACCGGCGAAGTATGGGTTCGAAGCACTTGCGGTGCTGAATCGTTGACCCCACGGGCATAAAAAGTATCGTGCATCGCACGTGCGGGATGATGGGCAGGAATATTTAACGCTTCAAAATTATGATAGTCATCTTCAATCTCTGGGCCTTCAGCCACACTAAAACCAATTTGCTCAAAATAAGCCTGAATCCGCTCAAGAGTAATACTGACCGGATGCGCACTGCCACATTCGCTCTGTCGAGACGGTAGACTGACATCAATTTTTTCATTCACTAAACGTTCAGCCAAAGCTGAAGTCTCTAAACCGACGCGCTGATTTTCAATCGCAAGTTGGACACGCTGTTTAGCCGCATTGATGGTTGCACCTGCCGCCGATCGTTCTTCGGCCGGCAACTTGCCCAACGTTTTCAACTGTGCAGTAAGTTGGCCTTTTTTTCCAAGGTATTCGACTCGAATGCCGTCGAGATCTTTAACCGTCTCAGCTGCGGCTATCGCGGCCAACGCCTGTTCAGTTAACTCGGATAAATTTTCTTGCTTAGACATATCTCACCTGTGAAAATTAACTGTAAAAGTGATTATCACTCACGTCATTGAAACGCTGCTGACTAAAGTAACTTTTCTTACAACAAAAAAGGGAAAGAGCGAGGCTCTTTCCCTTTTTCTCGTCGATTCAACCGCAGCTTTAGAAGCCTGCTACTGCCTGGTCTTAAACCAAGCAAGCGGTCTACGCTAAGGCTGACTTTGCTGTCTCGACGACTTTAGTAAATGCTGCTTTGTCATGCACAGCTAAGTCAGCCAAGACTCTTCTGTCAAGCATGACTTCAGCTTTTTTAAGCCCGGCAATTAAACGGCTATAACTTAAGCCATTGGCACGCGAAGCGGCATTAATGCGGGTGATCCAAAGAGCTCTAAATTGACGTTTGCGTTGGCGGCGGTCACGATAGGCGTATTGTGCTGCCTTCGTAACAGCCTGCTTAGCAACTCGGAATACGCGTGAACGCGCACCGTAATAACCTTTGGCTAGTTTAAGAATTTTCTTGTGGCGACGACGTGCTACCACTCCACGTTTTACTCGAGGCATTGTTTTCTCCTAAAATTGTTAGCGTAAGTAGTAAGGGTTAGTTGTTGCGCATCATCTTATCAATTAACGGCTTGTCTGCCGCATCAATAATCGATGTACCACGTAACTGACGCTTACGCTTTGTGGTCATTTTAGTAAGAATATGGCTTTTATTAGCGCTTTTACGCTTGTAGCCAGCTCCCGTTTTTTTGAAGCGCTTTGCGGCGCCACTGTGTACTTTTGCTTTTGGCATGTTAAAACTCGCATTGTTATATTATTAACAAACTTATAAAAATAAGCTTATTAATAAGTAAGACAGCGGCCCTATGGTGCATGAGCTCTCACTGTGTAAGGTTAGATAGCTGTTTTTAAAAGCGTCTATCTATTCTTTTTCGGGGCTATCACCATGGTCATTTGTCGGCCTTCCATTTTTGGAAATTGCTCGACAGCGCCCAATTCTGCTAGGTCAGCTTCTACTCGCTTGAGTAGATCCATACCGAGCTGTTGGTGAGCCATTTCTCGACCGCGAAAACGCAGTGTCACTTTGGCTTTATCCCCTGCTTCGAGGAAACGAGTCAGGTTGCGTAGTTTGACCTGATAGTCTCCATCTTCTGTGCCCGGTCGAAATTTCATTTCTTTGACCTGGGTTTGCTTTTGCTTCTTCTTAGAAGCCGCACGTTTCTTTTTAATATCAAACAAATGCTTGCCATAATCCATCAGTCGGCAGACCACTGGGTCACTGTCACCAGCGATTTGAACAAGATCAAGTGAGGCTTCTTGCGCCATAGCGAGGGCTTCTGAGGTCGGTATAACACCGACTTGCTCGCCTTCAGCACCAATTAAAAGCACTTTCGGTGCCTCTACAGCCTCATTAATGATTGCGCGCTTACTGTCTTTACCCTTCACGCGATTCCACCACCAATTTTAATTTGCTTAATAATTTTTTCTCCGTTAATTAAAAATATTTGGATAAACAACCACTTATGAACCAACACGGGTTCTTCCAAGTCGCTCTTTAGCCTGTAATAAATGCCCACTTAAAGCCTCTATTGGCATACTGCCTAGGTCGTCACCCGAGAGGGTTCTGACCGCCACGGTGCCTGTTTCGACCTCTTTGTCGCCGACGACCAATAAATACGGCACCTTACTTAAAGTGTGGGCGCGAATTTTAAAGCCGATCTTCTCATTTCTCAAGTCCGTTTCAACCCGAAAGCCCTCTTTAGTGAGGGTTTTTTGCAACTTTTTCGCAAATTCTGCCTGATTGTCTGTAATATTCATGATAATAGCTTGCACGGGCGCCAGCCAAACAGGAAATTTACCCTCATAATGCTCGATTAACATGCCAATAAAACGCTCAAATGAACCCAAAATCGCCCGATGCAACATGACGGGCACTTGTCGAGAACCATCCTCGGCGACATATTGAGCATCGAGACGTCCCGGCATCGAAAAATCGACCTGAATGGTCCCGCATTGCCAAACGCGACCAATGCAATCTCGCAGTGAAAACTCAATTTTGGGGCCATAAAAAGCGCCTTCCCCAGGCAATAAATCCCAATCTAAGCCTTTATTATTGAGTGCTAATTCTAGGGACTGTTCAGCCTTGTCCCACATTGCATCATCACCCACCCGTTGCTCGGGTCGGGTTGAAAGCTTGACCAATACCTCGTCAAAACCAAAGTCACGATACACTTGATAGAGCAAATCAATAAAAACAGACACTTCATCTTGAATCGCATTTTCAGTGCAGAATATGTGTGCATCATCTTGCACAAAACCCCTCACGCGCATTAATCCCTGCAAGGTACCTGACGCTTCATTCCGATGGCAGGAGCCAAACTCGGCAATGCGCATCGGCAAATCACGGTAACTCTTAAGCCCTTGATTAAAAACTTGCACATGGCAGGGACAGTTCATTGGCTTCACCGCGTAATCACGCGATTCGGCTTCAATGGTAAACATGTTGTCAGCAAATTTGTCCCAGTGGCCCGACTTTTCCCAGAGACTGCGGTCGACCACTAGAGGAGTTTTAATCTCTTGGTAACCATTACTGTTTTGCACCTCACGCATGTATTGTTCAATTACTTGGTACAACGCCCAACCACGCGCATGCCAAAAAACCATGCCCGGCGCCTCTTCTTGTAAGTGGAACAGATCGAGTTTTTTACCTATTTTTCGATGGTCGCGTTTTTCTGCTTCAGCCATGCGATTAACATAGGCCTTTAAGCCTTTTTTATCAGCCCAAGCCGTGCCGTAAACGCGTTGTAACATTTCATTACTGGCATCGCCCCGCCAATAGGCACCCGCCAATTTAGTTAATTTAAAGTGCTTCAAAAATCGAGTGTTTGGGACATGCGGGCCACGACACATGTCTACATATTCTTGGTGATAATAGAGCCCCATAGCGGTTTCATCGGGCATATCGTCAATTAAGCGTAACTTATACTCTTCACCGCGTTGCTTAAATTCAGCGACGACGTCATCACGGGGTGTCATTTTTTTAACCACGTCGTATTCTTGGTCAATTAACGCTTTCATCTTTGTTTCAATAGCGTCAACATCTTCAGGCGTGAAGGGTTTATCTGTCGCAATGTCGTAGTAAAAGCCCTCATCGATAACGGGCCCAATCACCATGTTCGCCTCTGGGAATAACTGCTTAACGGCATGGCCAATCAGATGGGCGCAAGAGTGACGAATTATTTCCACCCCTTCGTCATCTTTAGCGGTAATAATGCGCAAAGTGACGTCATTCTCAATAAGTTCACAGGCGTCTTTGAGCTGACCATCGACTTCACCGGCAATAGTGGCCTTGGCTAAACCAGGGCCAATATCGGCCGCTATGTCTAAAATAGATATCGCTTGATCAAAAGCACGCTGGCTTCCATCAGGAAGAGTAATTACAGGCATGGTTGGTTCCTTTCACAGTGGTGGCCGCTACCAATAGCCACTTGATATCAATCGTATTAGCACTTTTTAAACATTCCGCTCGAAAACAAACTTGAGTGTAGGACAGTTTATTGCGCTTCGCTGCTTGGCTCTACGGGCACTGCCGCATCGATGACCGTTTGCAACTCACCGTTGCCTGACATTTCAGAAATAATATCGCAACCACCCACCAGCTCGCCATCAACCCACAGTTGAGGGAATGTAGGCCAATTCGCATACGTGGGTAAATTGGCTCGAATCTCTGGGTTCGATAGTATATCGACATAGGCGAAGCGCTTGCCACAGCCCATTAAAGCCTCTATTGCCTGAGCAGAAAAGCCGCATTGAGGCATATCAGGCGAGCCTTTCATGTAAAGAATCACAGGGTTACTGTTGATCTGGTCTTTTATGGTATCCATGATGTCCATGGTTATTCTCCGACTATTTTCAAGTAGATTGTCTATTAAAAAGTTATACGGCACTGAAAAACCGAACACTCTGTGCATAATTGTCGGCCATTGTACCGACCTCAGTCACAATTTGCCATGCTAAAGAGACCCTGAAAAAGCCCATTATCGCCGGTTAATAGCGGCAATAATTCTTCTTATCATTGCTAAATAATGAAGCCACAGACAGATCGGTTCATTTGCTCACCACGGCAAGATACGCTAATATTTGAACCTGCATAGGCGGCTCTGGCTGCCTTTTTGCTTTTTGGCTATCAGTCAGGCCTGATACACACACCCTTGCAAATAGTCAGCATGTTACTCATCTCAATACAATGCTCACTTCCGAGATAAATACGGCGACAGGATAATGGAAACTGATTCAACACCACCCTCTCAGGTGATGAACACGTATCAAAGACTACCCATCAGCTTTAGTCGCGGTGAGGGTGCATGGTTGTTTGACCTAGACGGCAATCGATTTCTCGATGCGCTATGCGGTATCAGTGTTACCAATTTAGGCCACTGTCACCCGAAAATAACCGCCGCCATCCAGCAACAGGCAGGGCAATTGCTGCACACCTCTAATCTTTACCATATTCCCGCGCAGCAACAACTGGCAAAAAAATTATGCGGAATTGCGGGTATGGATAGCGCCTTTTTTAGCAACTCTGGCGCCGAAGCCAATGAAGCTGCCATTAAATTAGCTCGCTTGCATGCCGCTAATAACGGCCAAAAAACCCCTTTTATTATCACTATGAAAGGAAGCTTTCACGGCCGAACTCTGGCCACCCTAACCGCCACCGGAAATGCCAAGGTTAAGCATGGCTTTGGGCCGCTACCGGCAGGATTTTTATTAGCAGAATACAACGACATAGCATCAGTTAAAGCTTTTTTCACCCAATACGGCCAGCAAATTGCTGCGGTCATGATCGAAGTCGTTCAAGGTGAAGGCGGGATTAATCTGGCCAGTGCTGACTATTTGCAACAATTACAAGCGCTCTGCCATGAATATTCGGCCTTACTTATCGCCGACGAAGTGCAATGTGGAAATGGCCGATGCGGGAAGTATTTTGCCTATCAAAGATTCGATTTAATACCCGATGTGGTCACCACTGCAAAAGGATTAGGTAACGGCGTGCCCATTGGCGCCTGCCTGGCACGAGGTTCCGCAGCAAAAACGTTATCACCCGGCACACATGGATCAACGTTTGGCGGCAATCCGTTAGCGTCAGTGGTCGCTTTAGCGGTTGTGGATATTATTGAAGGACAACAACTGGCTCAACGTGCTGCCGACTTAGGTCAATCCATGCTCGATAGTCTTGCCTTTCAACTCAAAAGCCACTCAGCCGTGAAAGATATTCGTGGTTGTGGACTCATGATTGGTATTGAACTTGATCGTAACTGTACGGTTTTGGTCACTGACGCGTTGGCAAAAGGTCTGCTTATTAATGTGACCAATAGCAATACGATTCGCCTCTTGCCGCCGCTCATTATGAACGATGCCGAGGCAGATTTAATCGTTGATACGGTTAGCGACCTGATTATTCAATTTATCAAAAACGCATAAGGAATTTTATTTTGGCCTTCTATTCAGGCGATTAATTATTATGGCTACTAGACATTTTTTATCATTATTAGATTTAAGCCCTGCGGAATTACAGGCCGTGATACAGCGCGCTATTGCACTAAAAAAAACACCCCTTAACCAGCAATTTAGTGGCAAAGTTCTTTCGATGATTTTTGAGAAGTCATCGACGCGAACACGCATCTCATTTGAAGCTGGCATGGCACAAATGGGCGGCAGCGCCATCTTCTTATCACCGCGTGATACTCAATTAGGTCGAGGCGAACCGATTGAAGACAGTGCCCGAGTTATTTCATCGATGACGGACATCATCATGCTTCGTACCTTTGCCCATGAAACAATAGAGACCTTTGCTGATTACTCGTCAGTGCCAGTTATTAATGCGTTAACCGACTCACTTCACCCCTGCCAACTGCTTGCCGATATGCAGACCTTTGAAGAACACCGCGGCAGCATTCAAGGAAAAAAAGTGGCCTGGATTGGCGATGGTAACAACATGTGTCAGTCTTACATAAACGCCGCTAAACAATTCGATTTTACCTTGTCTATCGCTTGCCCTGAAGGTTTTGAGCCTTGTGCCGATATGCTTGCTTCGAACAGCGAACGAGTCCGTGTGATGAGCTCTGCTGAAGCAGCGGTGAGTGAAGCTCACCTAGTGGTCACCGATGTCTGGGCATCCATGGGTCAAGAAGATCAGCAGAGCGAAAGATTGTCGCAATTTGCGCCCTACCAGGTTAATCATCACTTAATGGCTAACGCAGCAAAGGACGCCTTATTTATGCACTGTCTTCCCGCGCACCGCGGCGAAGAAGTCAGTCACGAACTGCTCGAAGACCCTAAATACAGTGTGGTATGGGATGAAGCAGAAAATCGATTACATGCACAGAAAGCGTTGATGGAATTCTTACTAAGTTAATTCACACTTGAGACTATTGACGAATACGAACGGTACAATTGAGCGATCCAACGACCCCATGCAATAAGAAATTAATTTAACTGTAAAGGCAATATCATAATGACTAACAATAAACTTTTCATCAGCGGTCTTCTTATCACGTGTTTAGCCGGCTGCGCATCTCAAGAAACACCCAGAGATGTTAGCACGGTCTCATCAGATAAAATAAAGACCTTAACGCCACCTAAAATCATCAAGTCAGACACCAAAGGCTTGAGTATTCGTTATGCACAAATGTCAATGGGCTATGACGCAACCTGCAATCCAAATCGATCGTTTAGCTCTGAATTGAATCAATGCAGCGAACTGCCAAAAAGCGTAAAAAAATTGGCAACTAATCATTGCCAACAATACGGTAAAAAAGCAGTATTTATGGGCAACAAAACCAATTTCTTACAAATGACCGTATCAAAATTCATCTGTCAAGATAACGATTAGCTCGCCGACTCTCAAAGCGAGCGACACTCATAATGGCCGTTAGCTTTGAGAGTATTACGCGTCAATCTTCTCACCCAATATAGATTGCACGGCCTGTTGCCAGCCCGCGTATAAGGTATTAGCCTCTTTATTTGCCATCTGTACTGAATAGCGATGCTGCATTTGCCACTGCTGAGCCATTTCATCAAGATCGCTGAATAATCCTACACCCAAACCGGCTAAGCTGGCGGCTCCCCAAGCGGTTGCTTCAGTGACTATCGGCACATCGATTGGAGTTTGTAAAATATCAGCTAAAAATTGACAGACGAATTGATTAGCCACTAACCCACCATCTACCCGCATCAAACTTAACGGCAGCCCTGTATCGGAGGCCATGGCAGCGATTAAATCACGGGTTTGATAGGCCTGCGCCTCCAAGGCCGCCCGGGCAATATGAGCGGAGCCAGTATCGCGAGCTAGGCCAACAATGGCACCGCGCACCTCGGGCCGCCAATAAGGCGCACCAAGGCCCGTTAATGCGGGCACAAAATAAACACCTTGATTACTGCTCAACTGTTGCGCCATCGCCTCGCTGTCATCGGTTTGTTCAAACAGGGCTAATCCATCACGAAGCCACTGAATAGCAGCACCTGCAACAAAAATGGACCCCTCTAACGCATAGCGACATTCACCATTAATACTGTAAGCAATCGTGGTGAGCAACCGATTGTTCGAACGAACGATGTTATCGCCGGTGTTCATCAACATAAAGCAACCAGTGCCGTAAGTTGACTTAACCATGCCTTCACTGAAGCAAGCTTGTCCTACCAATGCCGCTTGTTGGTCGCCAATCATGGCCTTAATCGGAATTGAGCGGCCTAAAATGTGCGCAGCCGTCTCCCCAAAATCGGCAACGTTATCTCGAACGTGTGGCAACATTGAGCGCGGAATATCAAACAATGCCAGCATCTCATCATCCCACTCACCCCGATGAATGTTTAATAAAAGCGTCCGTGAGGCATTGCTCCGATCCGTCGCATGAACCTTGCCGTCTGTTAAGCGCCATAATAAAAAGCTATCAATAGTGCCAAATAATAACTCGCCAGCCTCGGCTTGCTGTCTTGCGCCCTCAACATGCGCTAATAGCCAAGCTATTTTCGAAGCCGAAAAGTAGGGATCTAACCGTAACCCCGTCCGTTCACTGACATTGTCCTCGTGGCCGAGCGCTTGTAAGTGCTGACAATAATCAGTCGTGCGTCGATCCTGCCAGACGATAGCGTTATGAATAGGTTGACCGCTGATTTTATTCCAGACAACTGTAGTCTCGCGCTGGTTTGTGATCCCGATTGACACGGTGGACGCTAAACAAACGGGATCGGTCAGCACATTCTGGCAACACTTCAATGTATCCCGCCATATTTGCTCGGCATCCTGTTCAACCCAACCATTTTGCGGGAAGCTCACGTCAAGCGGCACCTGGTGCTGCGCAACGGTCTGTGCATTGCCATCAAATAAAATAGCACGAGAACTGCTCGTTCCCTGATCAATGGCGAGCAACAAAGGGCCCTTTGAGTTGCATCTTTTCAATTGAGGACTCCTTGAATGGCATCTATTGCAACACCATTGTTCGTCTTAAGTGATAGTGACTCATTATGCTCTGCACTGACGTTATACCGCAATAACGTGATTGGCACGGTTAAAAAATATTACGGCAACATTCTATAAATTGTTTACTGATTCGCCAAATACATTGTTTTTAACCGTGGCTGAAAAGCTATCCATTAATCAATGCGAAAAAAAAGCTGCCCACCTTATAACGGTCGAAAATAAAGCAACTTTGAGCCCGAAAAAAGCTTATCTTCTTCTAATAATAAAAAGTAATTATAAAAATAATTTTTATGCGAAAATAATTTTAACTCCTCAAAATTAGCACCCATAAAGAAAAGGCATCTTGCGTCTCAGCCTTACGGTTAGTAGGTACAAACACGAGAACTTATCCACAGGAAATTCACAGATAAAACGCAGAGTTTAGGTCTTGCATAATTAGCTCAACCGCACTATCTTGTATGTCTGTGCACAGCTAACCCCAACATGTAGGGTTTGACTGATTTAAATCACCAAAAAATGCTTTTTCGGGTTTAAAATACAATCACTGCCTTGATTCATAGGATTTTACGATATTAATGTCCTTCAGTGGCAATAAGATAGCCCGAAATAAGCAATTTGGAAAAGGAAAAACGCGTTATAAAAGTTGAAGCCGAATTGTAAAAAGTCAAAAAATTGACTCTTTTTATCCCTCGATGTTCAGTTGTTTATAACCTCACTGCTTTCCCGCAGCACTATACCGATCCACACAAAGCTAAACCGTTTCGAAAGAACAGGAAATACCCTAAAAAACATTCAAAATAGAATGATAAAACAAACAAAAATAGAGACTGAGGAGTCAACATGCAACAAACTGAGAGCAATATCTCACCAACCAGCTCAGTAAGAGACGGCGGCGCAACAACGGCCACAATGAATTCAGACACGATCGATATGGCGGCCATGGCACCTGGACAAATTCGCGTTATTAAGCGGAACGGAACGGTTGTTAGCTACGATGTCGAAAAAATCAATGTTGCTATTACAAAAGCTTTTTTAGCCGTCGAGGGAGGTACCGCCGCCGCGTCTAATCGCATTCACGATACCGTCGCACAATTAGCAGAACAAATTACAGCTATTTTCAAACGCCGTATGCCCTCTGGTGGCACGATCCATATTGAAGACATTCAGGACCAAGTTGAACTGGCACTTATGCGCAGTGGCGAACAAAAGGTCGCCCGCGATTACGTATTATATCGAGACCAGCGTGCCCAATTGCGAGCTGAAAAGTTGCAAGCGGAAGCCCTGCCAGAAACAAATCTCCATGTGGTTCTAGAAGACGGCACGCGCCAACCTCTCGATATGCAGCGCTTAAATACCATTGTTAATGAAGCTTGCCAGGACCTAGAAAGCGTCAGTGCCAGTGATATTTTAGATGAAGCGCTAAAAAATCTGTATGACGGCGTGTCAGTCAGCGAAGTCAATACCTCTTTAGTGATGACAGCACGGACAATGGTAGAAAAAGATCCTAACTACAGTTTCGTAACGGCCCGCCTATTGCTCGATACTATTCGCAGTGAAGCACTCGAATTTTTAGGTGTAGCGCCATCGGCTACCCAAGCAGATATGAAGCATTTTTACAGCAAGGCATTCACTGCATACATTAGTAAAGGTATCGAATTTGAATTGTTAGCGCCTGAACTCGCCGAGTTTGACTTAGCTCGATTAGGCCAAGCACTCGATGCTAACCGCGATCTTCAATTCACATACCTTGGCCTGCAAACACTGTTTGACCGCTATTTCATTCATAAAGATGAAGTCAGAATCGAATTGCCGCAAGTTTTCTTTATGCGTGTTGCGATGGGTTTGGCCATGCAAGAAGACGATAAAAACGCTCGTGCTATAGAATTCTACAACTTGTTATCGTCATTTGATTACATGAGTTCAACACCCACCTTATTTAATGCCGGCACTCTACGTCCACAGCTTTCTTCATGCTACTTAACCACTGTGCCTGATAGCTTAGATGGCATCTACAATGCCATTCACGACAACGCTATGCTGTCTAAATGGGCCGGCGGACTCGGTAATGACTGGACACCGGTTCGTGGGCTTGGTGCTTATATCAAAGGCACTAATGGAAAATCGCAAGGTGTTGTCCCTTTTCTAAAAGTGGTTAACGACACAGCCGTGGCCGTCAACCAAGGTGGCAAACGAAAAGGCGCAGTTTGTGCCTACTTAGAAACTTGGCATTTAGACATGGAAGAGTTTGTCGAGTTGCGTAAAAACACTGGGGATGATCGTCGACGTACCCATGACATGAATACCGCTAACTGGGTGCCTGATCTATTTATGAAGCGCGTGTTTGAAGATAAAGATTGGACACTCTTCACGCCTAATGACACACCTGATTTACACGATTTATACGGCATGGCATTTGAAACACGTTATGCAGAATATGAGGCTCAAGCCGACAACGGTGAAATAAGCGTATTTCGTCGAATAAAAGCCCAAGATCTGTGGCGTAAAATGCTCGGCATGCTATTTGAAACGGGCCACCCTTGGGTAACGTTTAAAGACCCGTGCAACTTACGTTCACCGCAGCAGCACACAGGGGTTGTCCACTCGTCAAACCTGTGCACAGAAATCACCTTGAATACCAGCCAAGATGAAATTGCAGTTTGTAATTTAGGCTCGATAAACATGCCGCAACACATAGGCGACAACGGGTTAGATCTAGTCAAGTTGAAGCAGACGATTGATACGGCGGTCCGCATGCTCGATAACGTGATTGATATTAACTATTATTCCGTGCCGCAAGCACGCACATCTAACTTTCGTCATCGCCCTGTAGGGCTTGGCATAATGGGCTTCCAGGATGCACTGTATAAGCAGAAAATAGCTTATGGCTCAGTTGCGGCAGTTGAGTTTGCCGATCGCTCAATGGAAGCGGTCAGCTATTACGCAATTCAAGCATCATCAACACTGGCTACCGAGCGCGGCAGCTACTCGAGCTTTGACGGTTCTCTGTGGAGTCAAGGCATTTTACCCATCGATTCATTGAAAATTCTTGAAGAGCAGCGCGGCAAAGAATTTATCGAAGTCGATCATAGCCAAACTTTAGACTGGAGTAGCCTCCGTGAAACGGTTAAAACCAACGGTATGCGAAACTCTAATGTAATGGCAATCGCACCAACAGCAACCATCGCTAACATCACAGGCGTGTCTCAATCAATTGAACCGACCTATCAAAACTTGTATGTGAAATCGAACCTTTCTGGCGAGTTTACAGTGATTAATCCGTATTTAGTTCGCGACCTCAAAGCCCGCAATCTATGGGATAGCGTCATGGTTAATGACCTCAAACATTACGAAGGTAGCGTTAAAGAGATCGCTCGCATACCCGAGGACCTAAAGGAGATTTATTCGACTGCATTTGAAGTTGAGCCCCGCTGGATCGTTGATGCCGCTAGCCGTCGTCAAAAGTGGATTGACCAAGCGCAATCGTTAAACCTTTACATTAACCAAGCCAGCGGTAAAAAATTAGATATCACTTATCGAATGGCTTGGCTTAGAGGCCTAAAAACCACTTACTATTTGCGCTCATTAGCCGCGACCGGCACTGAAAAATCGACAATTGAAACAAGTCAATTGAATGCCGTTTCGTCAGCTGATAATACCATGGCACAACCGGCACCAGTGCCTCAGGCATGCTCTTTAGATGACCCTGATTGCGATGCTTGCCAGTAATAATGATATTGGCACAATGACTCACCCGTGACAGCTGCTTCACTGCAGCTGTCACGCTCACAACAAACACGAACCATTAAACATTAGATACGAGGAAAACCCATGATAAGTTGGGATGATTACCAAGAAGAAAGCACAACAACCGTCACACCCGCAGCACCTGTTGTTGAGGCCGCTGTTAGTAAAGCCGCAGCCGAAGAGATTGCAGAAGCTGCCGAGATAACAACCACCCAAGCAGCTACCGAAGCAGCAGCACCAAGCGAGGTCGCACCCACGGAAGAAAGCGAAACAGCCAGTCAAGACCAAGGACCCAGCGTCGCAAAAAACATTGCCGATGCTGCCGAAGTCATTGCCAATATGGATGTATCCGCAGGACTTGAAGAATTAGAACAAAGTGGGCAACGCATTCAAGTCGATCAAAAGCGAATGATCAACTGCCGCGCTGATCTTAACCAACTCGTCCCCTTTAAGTACGACTGGGCATGGCAGAAATACCTCGATGGTTGTGCGAACCATTGGATGCCACAAGAAGTTAACATGACCGCTGATATTGCATTATGGAAGAATGACGAGGGGCTTAGCGACGATGAACGCCTCATTGTTATGCGTTCATTAGGGTATTTTTCGACGGCTGATTCTCTAGTCGCCAACAACTTAGCCTTGGCAATCTACCGTTTGATCACTAACCCAGAATGCCGTCAATATATTCTGCGTCAATCTTTCGAAGAAGCAATTCATACCCATGCTTACCAATACTGTATTGAGTCTTTAGGTATGGACGAGGGTGAAGTATTTAACATGTACCGCGAAGTGCCTTCGGTTGCTAAAAAGGCCTCTTGGAGTCTCAGCCATACTCATTCGCTATCAGATCCAACATTTACCACCGGCACCTTAGAAACAGACCAAGAGCTACTGCGGAACCTTGTCGGCTTTTATGCGGTAACCGAAGGAATTTTCTTTTATTGTGGTTTCACCCAGATTTTATCGATGGGACGCCGTAATAAAATGACTGGGATCGCTGAACAATTTCAATATATTTTACGTGATGAATCGATGCATCTTAACTTCGGTATCGATGTGATCAACCAAATCAAGTTAGAAAATCCGCAATTATGGACGGCTGAATTTCAAGAAGAAGTGATTCAAATGATCTTAGAAGGCACTCAAATTGAGATAGAATATGCCCGAGACACTATGCCTCGAGGGGTATTGGGTATGAATGCTCAAATGATGGAAGAGTATTTGCAGTTTATTGCTAACCGAAGGCTGGCTCAGCTTGGCCTGCCCGAGCAGTTTTCTGGTGCCGAAAACCCTTTTCCATGGATGTCTGAAATGATGGACCTTCGCAAGGAGAAAAATTTCTTTGAAACGCGAGTCATTGAATACCAAACAGGTGGAGCTCTAAGCTGGGACTAAATGCTTTGCAGAATAAAAAAAGCGGCTAAGCCGCTTTTTTTATTTAAATTTTAATCCTATGTTTCTATCAGGATAACGTCCACCTGCCATCGTGTGAGTTAGCGCGCTCTTTGTAAAATACCACTGGCCTTCGACCTGCTGCATGTTAACTCTTATCTGCATAGTCTCAGCAGTAGTGAGGCCCAGGGCCGACTTAAACTGATAAGGTCCTTTGCAGCTCAACAAGGCAAAATTAGGGCCTTGCTTGAGTAGCTCAATCGATTCACAACGCCCATTCCTCAAACCTTGATACGAAGCAGTGTAAGCTAAGCGATACCAACCCAGACTTTTTGAAATGGTTGCATGCGAAGCAGGATTAAAAAAACCATCAATAACATCGTTAAAACTGTCGGCCTCGGCGACAGCACTCTCATAATTTAAAAAAAGCGCTATTGCAGGATGCTGGTGTTGCTCTCCTATTACCACACGCTGATCCTGTGTAACACAGGCAGCTAATAAAACAAGAACTATTAACCCTACCAAAATCTTCATGATGATCCCTAAGCCCTTATTGGTGATAATTTTAGACCGGAAGGAAAACCTATCCGATTACTCCCCTGCACGGCCATCCAAGTAAACATAGCATATTTTACTCCTTTCTCCAGCGGTAACGCTTGGTGCATGTAACGGTGGGAAGAAGGGAAAAAAACCAAATCACCTGCCTCAGGCTGATACGTGTATTGTAAATTGTCAAACCTTAATCCACCGCCTGTGAATTTATCATTGATATAAATTAACAGGCTAATATCACGATCAAACCGTTTTTCCCATTGATTATGTACAGCATTAAATTCTTCACTGTCCGCATGGCTTTGGTACAAACCACCTGGCCCATAGCACAATAACTGAGGTGGCTCAAAGAATTCAACCTGAGCGTTAATAACCGGTTCAATTTTCTGAGTCACGGCGGCACTAATCATCCGTATCAATACGTCCGCAAAGGGAGATATATCAATCCCCTTGACCACGCGATAAGGGTCTCGCTTTTGAATAAGACGACCTTCTTCAAGGCTTCTTTTTCATCCTTCAAGGTCAGCCAAGCAGAACGCTGAACTTTGGCTGAACGAATCAATTTTTTACATTCAGTTTTTGAAAAAAAACCTTTCATAATATGCAGTCCGGCCGGTGGCGGTCGATCTGATGATGGATTCCCACAACACGAAATAAAATTCTTTCCACTTTTACAATAACAGGGCCCACTCACCTTAGTCACCTTAGTCACCTAATCATAAAATCGTTTAATGACATCGCATATATAATCGACGGA